>Ga0075163_10001995_pt1 | contig 27482 bp, 28 predicted proteins | sample JI1023141ADNA_FD_71478 | JGI IMG/M metagenome (GOLD analysis project Ga0075163, IMG submission 71478) | Wastewater effluent complex algal communities from Wisconsin, to seasonally profile nutrient transformation and Carbon sequestration -... | ecosystem: Engineered > WWTP > Effluent > Algae...
AGCTCGGAGAGGGCCCACCACACGCTCTCCACGTAGCTCTTGTGGAACGTGACGTACGCGTCGTCGGTGTCGACCCAGAAGGCGATGCGCGAGGTGAGCTTCTCCCACTCGTCGGTGTAACGAAACACCGAGTCGATGCAGCGACGCACGAAGGGCTCCACGCCGTAGGCCTCGATGGCCGCCTTGCCGTGGATGTGCAGCTCCTTCTCGACCTCGACCTCGACCGGCAACCCGTGGGTGTCCCAGCCGGCCTTGCGATCGACGAGCGCGCCACGCATGGTCTGGAAGCGCGGGAAGATGTCCTTCGACACGCGCGTGAGCACGTGGCCGTTGTGGGGCATGCCGTTGGCGGTGGGCGGCCCCTCGTAGAAGACGAAGGGCTTGGCGCTGGTGTTCGCGCGGTTCTTCTCCACGCTCTTCTCGAAGATCTTCTGTTCCTTCCAGAACGCGAGGTTCTCCGTTTCTTCCTTGGGGAAGTCGAGGGTGGCGGGAACTTTGTCGAAGCGCGGCACGGTCATGCGGTGCTTCTTACCACGACAGAGAGGCCTCGGGCTTTAGGCTTCGGGCCCAGAGAGGCTTCAGGCTTCAGGCTCCAGCCCAGAGAGGCGCCCGGCCTCAGGCCTCGGGCTCCAGGTTTCGGGAGGCTTCGGGCGTTGGGCGCGCCTGACAACACACCTCTCTTCCCGAGCCCTGCGCCGCTCGGTGCCACCGCGGAGAGCACCGACCTTGCGGCGCTTGGAGATCGGCCGCGGCCCATCGTGGGATGTCCCTGGAGCCTGGAGCCCGAGGCCTGGAGCCTGAGGCCTGGAGCCTTCCCTCAGGGTTGCGCGAGGAGCGCGTCGAGGCTGAACAGCCCGCCGGAGATGGTCGCGACCTTGGGACCCCGCGCCGACGCGGTGACGGGCTTGAACCCAGCGGCCTGGAAGCGCTCCCGGGATACCCAGAAGCTCGACGAGGTGTCGGCGGTGACGTCCATGGCCACCTCGAGATCGTCGGCGGGCACGAGGGCGAGGAGCGGGTACGCCGCGGCGTGCTCCGGGTAGAGGTCGATGCCGGAGAGTCCCTTGGCGGCATTGTAGAGATCGTCGAAGAGGCGGGTGGCGGCTTGCGACCGCTCCTGGCTCAGCGAAGTCATGATGGCCTTCTCGTACATGGCGCTCTCGCCGCCATCGATGGTGAAGCGAATGCCCACCGGGTTCGCGACGTACCGCTTTCCAGCGAGGGCCTCGGGGATCAGCGACTGCTCGGTGGTGGCGAGCATGCCGATGGTGCGCGCGTCGTTCACGAACACCTTGGTCATGCCGTCGATGGTGCCCGCCCACTTGGCGGCGGAGACGCTCGCCTCCGGGCGCACCACGGTCTCGCCGCGCTTCACCGCCACCGCCGCCACGTAGGCCGTGAGGGCGCGCTTGTAGGCGTCTGCGTCCTTGGACGCGATGGTGGCGAGGGCCGTGTTGTCGAGGCGGTAGTCGAGGGCGAAGGAGACGTTCGGGCCGTTGGCCGCGTCGAGGTTGTGGATGCCCACGCTCTGCAGGGTGAGGCGAAGCTCGGCCGCGCTCTGGAGGAGCGCCTTGTGCTGATCGGGCAGCGGCAGCGCGCCCACCAGGGCCTTGAAGCCGGAGAGGCCGCGGGCCTTGGCGTCGACCATGGAGATCTTGCTGCCGTCGACCTCGACCACCAGTCGCGCGGGATCGAGCAGCGCGACGTTGCACTTCTCGTCCCAGGTGCGGCGCTCGCTTCCGCCGCGACCGTCCTGCACCTCTTGCACCGGGCACTCCTTCCAGAGCGCGCGTTCCATGGCGTTGCCGAACTTGTCGAGGGGCGCGAACGCCTGGGTGCCGGCCAGCGTCGCGATGAGCGCGTCGGCGTTGTCGAGCAGGATGTCGTCGTCCATGTGCGAGTCGCCGACGACCGTCTGGATGAACAGGTTCGCCTCGCCCCGAGCCTTGTCGGGCGACTTGGCGTCGAGCGTGAGCGCCGAGATGCCGGTGCGCTTGAATCCGTGGTCCATCTGGAACCAGCCGCTGCGCTTCTGCAGGGTGTCGAAGAGCACCACCTTGGTCGCGTCCGGGGTCTGGACCACGAACTCGCCCTGCTTCTCCACGACGTAGCGGTGGAAGATGTCGAGGCCGAAGAGCGCCGCGCCGAAGTCGCGGGTCGAGGTGCTGGTGGAGCGCAGGAGGTCGAAGTCCACCGTCACCGCCGGCGAGGCCACGTCGAGGTCGCGGTTGTAGAGCGCCTGCGCGTAGCGAACATCGGCCTTGAGCGCCTGCTCCAGGGCCTTGCCGACCTCGACGCGATCGCCGCGGTCCAGGTGAAAGCGCATGCGCGAGACGGTGACGCGACCGGAGCCGCTGGAGCCTGAGGCCTGCAGTTTGGACTGGAACGTGGCGTTGAGGCGCTTGACCATGGCCTTCTCGACCAGGGTCTGGAGGTCGACCTCGACCGGGCCCACCTTCAGCTTCTTGAGGCACGCCTCGCCGTCGTCGCAGATGCCGTTGACGCCCCAGCCATCGCGAATCCCGGCGCTCCACGAGGACACCTGGGCCTCTTCGATGCCCACTTCGATCACCACCTCGTCGCCCTCGAGCCGGAGCATCTGCACGTCGAGCTGACCGCCGAGCACGCCGGCGATTCCCGCGGAGGCGACGATGCTGTAGCCGAGGCCCGGCGCCGGGCTTGCCACCAGCACCGGCACGCCGATGCCGAAGTTGCCACCGAGGTGACCGAGGCCGCGCAGGCCGAGCATCTCGCCCGGCTTCATCTTGCGCACGTCGTCGAGCGACTGCGGGAACACGAAACCGCGGGTTGCCTTGGCGGCGGCCGCCGGGGTCTTCACCACCGCCGAAAGGCCACCGGAATCGGAGGCCAGGATGACCCGTGAGCCGAGCTTGGCGTCGGCGTTGAAGCCCACCGAGATGGTGGAGGTCCCGGCCCCGAGACCGCCGGCGCCGTAGTTCCACTGGTGACCGACGCTGGCGCCGATGTCGAAGGTGCTCTCGACGTAGTACTTGTCGCTGGTGGTCTGCAGGTGCGTCAGGCGAACCTTGTTCACCGCGGTGGCGAGCTCGTTCTCGCCGTACTTGCTGGCGAGGCCGGTGACGATCTTGTCGATGCCGCGGACCTTGCCGCCATCGGGAACCACCGCGTTCACCTCGTCGGTGACGCCGAACACCACCGGCGCGCCGAAGGTGACACCGGTGCCGCCGGTGCTCAGCGCGTCGTTGAGCTTGCTGGTGGCGAAGCCAGCGCCGACGCGGGCCAGGTTGTCGGTCTTGATCTTCTTGAGATCGGCGAACCGCGACGTGAGCTTGGCCAGCGTGCTGTCGTCGCTGGACTCCGCAGCGTCGTCGGAAGAGCAGCCGACCGCGACGGTTCCCAGGGCCACGGCGAAGATGAGAGCGAACGAGGTGCGCATAGCGAGCTCCAGTGCAGAAGTCGGACCACTCCACGTTCCCCCGCCCGGCCGTCGAGAAACGGCGCAATCGGGGGTGTCGTAGGTAAGTATGGGTGTCGCACGCGGGAGTGCAAACATCCAGTGGCCTGGTACGCCAGACCGCGGCGGCGAGAGCGCCTGTGCTCTCGAGAGCGCACTTCGGCGCGGAACAAAAAGGCGACGGGCCCCGCGCCGAAGCCGGGACCCGATGGTGCACGTGGCGAGAAGCTCAGGCCGCGGACGTGGAGGCGGCGAGCTTGGCGCGCACCAGCTCGAAGGACTTCTCGAGGGTGCTGATCTCCTGCAGCTCCGCGTCGGCGATCTTGATCTTGTACTGCCGTTCGATGGCAGCCACGATCTCGACGCCCATCATGGAGTCGATGCCGAGATCCTTGAAGTGAGTGGTATCGGGGACCGTTTCGATCTCCGCGATCTCGGCAATGAGGGCCCGAAGCTCTTCCTTCAAGTTCGTGTTCGACATGGCCTTAGCTCTGCACCTTGAAGCGCTTCTCGACGGCTTCGATGAGGTCGCGGACGGTGGTGAGACCGGCGAGGGATTCGTCCGGAATCTGGATCTTCAGCTGGCGTTCGAGGGACCCGATGATCTCGAGCATACCCAGGGAGTCGATCCCCAGCTCGGTGATCTTCGTGTTCTCTTCGATACTCGCGAACTCCTTCTCCACAATCTCGGTCGCAGTGGTTCGGAACATCTGCAGGAGCTCAGCGCGATTCGGTGACGACATGTGTCCTATCCTTCTTGCCTTTGGACGTCCGCTTTACCCGGACTCATCGATTCCGCAAGCCTTTTGATCAGGTTGCGGCTTCCGTGGTGCCTTTGTTTCGCATCTTGGCGAAGGCCCCCTGGACGAACATGTCCTTGGCCTTCCGGCGCTGGGGCTTGCCGCTGGAGGTGCGCGGGAGCGCGCCCTGGGGCACCAGCTCGATGTGGTGCACGTTGAGGGCGAACTGCTCGTTCACGAGCTGGGTGATCTCCTCGATGAGGCCCGCCGCGTCGCTCTGGAAGGCCTCGGCGCAGATGACCAGCTGCTCCTCGTCGTTCACCGGGAGCCCGAAGGCCACCACGTTCCCGCGACGGATCCGCGGCAGCTCGCTCACCGCCCACTCGATGTCGCCGGGGTAGAAGTTGCGACCGCGGATGATGATCAGGTCCTTCAACCTGCCGCAGATGAAGACCTCGCCGTCCACCAGGTAGCCGAGGTCACCGGTGTGGAGCCAACCGTCCTTGAAGCTCTCGGCGGTCTTCTCCGGATCTTGGAAGTAGCCGTTGCACATGCTGGGACCGCGGAAGAGGATCTCGCCGATCTGCCGGTCCGGGAGCGGCTCGAGGGAGCCGGGCTTGACCACCCGCATCTCGTGATGGGGAAAGGCGCGACCGCAGTTCACCAGCTCCTGCGAGCCTTCGGAGCCCGGCGCTGCGGCCTTGGCCTCCCCTGCCTCGAGGGACTTTTGCACCACCACGTCGGTGCGGAGGCCGCGGGCCTTCTCGCCCATGCCCCGGCGGTCGCCGAAGGAGATCGCGAGGGTGGCTTCGGCCATGCCGTAGGAGGGCAGGAACGCTTCCGGGCGGAACCCGGTGGGCGCCAGGCGATCGGCGAACTCGCGCAACGTGCGGGCCTGGATCGGCTCGGCGCCGCAGCCGGCGTGGCGCACGCACGAGAGGTCGAGCTCGGCCACGTCGCGATCCTTCACCCGCTTGGTCACCAGCGCGTAGGCGAAGTTCGGGGCGTAGGTGATGGTGCCGCGGTGCCGCGAGAGGGCCTCCAGCCACACCCGTGGCGCGCGCACGAAGTTGGCGGTGGGGATGAACACCACCTGGATGTCGGTGAACACCGGACCGATGAGGAAGCCGATGAGCCCCATGTCGTGAAAGAGCGGGAGCCAGCTCACGCCCACGTCGGTGTCGTCGCGGCCGAGCCCCTGCTGGATGAAGCACTGGGAGTTCCAGGCCAGGTTGCCGTGGGTCACGGCGACGCCCTTGGGCTTCGAGGTGCTACCGGAGGTGAACTGCAGGAACCCGAGATCACCCGGCTCCACCTTCACGTCGACGCGCTCGTGCGGCTGGTCGGCGAACGAGGAAGCGACGACGATCTCCCGCAGCACCGAGGCGCGCGCCTTCACCGGCTCCACGTACGGTGCGGTCGCCTCGGTGGTGACGAGGAGCTGGGCGCCGGCGGCGCTGACGATATGCGAGACGGTGTCGTGGTAGCCCTCGACGTTCTTGAACGAGAGCTGCGGATAGATGGGCACCGGCACCAGGCCGCTGATGGCCGCACCGAGGAAGGTGAGGACGAACTCGTCGCCGTCGGGAATCACCAGCGCGACCCGGTCGCCCTTCTTGGCGCCGCGCGCGTAGAGGGCCGCGCCTCTCCGCTCGGCCTCCTTCAGGATGTCCGGGTACGACATGTACCGTTCGCTGGCATCGGACCGCACGAACGTGAACCCGCGGTGCGCGCGCTTGGCGCGCTCCCGAAGAGCATCGGCGAGGGTCGGAGGAACGAGCGTGGGGTCGACGTACATGGGAAGCTCTCGGTGGAGACCATCGGAAGGGTCGATGGGACTCGGATAGCGGGCGCATTACCGAGAAGCCGGGGTCGTGGCAAGACCTTCGGAGCGAGCCCGACGACCGCGTCCGTATGCTCATTCAACCACCTCGCGTGCGCGTAGCCGGTGTGGCGCGCGTACGGGTTTTCGCGGTTCATTTTGTCAGTCTTCGAATTGCGAAGGGAGGGGTCGCAAAGCTATAAGCCCGCTTAACTTGAGCACGCGGGTCTACATCACGGGCGTGGGAGTGGTCAGCTCCCTGGGTCTCGGCAAGGAAGAGTTCTACCGCTCGGTGGCCGCGGGCCAGAGCGGCATCTCGCCGGTGTCGTCCTTCGACGCGACCAACCTCGGTCGCCTCTACGCGGGCGAGGTGAAGCAGTTCCGGGCTCGGGATCACCTGACGGCCGTGGAGTCGCGGCGGATGGGCCGCTGCTCGGCCATGGCCCTGGCGGCGGCGCGCATGGCGGTGGGCGACGCCGGCATCGACGCCTCGCACCTCAAGGGTCCCCGGGCCGCGGTGGTGCTCGGCACGACCATGGGCGAGGCCGACATCCTGGAAGACCTGGAAGGCGCCTGGATTCAGAAGGGCCTCCGCGGCGTGCACCGCTCGCTGCTCCCCAAGTACGGCTCCACGCTCCTGCCGATCCACGTGGCCCGGGCGCTCGGCGCCCAGGGCATGGTGCTCACCCTCCCCGCCGCCTGCGCCGCCGGCAACTACGCCATCGGCTTCGGGGCCGACCTCATTCGCTCGGGCCGCGCCGACGTGGTGGTCACCGGTTCCACCGAGATCATCCAGGAGCTGCAGTTCAGCGGCTTCGTGCGCCTGGCGGCCATGGCCACCGAGCGCTGCCAGCCGTTCGACCTCAATCGCCAGGGTCTGATCATCGGCGAGGGCGCCGGCGTGGTGGTGCTCGAGTCCGAGGCCCATGCGGTGCGCCGCGGCGCGCGCGCCCAAGCAGAAGTGGGCGGCTACGGCATGACCTGCGACGGCTACCACATCACCCGGCCGCACCCGGAAGCGGTGGGCAGCATCGAGGCCATGCGCCAGGCCATCACGCGCTCGGGTATCACCCCGGCGGACGTCGACTTCATCAACGCCCACGGCACCGGCACCAAGGCCAACGACCAGGCGGAGTCGAAGGTCATCCACGACATCTTCGGCGATCGGCGCATCCCCATCTCCAGCATGAAGAGCATGCTCGGCCACTGTATGGGCGCCGCCAGCGCCGTCGAGGCCATCGGCTGCGTGATGACCATCGAGAAGGGCATCTACCCGCCCACCATCGGCTATGAAACGCCGGACCCGGAGTGCGACATGGACGTAGTGGCCAACGTGGCCCGCACCGGCAAGGGCGAAATCGTGCTCAACAACTCCCTCGCCTTCGGCGGCTACAACGCGGTCGCCTGCTTCGCCAAGCCCGACGTGCTCCCGCCCATCGCGTTTCGTCGGGCGCTCGCCCGAGACACGGCGGCCTGAGTGGAACCGCTTCCGTCCCCTCCGCGGCGCGAGCCTCGCGTCATCACCGGCCTGGGCATCGTCTCGCCGCTGGGCATCGGCCGCGAGGCCTTCGAGGCGGCGCTCGCCACGCCGGAGCTCCTCTCGAACCGCCCGCTCTCGCCGGTGGAGACCTTCGACGCCACCAAGCTCGAGAACCCGCCCATCGCCGAGGTGCGGGGTTTCGATCCCGCGAAGTACCTGGGCGACAAGGGCCTCCGCACCCTCGACCGCCTGACCAAGCTCATGGTGGTCGCCGCGCGCCTCGGCCTGGTCGACGCCGGCATCAAGAAGGATGGCGCCTTCGTCCACTCTTCGCCGCAGCGCGCCGGCATCGTGAGCTCCAATGCCTACGGCAGCCTCGAGGCCATCGTGGAGCTCGATCGGGTCGCCAAGCTGGAGGACGCGCGGTACATCAACCCCGCCAAGTTCCCCAACACCGTGGCCAACAGTGCCAGCGGCTACGTGAGCATCTGGGAGAGCCTGCAGGCGCTCAACGTCGCGGTCTCCGACGGCAACTGCGGCGGGCTCGACGCCTTCGCTTGCGCCGACATCTACCTCGACTCGGAGCGCGCCGACGTGCTCGCGGTGGGCGGCGCCGAAGCCATGAGCGAGGCGCTCTTCCTCGCCTTCGAGAAGTTCGGCGCCCTCAGCGACAAGACGCGACTCAGCGAAGGCGCGGCCTTCGCCATCGTGGAGCCGGAGTCGCACGCGCGTGCCCGCGGCGCCCGCGGCCTGGCCCACATCCTCGGCTTCGGCACCGCGTTCATCCCGCCGGAAGACGATTCCACGCTGGTGCATGCCTCCAGCGAAGCCCTCGAGCGCGCTGTCCGCGATGCGCTGGCCGACGCCGGGGTCGCGCCGGAAGAGGTCGACGTGGTGGCCAGCTCCATGCTCGGCGTCACGCTGTTCGATCGCTCGGAGCTCCGGGCACTCTCGGCGGTCTTTCCCAAGGACACCTGCATCACGGCACCCAAGCTGGTGCTCGGCGAGACCCTGGGCGCGGGCGGCGCCATGGGCGTCGCAACGGCACTTGCCTGGCTCGGCGGCGTGACGCCGGCCCCGGTGGTGCAAGGCGCCGCCAAGGCGAAGACCCGGATCGCCCTGGTCACCGCCATGGGCTTCTACGGCAACGCTTCGGCGCTGGTCTTGAAGAGGTACGAATCATGAGCTGGATCGACGAAAAGGCGCACCTGGAACTGGCCCGCATCCGCGAAGCACGCGAGAAGCAGAGCTACCCGTACTTTCGCGAGTTCGAGAGCGGCGGCCTGCACACCACCATCGGTGGGAAACCGGTCACCAACTTCAGCTCCAACGACTACCTGGGCCTCACCAATCACCCCAAGGTGAAGGCCGCCTCCATCGCCGCCGTCGAGAAATACGCCTGCGGTCTCTCCAGCTCCCGCGTGCAAGCCACCACGGTCGAGCACGTCGAGCTCGAGAAGCGTCTGGCCAAGTGGTACGGGTTCGAGTCGTGCCTGGTGTTCACCACCGGCTACCAGGCGATGATCGGCGCCATCGTGGCCTTCGCCGACAAGGACACCACGCTCATCCTCGACGCGTACGCCCACGCCTGCATCCTCGACGGCACCTTCATGGCCGCCGGCACGCCCGGTCGCCAGCCCGAGGTGCGGTTCTTCAACCACAACTCGCCGAAGAGCCTGGAGCGCATCCTCAAGACCAAGGAGCGCAAGAACGCCATGGTCCTGGTGGAGGGCATCTACTCCCTCGACGGCGACATGGGGCTCATCAAGGAGTTCGTGGAGATCTGCGCCCGCTACGACGCGGTGCTGGTGGTGGACGACGCCCACGGCACCGGCACCCTGGGCCGCCGCGGCACCGGCATCCTCGAGCACCTGGGTATCGAGGGGCAGGTCCCGGTGGTGGTCTCGACCTTCTCCAAGACCTTCGGCGGCATCGGCGGCATCTTGCTGGGGTCGAACGAAGTCGTGGAGCACGTGAAGAACGCCGCCCGCAGCTTCCTCTTCAGCGCTTCCCTGCCCGTTCCGGTGGTGGCCGCCGCGTCGACCATCCTCGACATGCTCGAGACCGACGGACCGAAGTACGTCAAGGAGCTCCACCAGAAGGCGGAGTACATGCGCACCCAGCTCACCTCGGCGGGCTTCGATCTCGGCGCATCCAACACCCACATCATGCCGGTCATGTGCCGCGACGAGCGCAAGACCATCTTCATGCACACCGCGCTCCTCGAGTGCGGCGTCCTCATGGTGCCCATCCTCTACCCCGGCGTGAAGGTCGGCGAAGAGCGCCTGCGCGTGAACATCACCTGCGGTCACACCCAGGAAGACATGGACGTCGCCATCGAGCTCCTCAAGAGCTACGGCGAGGCCTTCTTCGTTCTCTCCGGCGACGAGATCGGCCCCTACGAAGAGGGCTGATCGCGGCACCGACGTCACCAGCCGGCGGCGCCCAGGGTGACGCCCACCTCGCCGCGCAATGGATCCACGCGCGGCGCGAGGTTCCAGGCGCTCGCCACACCGAGCCTCTTCGCTGCGATCGGCGCGGGCTCGAAGGCCAGCACCGCGGCGTCGACCACGATGGCACCCACCAGGCCCAGGAGCGCGCCGAGCGCGCCGGAGCCGAGCCCGTCCATGCACCGCAAGCCGGAGCAGCGCGGCGCCACCGCGAGACCCGCGAAGAGCCCAGCGGCGGGAAGCCCGAGGCGCATGCCGAGGCTGCCCGCGGCCTTCCAGGGTGCATCGTGCGCCAGGTGCAGCGCCGGAGCGCCCACCAGGTAGCCCGACCCAGCGAGCACCAGCAGGCCCGCCGACAGGTCCTGCGCCCCGCCGGAAGAAGGCCGATAGAGGGCGAGCGCACCGGCGAACGCCATCACGCTTGCCCCGTCGGACACCAGCGTTTGCCAGCCGTACCAGCCCCGCACCGGCGGCTCCGGCACGGTCGTGCGGGGCGACCTGGGCGCGTCGCCAGCGGCCGCTTGCGCCCGAGCGCGCGACGGGCAAACGACGAGGGTCGCGGCGAGCGCGAGGCCGACGGTGAAGCGGGCAAGCGAAGATCTCATGGGCCGCAGTGTGGCGCCCTGCGGAGCTTCCGACCACTCGCCTACCGACCCGGGTCAAGCCCTGGTGATCGCTCGATGTTTCGCCGGAGCGATGGGGACGCTCAGTTCTTGGCGACCGTGCGATGCTTGCGCTCCATGAGCCGCCGCGACGACGATCTCGAACCGCGAAGACGCCCACAGCAGGCGCGCGCCAAGGCAACCCTCGACGCGGTCTTCGAGGCGATGCTCCAGGTGATCGAGAGCAAGGAAGAGACCGACCCGACGGTGCAGGCCATCGCCGATCGTGCGGGCATCAGCGTGGGCTCGCTCTACCAGTACTTTCCCAGCAAGGCCTCGCTGGCGTCGTCGCTCATGCGCTTCTACGTGCAGCGCCGGGTCGCGCTGCTCGAGCAGGAGCTGGCGAACGTCGAAGGCATGCCGGGCGAAGCGGCGGCCGCGCTCCTGGTGGAACGATTCCTGGCGTTCCAGAGCGCGCAGCACCGGGTCGAGCGCCGCATGGTGCGCTACCTGCTCCGGGTCGGCGATCCCGCGGTGGTCACCGAGCTCGACGCCCGCATGCGCCGGCTCATCGAGCGCTTCCTCGGGTCGCTCGGCGAACAGGTGCGCCCAGCGCAGCCGCAGATGGCCGCCTTCTTGCTCCTCAACACCTTGCGCAGCGCCGCGCTCGTGGCCCTGTACCAGGAGCCCGCGTGGCTCGACGACCCGACGTTTCGCCGGGAGCTCACCGAGCTCGTGGTGCGCTACCTCCGAGCCTAGACCCCTTGGTCCGTAGCGCGATGCAGGCTAGGCTGCAGCGCATGGCGAGCTACGAGGAGACGCTGAAGGTCACGGTGGAGATCTTGAAGAAGCACATGGACAAGGAGCGTCCGGTGGCGCCGGGCGACAACATCCAGAGCGATCTCGGGCTCGACAGCCTGGGCGTCATGGAAGTCGTGGCCGACATCGAGGAGCGCTTCGAGATCGCCATTCCCAGCGACGTGCTCGCGAACCTCGCCACCGTCGAGGACGTGGTGAAGGCGCTGCAGAAGTTACAGAGCGTGTAAGCTGCACGCAGCGGAGAGCGCCTCCGGCTGCTCCCACGCCGCACGAATCGCGGCGACCCCGTGGGCCCCCGCGGCGAAGGCAACCGCCGCCGAACCTGCGTCCACCCCACCCAGCGCCAGCACCGCCGCGCCCGTGCGCAAGGCAGCGGCGAGCGCCTCGACGCCCCGCGCCGGCCCCTTCCCCGGTGTGTCGAAGATGGGGCTCACCAGAAGGTGCGTGGCGCCGCGAGAGCGCGCCGCGGGCAGCTCGCGATCGCCGTGAATGGGTGTACTGCGCAAGCAAAATTCGGTGGTGAGCTGGTGGGGCGCGCCGTGCAGTCCGTCGGCGCCCACGCGGAGCCCGAGCTCGCGATCGCGATTCACGAAGAGCGCGCTACCGTGGGCAGCGGTCGTCTCCCGAAGCCGCACAGCGAAGTCCTCATCCGCGCCTCCAAAGCCGCGCAGCTGCACCGCGAAGGCCGGCCCCAGCGCGCGCGCCATGACCGTCGCCGCGCCCAGCATCACATCCGGCGCATAGCGCGGATCGGTGATGGCCAGGAGCCGGATCAAGGAGCGACGGTCGGAGCGACGCTGGGTGCGGGCGCGCCGTCCGGGCCCAGCTCTTCTTTGGCGATGGGCGCGTAGCGGTTCGACGGGTACCGCTCCACCAGGTACTTCAACGTCGCCCGCCGGGCCGGCTCGTTCTTCTCCTGCCGAAAGCGCTCGGCCAGGCCGTACAGGGCGTCGCCCGCGGTGTCCTCTCGGCGCAGCTCCGGATCGCGGCTGCTGCCGCACTGAAACGGCGCGATGCCCAGGAGAAACGAGACCAGGATCGCCGCGCGAATCATTCGATGAGCCCCGCTGCGGGGCTCGAGGCGTTGGCGTAGCGGCTCTTGGGCATGCGGCCGGCGAGGAAGGCCGCGCGGCCGGCACGCACGCCGTCGCGCATGGCAGCGGCCATGAGCACCGGGTTCTTCGCGTGGGCGATGGCGGTGTTCATGAGCACGCCCTGGCACCCGAGCTCCATGGCCACGGCGGCATCGCTGGCGGTGCCGACGCCGGCGTCGACGATGACCGGAACCCGCGCCTGCTCGAGGATGATGCTGAGGTTGTGCGCGTTGCGAATGCCGAGGCCGCTCCCGATGGGCGCCGCCAGCGGCATCACCGCGGCGCATCCGGCGTCCTGGAGCTTCAGGCACACCACCGGATCGTCGATGCAGTACGGGAGCACCACGAACCCCTCCTTCACGAGCACCTTGGCCGCCGCCAGCGTCTCCTCGTTGTCCGGGTAGAGCGTCTGCTTGTCGCCGATGACCTCGAGCTTGACGATCTCGGCGATGCCCAGCTCCCGGGCCAGCCGGAGCGTGCGAATGGCCTCGTCGGCGGTGTAGCAACCGGCGGTGTTGGGGAGCAGCGTCCAGCGCCCCGTCTCGGCGCCCGCGCGCCGCTGCAAGAGGCCCATGAGGGAGCCCTGGGATCGATCCGCGAGGTCCACCCGGCGGAGCGCCACGGTGATGATCTCGGCCCCCGAGGCGTCGATGGCCGCCTCCGTCTCCTCGGTGCTCTTGTACTTGCCGGTGCCGACGATGAGACGGCTCTGGTAGCGCTTTCCCGCAAGCTCGAAGGCGTCGTCCATGGGCATCTGGTTTAGCGACTCGCCTGGGAAACGACAAGCGAACTCCCTGCGTGCGCCGACGCCGGCGCGTCCTTCCAGCGCCGGTGCAGCCACATCCACGACTCCGGATGGCTCACCACGAACGCGCCGAGGAGCCGCGTCGCCTCCCGGGTAGCCGCCGCCACCCCCGCCGCCCCGCGCGGCTCGAGGACCGCCAGCACGTGGATGATCTGGCGACGGCCTTCGCGCCGCGCCGCCACCACCACCAGGGGCTTTCGCAGACGCGCCGCCAGCGCCGCGGGGCTCCGGTCGACGCGCGCGGGACGACCGAGAAAGGGCACGAGATCGCCGTCGCGCGGCCGTGCGGGCACCTGATCCGTCACCAGAACCACGCTGCGACCTCCGCGCACCGCGGCCGCGGTCGCGTCGAGGCTCCGCAGAACCTGCACGCCGTAGGTGGCGCGCAGCCCATCGATGAAGCCGTTACCGGCGGCCCAGTGCTGAGCCTTGGCCAGGACCGACAGCGACGCTTCCTGGGCCAGCCGAAACGAAGCCAGCTCCCAGTTGCCGGTGTGCGCGCCGGCGAAGACCACCGGGCCTTCGGCCAGCAGCGCGCGCAGCTTCGCCTCGTCGCCCTCGCGGAAGACCGCGTGATTGCCCACGTCGCGACGACGCCCCGCGAACCAGAACAGCTCCGCCAGCGAGTAGCCCAGGTTGCGATACATCCGTGGCGCCGCAGCGCCCGGCACGCCCGCGAGACGCATGGCCTCGTCCACGTGACGCCGACGGATCCGCAGCACCGACCCGGCGATGAACCCCATGACCCTCCCCCAGGCCAGGGCCATTGCCCGGGGCCATAGCGCGACCAGGGCCGCGGTCACGCGAAGCCAGAGGGCGCCCACCGGCGGAAGGCTCAGCCGAAGCCGGCAGGCTTGCGCGCGGACTCGGCGTTGCCGCCGTCGATGCCCAGGGCATAGACGCTGGCGATGCCGATGGCGAAGGTCTCTTTCTTGGTGGTCCGCGCGAAGAGCAGGCCGCCGGAGATGCGGATGGCCTCCACCCGGGTGACGCTCATGCCGCCGCCGCCGTGGGCCGCGTGCAGGGTCACCATGCTCTCCTTGGGAGCGACGAAGAAGCCGTCGCCGTCGGACTTGATCTGGAAGGCCTTGAGAACCTCGTCGAACTCTTCGCGCGTCATGGCTTCACTGCATACACGAAGACAGGAGTCGACGGAAGCCACGCGGCGGACGTACACTCCGGCGCATGTTCGGGAAAAAACCCGAAGTTTCGGGTGCGGAGGCAAAGCCCGCCGAAGACGAGGCGGTGGTCCTGCGGGACGTCCGCAAGTCCTTCGGCGATCGCGAGGTCATCAAGGGCATCGACTTCGTCGCCAAGCGAAACGAGACCACGGTCATCATCGGCGGGTCCGGCGCCGGGAAGACCACCCTGCTGCGCATGATCGTGGCGCTGGAGCGGCCCACCTCCGGGGCCATCTTCATCGACGGCGAGAACATCGCCGGCCTCTCCGATCGCGAGCTCAATCGCGTGCGACGGAAGATCGGCATGGTCTACCAGTACGCCGCGCTCCTCGACTCCTTCAACGTCTTCGACAACGTGGCATTTCCCCTGGTGGAGCACTCCAAGCTCTCGACCAAGGAGATCCGCGACAAGGTCCTCGACAAGCTCGACGTGCTCGGCCTCGAGAAGGGCGTGGAGAAGAAATTCCCGGCGGAGCTCTCGGGCGGCATGCGCAAGCGCGTGGGCCTCGCCCGGGCGCTCATGCTGGAGCCGGCCATTCTCGTTTACGACGAGCCCACCAGCGGTCTCGACCCGCTCACCAGCCGCCTCGTGGACGACATGATCGAAGAGATGCGCGTGCGCTTCGGGGTCACCAGCGTCGTCATCTCCCACGACATCGCCAGCTGCTTTCGCATCGCCCACCAGGCGCTGCTGGTGATCCAGGGCAAGGTGGTGGCCCGCGGCAGCCCCGACGAGCTGGCTCGCGGCGAGAGCGACGTGGCGCGCGACTTCATCGAAAAGTCCGGGGTTGATGTAGGGACTTTGGGCAGAGTCGCCGACAACCAGGACGACGCCAGCGCGCCGGAATCGCCAACCTCTTCGCGTTCCGAAGCATCGAAGGAGTAGGCCTTTCGCAGGGACTCTCGGAATATTCGGCGACCTCCGGCCGTAGCTTGTCTCCAGTAACCAGACGGGCTCGCGCAGATCGTCAGAAGGGTTATGCTGAACAACATGCACGGTTATCCCCCGCCGCCTGGGCCGCAAGGCTACGGCGCGACACCTCCGCCGGGCCCCGTATCTCCTTACGGCGCGCCGCCAGGTTTCGGGGCCCCACCGAGCTTCGGTTCACCGCCCGGGTTTCCGGCATTCGCCGCGCCCATGCCACAGACCGACGGCCGCGCCGGCATCGCGCTGGTGCTCGGCATCCTCAGCATGACGTGCGCCGGCTTCGTGGCCGGCATTCCCGCGGTCATCCTGGGGCTGCTCGCGAAGCGCGACATCGATCGCTCGGGCGGCGCGCGCACCGGCATCGGCCTGGCGCTGGGCGGCGTGGTCACCGGCGTCATCGGCACGCTGGCGAGCGCGGCCATCACGCTCCTGGTGGTGGCCGGCATCGCCAGTGGCGCGTCGGAAGCTTCGAACACGCCGGCGCCGCACGCTGCGCCGCAGGACGATCGCAGCGATCTGGTGCCCGAGCCGGACCACGCGCAGAACCCCAAGAACCAGCCGAAGCAAGGCACGGCCGTACCGTCGGCGCCGGGCGCGAAGATGGTGGGGTCGGTGCAGCTGGTGACGCTCGATCCCGACGACGATCGCGATCTCGAAGATCTCCTCGACGCCGCCGCGGCCAGCGCCCACGGGCGCACCGTCGTGGTGCAGACCAGTGCCACCTGGTGCGGCCCCTGCAAAGAGTTCGAGACCTCGCTCTCCGATCCGCGCATGCAGCGGGCGCTCACCAACGTGACCATCGTCAAGGTCGACGTCGACGCCTTCAAGGACGATCTCAAGGCCATGAACATCGTCACCAAGAGCGTCCCGTGGTTCTACAAGATGGACGGCGAGCTGCGGCCCGTGGACGCCATCAGCGCCGGTGAGTGGGACGCGAACATTCCCGCGAACATGGCGCCGGTCTTCGAGGCGTTCCTGGCGGGCCGTCTCACCAAGCGGCGGGAGCCCTCCCCGCTCCGCGGCCCGCAGCTCTGATCTTCGTCAGCAGATCCGGTACACGAGCGTCATGGGGATCCCTCGGCGCACGATGCCCACCCGGAGCTCGTCCGCGCTGCGGAGGCGCGAGTAGGCTTCGAGGGACTTCTCCGGGCTGGTCACGTCGTAGCCGTTGATGGTCTGGAGCAGATCGCCGCTCTCGAAGCCCAGGCGCGCCAGGTAGGTTCCGCCACCGGCACCGAAGAGTCGTACGCCGGCGATGCGCCCATCGACGCCGGTCACTGGCACCACCCGCGCGTTCCGCATGAGGGCCGATTGGTCCTCGAGCGCGCGGTCCACCTCCTGGCGCGTGAGGTAGGTCGTGGTCCAGCTGGTGGGCAGGATGCCGCCGCTGGCGCGAGCGCGAGCGCACGCGTGCGCGTCGGTGTCCGACCAGCTCGCGCGCGGCTCCGGCACACGCGCGTCGACGATGGGCGCCGGCGCGGGCGGCGCCGGTATGACGACCAGCGTGGATGTTGGTGGCGAGGCCTTGGGCGGCGCCGGATAGTGCACGTGCACCTCCGGCGCAGGGCTGTGGGGGTTGCGGAGAGCGAGTGCACCGAACGTGAAGGACGCGCCCGTGAGCGCCCAGCCAGCCCGACGCGCACCCGCGTAGAGGAGCTCTTGAAGAGGGGTCATGCGAGCCTTCAAGCGAAGCGCGTGCCACCCGCCGTCCACCGAGGATTCACCGAGGAAACGCGCCTCTACTGGCCGCGGACCGGGGCCATGCGCCGTTCTGTCGCGCACCTACCTCGGCGCGCTGCCGTTCTGACAATCAGGTGAACGCGGCCGCAGCCTCGGCCAGCGTCACCGCGCGGTAGTCCTGGGCCCGCAGGGTGTCGACCACCGCGTGGAGCGCGGCGAGCTTGCGCGCCACCGGGACGCGCACGTCCGGTTGGTACGTGGCGAGACCCTGGAGCCCATCGGACGCATCGAGGAGATCGATGCCGTGGAGCTCCAGGTTGATGAGCTCTTCACCCACGCACATGCGCGCGAGGAGCCGCGCGCCGCTGGGTCCGGCGAGGGTGATGGAGGTGCCGATGAAGGGCAAGCGCGCGCCGCGGGTGACCTGCACCGGGAGCTCGAGCACGCCACTGCCCCGGGTCCAGTACGGTTTGCCCACGCGGTAGGGGCGCGTCGGCGCCCGGAGAACGTTCGGTGTATCGAGCACGCTGCGGCTCGTTCGTCCTTGCGCGAGGATGCCCCCCACCGCCGCCGTTTTGGCTGCATAATACACGGGGCACGGGAACACCGACGAGTCGTAGGCCACCTCGAGCTCCGCCAGCACCGCGAACACCTCGTCGTTCACGGTGTAGCCGGGCGCGCGAAAGCCGGTGGGCAGGATCCCGGTGGCGCTCTGGATGGCGCGCACGCCCCCTTCCACCTGCGTGCGAATTCCCGAGCGCGAGAGCTTGGAGAAATCGTACATGTGGTCGAGCGAGTGGTTGGCCAGCTCGTGGCCCTCGCGAGACGCGAAGCGCAGCGCTTCGGCGGCCTCTCGGCGTTCGAGATCGGCGCCGATGGCGAAGAGCGTGAGGGGGATCTGCGCGTCCTTGGCGAACTGTCGCAGGCGCCCCATCGCGCGGTCGTACACCAGCGTGCGCGCCGCACCGTCGGGCTCGCCGAGGCCGTGGATCTGGTGGTAGTTGGGGATCTCGTCGAGGTCGACGCTGACGGCCAGAAGGCGCACACCGTGCTTCTACCATTCCTGCCGCGCGAGTGGTCGCCCTTCGCGATTCGAGTGCAGACTTCACGCGATGACGCGATGACGCGATGCAAAAAGAAAGAGCCCATCGCCACACGTGGGGCGATGGGCTCTCGGGTCGCTCGAAAGCGACGTAGACGTCAGTTGCCGATGGTCTTGGCGACTTCGGCAGCCAGGTCTTCTTGCTTCTTCTCGATGCCTTCGCCGAGCTCGAAGCGCGTGAAGGAGGCGAGCGCGACCTCGCCGCCGACGGCCTTCGCCACGTCCTGGCGGAGCTTGTCGATGGTGCCGTTGCCCGGATCCCACACGTTGTCTTGGCCGAGGAGGGTGACCTCGGAGACCCACTTGGCGACCTTGCCCTCGATGATCTTCGGCCAGGCGGCCTCGGGCTTGCCCTCTTCCTTGAGCTGGGCCTCGAAGATCTCCTTCTGCTTGTCGATCTGCGCCGCCGACAGCTCGGACTTCTGCACCACCGAGGGGCGCATGGCGACGATCTGCATGGCGACGTTGTCGGCGAAGGCCTTCACCGCGGCATCGGTCTTGTCGGTCTCGACCACCAGGAGAGCCGCGTTCTTGCCGCCCATGTGAACGTAGGCGTTCACGAAGCCGGTCTTGGCTTCCTGAGCGTCCCAGCGGCGAACGACGATGTTCTCGCCGATCTTGCCGGCGAGCTCGAGGCGCTCTTCTTCCACGGTCTTGTCGGTGCCCGGGTACTTCAGCGTGAGCACGTCGGCGCCCTTGGGGGCGGCGGCGGCGGCAGCGAGGACGTTCCCGACGAAGGTCTGGAACTGCTCGCCACGGGCCACGAAGTCCGTCTGGCAGTTGATCTCGACGATGGTGCCACGCTTGCCGTCGGCGGTGACGTGGGTGCGGACTTCGCCTTCGCTCGCGACCTTACCGGCCGTCTTGGCGGCCTTCACGAGACCCTTCTTGAGGATGATCTCGACCGCCTTCTCCATGTCGGCGGCGGCCTCGACCAGGGCGTTCTTGCAATCGCTCATCCCGGCCTGGGTGCGCTCGCGGAGCTCTTTGACCATGCTTGCAGTGACTTCAGCCATGACTCGAATCCTTCCGATGATGTGACTACGGAGCGCCAGATAGCGCTCCGCATCGAAAAACCTTGGGGGAAGCTCCGCGCGCTACGCCGAATGTGGGCAGCGCGCGGGAGCTTGAAGAGCCTCGCCGCCAGAGCGACGCGAGGGTCTCTTCAGTTGGTGGGAGCGGGAGCGACGGCCTCGGGCTCCTTGTCGGGACCACCGCGACGACCGCGCTGGTAGACGTCGGCCTGGGGACCACGGTTGCCACCGCCGCCGCCGCCGCCTTCGTCACGACCGGCAGACTCCTTGCGGCGCTGCGAGCCCTCGACCACCGCGTCCGCGATGCGCGACGTGATGAGACGGATGGACCGGATGGCGTCGTCGTTGCCGGGGATGACGTAGTCGATGACGTCGGGATCGCAGTTGGTGTCGGTGATGGCGATGATCGGCAGGCTGAGCTTCTTGGCTTCCTGGACCGCGATCGTCTCCATGGCGGGGTCGATGATGAACACGGCCGCCGGGAGCGAGGTCATGTTCTTGAGACCACCGAGGTACTTCTCGAAGCGGTCGCGCTCCTTCTCGAGGCGCGAGACTTCCTTCTTCGGCAGCTGAAGGTACGTGCCGTCGTCCTTCATGCGCTCGAGCTGCTTCATGCGCTCGAGGCCCTGCTTGATGGTGCGGAAGTTCGTGAGGGTGCCACCGAGCCAGCGGTTGACCACGTAGTAGGAACCGGACCGCGCCGCTTCCTCTTGCACGATCTCTTGCGCCTGGCGCTTGGTGCCGATGAAGAGAATGTGGCCGCCGCGGGCGCACGTCTCGGTCACGAAGTTGAAGGCGCGGGTGAAGAGCCGGGCCGTCTGGTCGAGGTCGATGATGTGCACGCCGTTGCGCGCGCCGTAGATGAACGGCCGCATCTTCGGGTTCCAGCGCTTGGTCTGGTGACCGAAGTGCACGCCGGCGTCGAGGAGGGTCTTGATGGGGAGGGCGAAGTCACCCTTGATTTGGGGGAGGCCCTGAGCGTTGAGTTCCGTCATGATTGCGCGTCCTTTCGGTTGTGCCTCCGCCCCCTTCCCCGTCTGAGCTCGGCAAGCCGAGCCACCGAGACGGAGTTTGCGCAGGGGGCGTGTGGATTGGGTTTCCCCGTTTGGGCTTTCTCGGGCAAATGCCTGAGAAAGGGCCTTGGCGGGGGCCGGGAAACTAGCGCCCTCCCTCGCAATGTCAAGGGCTTCGGGCGGCTCGTTGCGGGCGCTTCCGGCCTTTGGTACGACAGCCCATCATGGGGAGCCTCATCGTGGGGCCCCGAAAGGCATATCCGATGCGATTCCTTGGTACTTTCTTCGTCCTCACTCTTGCTTCGACGCTCGGTTGCAGCTCCGGCGGCACGAGCAGCTCCTCCAGCTCGTCCAGCTCGACGGGTGGTGGAGCGTCCTCCTCGTCCGGCGGGAGCAGCGGCGGCAGCAGCTCCTCCAGCGGATCCAGCTGCTCGGCCGCCTCCAGCTGCATCAACGGGGCGTGCGCGTGCGACGAGGGGCCCAACAAGGACAAGTCGTGCTGCAATCCCAACGACCCGGCATGCGCCGGCAAGGACACCAACTGCGAGACGTACTGCAAGGTCTGCAAGTAGCAGGCAGTCGCCCGAGCTCGCACGTCCCCCTTGTACGACGGGGCCGGATCTGAGACGAAGAAGTCATGCGAAACACTCGCGTTCTCGCGCTCGCGATCGGCCCCACCCTGACCATCTCCGCGCTCTTCGCGTGCGGCGGCTCCCCGAAGCTTCCCGCCGGGCCCGGGCCCGAGTACGAGGAGCCCGCCGTCACCGCGTCCGCGCCCACCGTCTCGCCCAGCGCGCCCACCGCGACAGGTCCGACCGGCGCGAGCGACGGCACCAGCTCCGGCAGCCTCACCGCCCCGACCGGCCCCGCCGCGACCGGCAACGGCAAGCCCCCGACGCCGGACGAGGTCGCCCTCATCGCCAAGCGCGCCGGCGAGGCGCAGCCGAAGTTCGTGAGCTGCTACGACGCCGAGCTCCGCGCCAAGCGGAAGGCCGAGGGAAAGATGCTCCTTCGCTTCGTGGTGGCCAGCGACGGCACGGTCAAGGACGCGGGCCCCGAGGGCGAGACGGCCATGGGAGCGGAGCTCGTCGCGTGCATCGTCTCCACCATCAAGACGGTGAAGTTCGAGCCGCGCGCCACCGGCGACGCCACCGTCATGCTCCCGCTCACCTTCGTGCACGCGGCGGCGAAGACCGAGGACGCCGGTGCCGGCGACGCGACCGCAGCGGACGCCGCGCCCAAGGGGAGAAGAAGAAATGATCGTGGACGACGCCTTGGTCCTACGCCTCGAGCGGCTCGCCGCGCTCTCCCTGGAGCCGGAGGAGCGCACCCGCGTGGCCGCCGACCTCACGCGCTTTCTCGGATACGTGGCGGAGCTCGGCGAGAGCGAGGCCGCGGCCCCCGCCCCGCACGCGGCGGAGGATGCAGGCATCGTGCAGACGTTGCGGCCCGATACAGTGGCTCCCTTCGCGGGCCGCGCCGAGGCCATGGCCGGCGCACCCGAGCTCGACGGGACCGCCTTCCTGGTGCCGAGGTTCAACCCGTGAGCGGCCCCGCCACGGCCAACGTCACCGAGGCGCTCGCGCGCATCGCCGCCCACGACGAGGCGCTCGGTGCGTTCTTGGCGGTGGACCGCGAGGGCGCCCTCGCCGCGGCCCGTGCCCTCGACGTCGAGGGCGATCACGGCGGGCCGCTCACCGGCGTCCCGGTCGCGGTGAAAGATGCACTCTGCACGCGTGGGCTGCGCACCACCGCCGGCTCCAAGCTCCTCGCCGGCTACGTGCCTCCCTACGACGCCACCGCGGTGGCGCGACTGCGGTCTGCCGGCGCCATCATCGTCGGCAAGACCAACCTCGACGAGTTCTCCATGGGCTCGTCCACCGAGCACAGCGCGTTCCACCCGAGCCGCAACCCCTGGGATCCGACCCGCGCCCCCGGCGGCTCTTCCGGCGGCAGCGCGGTGGCGGTGGCCGCACGGATGACGCCGGCGGCCCTCGGCAGCGACACCGGCGGGTCCATTCGCCAACCGGCGTCGTTCACCGGCATCGTGGGCATCAAGCCCACCTACGGGCGCGTGTCGCGATACGGCCTCGTGGCCTTCGCCTCGAGCCTCGATCAAGTGGGCGTGCTGGCAGCCGACGTCGCCACCGCCGACACCGTGCTCCGGGTCATCTCCGGCAAGGACCCGATGGACGCCACCTCCGTCGAGATGCCGCCCATCGCGCCGCTCGCCAAGGAGAGCGACGTGTACGGCCTGCGCATCGGCGTGCCCGCCGAGTACTTCGCCGAGGGGCTCGACCCGCAGGTGGAGACGCGGGTGCGCGAGGCGCTGCGCGCGCTGGAAGCCCGGGGCGCGGTGTGCGTACCGGTCTCGCTGCCGAGCACCCGCTACGCGGTGGCCACCTACTACATCGTCGCCAGTGCCGAGGCCTCCAGCAACCTCTCACGCTTCGACGGCGTGCGCTACGGCGCGCGGGTGGCCGGCGAGTCGCTTCACGAGATGTACGAGCGAACCCGGAGCCGCGGCTTCGGCGCCGAGGTGAAGCGGCGCATCCTGCTCGGCACCTTCGTGCTCTCCGCCGGCTACTACGACGCGTACTACAAGAAAGCCATGGACCAGCGGCGCCGCATCGCCCAGGACTTCGCCCAGGTGTTTCGGGAGGTCGACGTGGTGTGCACCCCCACCACGCCCACCACCGCGTTCCGCCTGGGAGAGAAGAGCGATCCGCTTTCGATGTATCTTGCAGACATCTACACGCTGCCGGCGAGCCTGGCCGGGCTGCCCGCTTTGAGCGTGCCCTGCGGTTTCGCCGGCGCGCTGCCGGTGGGCCTGCAGGTCATCGGCCGCCCGTGGGACGAGGCGACCATCCTGCGTGTGGCCGCGGCGACGGAAGGGGATTTTCCCGCCCGCGGCGCCTTGCCGTGACCCTCTCCGATCGCTCCGGAGCCGCGAGCCTGGCTGTTCGCGCGGTGGGGCCCACCGACGCGGTCGCGCTCGCGGCCTTCTTCGAAGCCGCTGGCTCCACCTGCTTCTGTCGCTACTGGCACTTCAGCGGCGACAAGAACGGGTGGCTCGAGCGGAGCGCAGCACGACCCGAAGAGAGCCGCGCCGAGCTGGAGGCGGCGGTGCAGGAGGCCCGACCGGACGGCGCGGGCCTCGTCGCGTCTACGGGCGGCGCCATCGTGGGGTGGCTCAAGCTTTCGCCCCGGACCTCCGTACCGAAGCTCCGCAACTTGCCCGTGTACCGCACGCTCGACCTGGGCCCCGACGATGGCGTCCTCGCCATCGGGTGCATGCTGGTGCACCCGGAACATCGCGAACAGGGCGTCGCCCGCGCGCTGGTCGCCGGCGCCATCGACGAGGCGGAGCGCCAGGGCGCCCGCTGCATCGAGGCGTATCCCCGGCGCAGCCCTACCCGGCTCTACGACGAGGCAGCCTTCCTCGGCCCCGAGGCGCTGTACCGCGCGCAGGGCTTCGAGGTCGTGGTCGATCAGCCGCCCTACCCCGTGCTGCGCCGCCACCTGTCGCCCCTTCGGTGACGGAGAGGTGACGGCAGCCGCCGCGGAATCCCTGGGGTTCCGTCTCGGGGCGCGCCGATAACACCAACGATTTGCCCGGACGACACCGTTTCGTCACCGAGAGCGGCGAAGTCTGTTCCCACATGTTCGGCATCTCCACCAAAGACGACACGTTCTTCCAGGCTTTCAAGGACCACGCGCAGAAGAGCCTCGAAGGCGCGCGAGCTCTCGAAGAAATGTTCGAGAACATGGACCGCAAGGCCGAGCTCGCGGCCGACGTGAAGAAGGCCGAGAACGCCGCCGACACCATCACCCACGACACCCTCAAGGCGCTCCACGAGACGTGGATCACGCCCATCGATCGCGACGACATCCACACGCTGATCACGACGATGGACGACGTCCTCGACGCCATCCATGCGGTCTCCGATCGCGTGGTGGTCTTCGAGATCGAGGCCTCCCGCGACGAGGCCAAGGAGCTCGCCAAGGTGCTGGTGCAGTGCTGCGAGAAGATGAAGGAGGCGATGGATCTGCTCCCGGGCCTGAAGAAGCCCCAGGAGATCCTCACCCTCTGCCGGGAGATCGACCGGCTGGAGAGCGAGGCCGACGCCATCTTCCGGCGCGCCCTGGGCAACATCTATCGCACCCGCGGCGGCGCCGACGGCGGCCCGTACCGCGACGCCATGAATCCGGTCGAGATTCTGAAGTGGCGCGATCTGTTCGACAACCTCGAGGGCGCTACGGACCGGGCGAACGACGTGGCGAACATCCTCGAAGGCATCGTTCTCGAGTACGCCTGATGCTGTTCCTCGTCCTCATCGTCGGCCTGGCCCTGGTGTTCGACTACATCAACGGCTTCCACGACGCCGCGAACTCCATCGCCACCATCGTGTCCACGCGTGTCCTCTCGCCCCGCGCCGCGGTGGTGTGGGCGGCGGCCTTCAACTTCATCGCGTTCCTGTTCTTCAGCACGCACGTCGCCGGCAACATCGCCAAGGGCGTCCACGCCGACGTGGTGACACTGGGGCTGGTGGCCGCGGGTCTTCTCGGGGCCATCGTCTGGGATCTCCTCACCTGGTGGTGGGGTCTACCGACGTCGTCGTCCCACGCGCTCATGGGCGGCATCGCCGGAGCCGCGGTCATGAAGGCCGGCTTCGGCTCCCTCGACGGCAAGTTCTTCCTGAAGACCGCCGTGTTCATCCTGGTGTCGCCGCTCCTCGGCTTCTTGCTCGGGTGGATCATGATGCGCGTCACCATGATCATCTTCGGGCGCACGCCGCAGCGCAAGGTCGACAAGACCTTCCGGCGCATGCAGTTCCTCTCGGCCGCTCTCTACTCGCTCGGCCACGGCGGGAACGACGCGCAGAAGACCATGGGCGTCATCGTGGCGGCCCTGGTGGCCAGCCACTACATCAAGGCCGACGCCGGGGTGCCGCTCTGGGTAGTGCTCTCCTGCCACGCGGCCATGGGCCTCGGCACCCTCACCGGCGGCTGGCGCATCGTGCGCACCATGGGCATGAAGATCACCAAGCTGAAGCCGGTGGGCGGGTTCTGCGCCGAAACCGCCGGCGCAGCCACGTTGTTCCTCGCCACCGGGCTCGGCATTCCGGTCTCCACGACGCACACCATCACCGGCGCCATCGTCGGCGTGGGCAGCGTGCAGAAGCTCTCGGCGGTCCGATGGGGCGTCGCCGGGCGCATCGTGTGGGCCTGGGTGCTGACGGTGCCGGGCGCCGCCGCCATCAGCGCTGGTGGCTACCTGCTGCTCAAGGCCTGCGGCGTCCCGGTCTGAGACAATTCAGCGACGTGGGTGCGACGAGACGAACCCGCGCCAGCGCGGCGTGCGAAGGATGTCGCACGACAGCCCGAAGAAGATGGCCCGAGCCACCTCGTCGGGCGTGGCCATGTTCTCGCGCACCGCGCGATCCTCGAGATCGCTGCGGGTGATGCGGCCCTCGATGCTCTGGAGCACGCGCTCTTCCCGCTCCGGAAGCCGGAACGACTCCACCCGAACCGGCAGCGGGACCACGCGCTCGAGGGAGTCGTTGCCCACCCGCTCGAGGATCTCTCCGAGCTCCACGTACCCGTAGTGCTCGCAGATGCCGCGCGAGATGAGCTCGAAGGGCTTCACCCCCAGCGGGAGCGTCTCCTCCTGGCAGCGCGCGCCGGGCAGGAACGCGATCTCGCCGTCGGACCACGAGAAGGCCTCGACGATGCGGTCCTGGGTCTGGTCGAGGACCGCCCGGAAGAGCTCGATGGGCCGAAGCACGCCGAGGCCCACCAGCGCGTCGCCGAGCTTGCCGTCGAACTCCGAGAGCATCGCCAGCGCCATGTCGACTTCCATGCGGAGCACCTGCCCGCGCCGCACCAGACACTCGCCGAGCAGCTCCGTGCGATCCGTCGAGGCGACGTACTCCGGGACGCCGTCGACGAAGAAGATCTTCTTCTTCTTCTCGCCGGACTGCAGGAGAAGCGCGCCGGTCTCGCGGTTCACCGCCAGGTAGTAGAGGCGCGAGGGCAGCGTGGCGCGGTCGACCATCTTCCGGTCGATGACCCCGGTGGGCATGTGCTCGGTCCAGGCCAGTGCGGGGCTGGTGACGAAGCGCGAGAGCTCGGGATAGCCGCGGGCCACCTGGAACGGCGAGCCCTCCTTGGAAAACTGGGCGCTCTCGGCCGGGACCTTGCCGGTGACGAGCAGCTCGATCACTTCCGGGTAGGTGAGCCCGGGCCGAACGTCGTCCCCCAGTCGCAGGGTCCAGCTGGTGGGGAGCGGCGTGGACGGCAGCGACATGCGCGCGGAGCCGCCCTCGGCGCGCACCGGTGGGATCACCGTCGAGCGCAGCTCCTCTTCCGGGGCACGCACCGGGATCGCCCCGCCCGCGGCGGTGTCGATCGGCGGCAAGAGAGACTCGGTGTCCGGCTGCGGCGCGAGGCGATACTCGCGGCTTCCGCCCACCAGGTTCAGGTTCATCAGCGCCTGCGCGAGGGCGCTGGGCGCCACCGGCATGCGGCGCCGACGGATGACGTCCTCGAGAGCGGAGGCGAAGGCCGCTGCGTCCTCGAAGCGATCCTTCGGCTTGCGTGCCAGCGCCTGCAGCAGCACGCTCCGCACGTCTTCCGGGATGTGCGCACGGTCGAGGATGCGGAGATCCGCGTCGCGGATGCGCATGAGCACGTCGAGCTCGTTCTGCCCGGCGAAGAGCGGCTCGCCGGTGAGCAGCTCCGCGAACACCACCGCCAACGTGAAGAGGTCGCTGCGCGGGTCGAGCTCGCGCCCCACCACTTGCTCCGGCGACATGTAGCCGAGCTTGCCCTTGAGCTGGCCGGCGTCGGTCCGCCGCTCGATGCGCGCGGCGCGGGCAATGCCGAAGTCGGTGAGCTTCACCGCGCCGGAGGCGTGCAGCAGGATGTTGCCCGGCGAGACGTCGCGGTGCACGAGGTGCAGGCCGGTGCCCTCTTCGTCCACTGCGGTGTGTGCGTAGTCGAGGGCCCGAAGCACGCTCAAGATCAGGTGGAAGGTGGCGTCCAGCGGGAGCAGCTGCGGGCGGCCGGAGATGGCGCGAATGAGCTTGGCGGTGCTCGTGCCCTGCACGAACTCCATGGCCATGTAGAGCTCGCCCTCGTCCTCGCCGAAGTCGAACACCTGGACGATGTTCGGGTGCGAGAGGTGCGCCGAGACCCGCGCCTCGTCCACGAACATGGCGACGAACTCCGGGTCCTGCGCCAGCTGGGGAATGATGCGCTTGACCGCCACGGTCTTCTGGAACCCGTGGGGAC
>Ga0075163_10001996_pt1 | contig 27481 bp, 17 predicted proteins | sample JI1023141ADNA_FD_71478 | JGI IMG/M metagenome (GOLD analysis project Ga0075163, IMG submission 71478) | Wastewater effluent complex algal communities from Wisconsin, to seasonally profile nutrient transformation and Carbon sequestration -... | ecosystem: Engineered > WWTP > Effluent > Algae...
TAACTAGTGTTGGGACAATCATTGGTACAGCTAAATATATGTCTCCTGAACAATGTCAAGCTTCTCCTATAGATCATCGCTCAGATATTTATAGTTTAGGTGTAATGGTTTATGAAGCCTTAACAGGACAATGCCCTTATGGTGACGCAAATGGAATGCAAGTAATTGTAAAACATATTATAGAGCCGCCACCAAAACCACGTTCTTTTAACCCAGAGATTCCTGAGCCTGTTGAACAGGTTATCTTAAAAGCTTTATCTAAACAACCTACTGCTCGTTATAACAGTGCAGGAGAGTTTACAGCAGAGTTAATGACTGCTGCAGGAGCTTATTGTGATTTAAGTCAAGGAAATCAAACTACTTTACTAAAAAATTCTTCAACTGCACCAACACAGAGTGCACCTACAAACAACCAAACCATTGCTTCACCTATACAAGCACCTGTTGCACAAGCTGGAAATCAAACCATTGCTTCACCAATTCAAGCACCAAGTCTTTCTCAGGCAGTACATACTATAATTGCTTCTGCACCAGTACTACCTAATACTGGTAAAAGACCTAAAGCATTAATTATATTAGAAGGTAAAGGAATTATTGCTTTACTCCAACTTCAAGTCAAGCAAGCTGGCTTTGATGTCTCAGTCCAAATGAATAGTATAGATGCAATTGCTAGTATACCTACAGAAAAACCTGATTTAATTATTGTTGGAGTAGAACTTTCACAACTTAGCGGGCCAGACCTTTGTATGATGCTTAGAACTAAGCCTGAAATGGCTCAAGTAGCTCAAACTCCAGTACTTCTTTATTCTGGAATGGCAGAAGAAGAATTAAGTAATAAAGTAAAAGAATGTAGGGCGAATGGGTATGTTCATAAAACTTGGAATGGCCAAAAACTTGTAGAAGCGATTTCACCATACTTAAAACGGTAACTTAAGGGTAGTTAAAGTCTATGAAAGAACTATTTGACGATCCAAAATTCCAAGAAAAACTCCTTGAACTAGCTAAACAAGCTGGTTTAGTTAATACAAGTTTAGTTCCTGCTCAAGAGAGGTTGCCTCAACAAATATTGCAACTCCCTGGTGAGGAAATAGATTTAGTTTGTACTCAACTTGGAGATCAACAGCTTGCTTTTTATTTGCCTATAGTAGTAGAAGCTATTCGTATGGTACGACTTACCCCTTTGCCTGGAGTATCCAAGGCTGTAGTAGGACTACTAAATTTACGTAGACAAATTGTTCCTGTCTTAGATTTAAGGACTCTCCTAGGAATGCCTTCAAAAACCTATGATGAAAATACTATTATTGTACTAGTAGAGCATGAAAATAGAAAAAGAGGTCTAGTTGTAGATACTATTACAGAAGTAATTAAAGTTCCTAGTTCTGCTGTAGAACCTCCAAACCGATTTGTTCCATATAGCGAATTTATTTTTGCCATAGCTCGTAGTCAAGCGGGTCTAATAATGATACTTAATCATATTAACCTTTTAAATTTCGCTCAAGAACAATCCTTAGATTTATTAGCAAAATTATAAGGTAAATTTATGTGATTTTATGCCTAAGTTTTCGTCTGAAGAAATTATATCTTTTTGTAAACTACTAGAAACCCGAATAGGTATTGTTGTTAAAGAAGATCGCCTTCCACAAATAAAAACAACTCTTGAAGATTTTTTTCAAATACTTGACATTGCTAGTTTTAATACTGCTTATAATTTGCTATCAAATATTGCTATTAGTGATAGTAAATTCCAAGTTTTAGCAGAAAAAGTTACTATTGGTGAAACCTTCTTTTTCCGCGATCAAATGCAGTTTCAGGCTTTGCAAGAAATAGTTTTACCACAAATAATTGAACATCATAAAACTACTAATAAGCCAATTTCTATTCTTAGTGCTGCTTCTTCAACAGGAGAAGAAATTTATTCTATAGCAATTATTTTACAGGAACTTTTACCAGCAGTTCAACCAGGCCAAATAAGGTTAATTGGCGGTGATATAAATGGAACAGCTTTAGCTAAAGCACGAAAAGCTGTTTATAGTAAATGGTCTTTTCGTGGGGTTTCTCCAGGGATAATAAATAAGTATTTTTCTCATAAAGACGATCAATATCATCTCTCTGAGAAAATAAAAAGTATGGTGCAATTTCAATACTTAAACTTAGCTGAACCTTTTCCTTTTATAGACCTAGACCTAATACTACTACGCAATGTATTAATTTATTTTTCTAATAGCTTTATTGAAAAACTTGCTTCACGTTGTTTTAGTGTTTTGCGTGATGGAGGATGGCTCCTAGTAGGAACTAGCGAACTTAATCGGCAGAATTTTCGGCTTTTTGATGAACAGTATTGTAAAGATGCAGTTTTTTATAAGAAAAAACCACCAGACTATAACTTGCCAGATAACCAAAAGCTAATGCTTACAGGAACTTTTGAACCAAAATTTCAATATAAACCTATTAATAATAGTTTTACTTCTCCTATCATCACTAATAGTAGTAAAATAACAAGCGCAGATAGTAGTAAAATAGCAAGCACAGAAGAAAAAGCAAACAAGCAAGATAAAACAAGCAAAGAAGCTTACAACAGAGCATTAAAGCATTTTGAAAACCATGAATTTTCTCAAGCCGAGAGTTTGCTTAATAAAATTTTAGATCAAGAAGTACAAGCACTTTTATTAATGGCAAAAATTGCAGCTAACCGTGGTAATAATATTGATAGCGAGCGGTTTTGTCAGCTTTATCTTAGTAAAGAACCAAATAGTCTAGAAGCTCATTATCTAATAGGTCTTATTTATCAAGCAGATAATAAATTTAATAAAGCTGCTGAAGAATTACGTTATACAATTTTTTTAGATAATAGTTTTGTAATGGGACATTGGAACCTGGCTTTAGTTTATCAAAAAATTGATGATAAACAGGCTGCCAAACGACATTTATTGCAAGTTAAAAGAATTTTAAATGGTTATCCTTCTGAAGGAATAATCCCTTTTTCTGAAGGCCAAAAAGCAGCAAGAATATTACAAATAGTTGAAGGAATGTTAGGTAATCTACGATGAGAGTCAAAAAAATAAAAAAAGATTCGTCTAAAACTTTTAGTTGGGATGATTTACATAAAAAAATGTCTGAACTATCAGTGGCTTTAGGCCATAAATTAGATGAAAATAAATTAGCTGCTATACTAAATGAACGTGCAGAACACCTTGCTAATTTAGTTGATGCTGAGCAAGAAAGTGAAAACAATGATCTAGATGTTTTAATTTTTGAGTTTGGTGATGAACAATATGCAATAGATGCTGTTTATATTTCTGAAGTAATTCCTCTAAAGCTTTTAACTCGTGTTCCTGGTGCTCCTGATTTTATTTTAGGGGTTGTAAGTAGAAGAGGAGAAATCCTTTCAGTTATTGATTTTGGCCGATTTATTGGACTTGGTGAAACACAAACTTGCCACCATTTAATATTTGTTGAGCATCAAGGTACACAAATAGGTATAGCTGTTCATAGATTAAAAGAAATTACTCAAATTCCACATAGCTCTATTCAACCAGTTCAAACTCAATGGACAGGCGAACAAGCACAGCACTTAAAAGGTGTAACAGAACTAGGTGTAGCTCTATTAGATGTTAAAGAAATACTTTCTTGTGAAAAACTTAATTTTGATCTGCAATAATTAGAAAATTAAACTTTCTCTTAACCCTTCATAGCGAAAAGAGTTTTAATATGTCAAGTGGCAATAATAAAGATGATTTTTCATATAATGACCAAACTTCAATGTTAGGCGATAGCGATCTGCAAGGAGAGTTATTAGCAGCATTTAAGAGTGAACTTGATGAGTACTTACAAGTCCTAAATGTAAGCTTACTTAAGATAGAACAAGGAGAAAGTAGTGATCAATTAATTCAAGAAATATTTCGTACAGCCCATAGTATGAAAGGAACATCAGGAGCATTTGGGCTAACTAAAATTCAAAAGATCTCTCATGCTTTAGAAAATCTTTTTGGTGCAGTCCGTAGCAAACGTTTTATTATGGATAAATTGGCCTTTGATGTTTGTTATGAAGGGCTAGACATGATAAACAAACTGATGGATATGGAACTAGCTGGTGTAGAAACCCCACCCCAAGTAGAAGTTAATTTTGCTCAGAGTGTAGAGATCTTACTTAATTCTGCAACTATAGGTAATACTGATCCAAATCTACAGCAAAAAACAGTAATGGATCAAATAGCTCCTAGTCCAGAACAAATAGCAAAAGCTGCTAATAGTTCTAATAATCTTCCTTTTATTGTGGGAGAGGGCTTGTCAGATTCAGAGCTAGAAATGGATACAGCCGCTGGTAGTAAATTAAAAAATAGCCAGCCTGTTACTAATAGACCTTTTATGGTAGGCCAAGGTTTATCTGATTCAGAACTAGAAATGGATACAGCCCTTGGTAGCAAGTTAAAAAATGCCGCTCAACCTCAACCTGTAGCACCACAACCACCAACACCATACCCTACTTATGATGTTGTTAGTAGTCCAGCTAATACATTTAATAATGATAATTATAGTTCTGCTGGAGGCGGGACAGCCATACTAGGCGATAATGATCTGCAAGGAGAGCTATTAGCAGCATTTAAGAGTGAACTTGATGAGTATTTACAAGTCCTAAATATAGGTCTATTAAAAATGGAGCAAGGAGAAAGTAGTGATCAATTAATCCAAGAAATATTTCGTACAGCCCATAGTATGAAAGGAACATCAGGAGCATTTGGGCTAACTAAAATTCAAAAGATCTCTCATGCTTTAGAAAATCTTTTTGGTGTAGTCCGTAGTAAACGTTTTGCTATGGATAAAAATTCCTTTGATATTTGCTATGAAGGACTAGACTTAATAAATAAGCTAATGGATATGGAACTAGCTGGTGTAGAAACCCCATCTATGGTTGAAGTAGAGTTTGCTCAACGTATTGAGCAAATTCTCTCAGGGAATAATCCACCTAGCCCTGTTCCAGTAGTTGCTCCAAGTCCTGTTGTACCAAATCGACCAGCAATGCCACCCCCTGCACCACCAGCCCAAGCCGCTCCAAGCGCTGTACCAAATAGACCTATGATGCCACCCCCTGCGCCAGCCCAAGTTGCTCCAAGTGCTGTACCTAACCGACCAATGATGCCACCTTCTATGCCTGCTAGTAATCCTGCTGGTAATGTAGATATATCAGTTAATGTACCAGGAAGACCGCCTATACCACCACCTCCTAGTGCAGGACTAGCCCAAGGCCCAATGCTTACCAAGGATTTACATAGAGAGCTATTAGATTCTTTTAGAAGTGAGCTAGATGAATATTTAGAAACACTTAATAATAAATTACTTAAATTAGAGCAAAATAATAGTGATGAAGCGCTTTTAAGAGAAATTTTTCGTAAAGCTCATAGTATGAAAGGGGCTGCAGGAGCACTTGGACTAAGTAAAATACAAAATATTGCTCATAATTTAGAAACCCTATTTGGAGAAGTACGTGGTGGTAACTTTACACTAGATAGAGTAGCTTTTGATTTGTGTTATGAAGGATTAGACACAATTAACAAGCTAATGAATATGGTTTTAGCTGGCACAGATGCTAGAACTAATTTAGATGAAGAATTTATTAACAAACTAAATAATATTTTACAAAAAAAATCAGGGTTATCAGAACTTGCTATTTTAGCATTAACTAAACCTAGCACTGCTGAACCTCCAATCCAAACTCCACAACAAGTTGCACCACCTCAAACTCCAATTAATCCTCAAAGTTTACAAAAAATTGAACCTACCAAAGTAACTAAAACCAATGAAACACCAGCTTCAGTACCTGCTCTTAGTCAACCTTCAGCAATGCAAGCAACTCAAACAAATAGTAATCAGCCTAAAACAGAGTTTATTCGTATTCCTTTAGTTAAAATAGATCACTTAATGTCAGATGTTGGAGAATTGATTATTACTAGAAGCCGTTATGAACAACGGGTAAAAGAATTAGAAAATATTAATACAGAACTTTTCCAGGTATTAAAGGAAATGCTAAGGGTAAGGCCAGTACGTCGTAAGATTGGTAAAATAGAAGGGGTTAATGCACCACATATAGAAAAATTATTTGGTAATTTAGAATTTTGTGAAACTAAGTTAAAAAGTGTAAATAGCTTACTTCAAAACCATGCTGAAGATGTTTCTAATGATGATCTACATTTAGAATTAATAGTTTCTAGTATTCAACGTGAAGTACAGGGACTAAGAATGTTGCCTATAGAAACATTATTTGAACCCTTACGTCGTAGAGTTCGAGATATTTCGCGCCAGCAAGATAAAAGTGTAACACTAGAATTACTAGGCGGAGAAACAGAACTAGATCGCCAATTAATTGAAGCAATGAGAGATCCTCTAGTCCACTTAATTACTAATAGTATTGACCATGGCCTAGAAACCCCAGACCAGCGTAAAGAAACAGGGAAAAACCCAATGGGGAAACTTAAATTATCTGCTGGTCAACGTGGAAACCAAATCATTATTGAAATTTCTGATGATGGTAGAGGAATAGATTTAGAAAGAGTTAAACAAAAGGCTATTTCTGTAGGGTTATTTACTGAACGTGAACTAATGTCATTTACAGAAGATGAAATAGTAGGGCTAATTTTTAGACCAGGTTTTTCAACTAAACAAGCTGTAACAGAATTTTCTGGACGTGGTGTTGGCTTAGATGTGGTAAAAGTTAATGTTGAAAAACTCCAAGGTCAAATTGAAATACATACAGCTAAGGGTAAAGGTAGCACTTTTAGAATCACTCTTCCTCTTACATTATCAACTCAACGAGTTTTATTAATCAAAGTTGCTGGACAGTTGTTTGCTTTACCTGTTAATGCTATTGATCGCCTTATGAGTATTTCTGTTGAAGATGTATTTACTATTGGTGCTAGAATGGCTATCTCTATTGAAGGTAAACCAATCTCTTTAATACATCTAAATAGCTTACTAAATATTGCTGAAGGAGAATTAGAGGCTAAACAAGAGCATGTTGTAATGGTTTTAGCTATGGGGAGCGAGCGAACAGCTTTTGTAGTTGATGAAGCTATAGGAGAACAAGAAGTAGTGGTTAAAGCACTAGGAAAACCATTAAGAAAAATGAAAAATATTGCTGGAGGAGCTATTTTAGGTGATGGTAGTGTGATGTTACTACTTAATCCATCAGATTTATTACGCACTGGTAAAGGTGTTAGTAGAATAGATACAAGGTTCTTTAGCTCACAGCAAGAAAAATCCAAAGTAAAACATAAAGTTTTGGTAATAGACGACTCAATAACCACTAGAACATTAGAGAAAAACATTCTAGAAATGGCAGGTTTTGAAGTGCTATTAGCAAAAGATGGTATTGAGGGTTTAGAAATGTCTAAAACTCCAGGCTGTAGTCTAGTTTTAGCAGATATTCAAATGCCTGGGCTTAATGGTTTAGAGCTAACACAAGAAATAAAACGTGATGTTAAAACAAAACATCTTCCAGTAGTATTAATTAGCTCATTAGATAGCCCAGAAGTTAAAACTAAAGTAGCTCAAGCAGGGGCAGATGCTTTTATTATTAAAGGGCAATTTGACCAAAACCAATTTCTAGAAGTAGTTAGAAATATGATTGTTACCTAAAGTTTTTATACTTACATAACCTTGTATTTTATAAAATACAATAACTTATACTAATGTATAGAGAGATAAATGGATCAAAAAATACGCGTACTAATAGTTGAAGACTCAGAATCCTTATTACAATTGTTAGTTCGTGCCTTTGAACATGACAGCCGCTTTATTGTTGCTGGAGTTGCTCGCAATGGACAAGAAGCAATAGACAAAACTTTACTACTTAAGCCCGATATAATCACAATGGATTTAATGATGCCTAAAGTAGATGGATTTGAAGCTATTAGGCAAATAATGTATAAAAAACCTACTCCTATTATTGTGGTAACATCTTCTACTGATAGTCAAAATAGTTTTGAAGCTGTTAGAGCAGGGGCATTAGAAGTTGTTAGTAAGCCAACTTCTGTTAATACTCCAGAAGGACAAAAAACTATTGCCATTATTCTAGAAAAAGCAAAAATTATGTCAGGTGTTAAGGTCTTAACTCGTAAAGCTCCTGGTATTAGTCCAAGTCCACAAGGGCAATTTGGTAGTTTTCCAAATAGTATTACTGATCCTCTTTTTGATACACCAATGCCTAGAACACAAGTTAGATTACCTAGTAATAAACTATCATCCATACCTAAAATCGTTGCTATTGCTTCATCTACTGGTGGCCCACCTGCTTTAAGTAAGGTTTTGGCTCAAATAGGAAAAAACTATCCTTTACCAATCTTGATTGTCCAACATATTACTCCAGGCTTTGGTCAAGGGCTGATAAGCTGGCTATCTCAAACACATGGTTCACATATTATAGAAGCTAAAGATGATATGTTACCTATGTCTGGTCAAATATATATTGCTCCAGATAATTCACACTTACTTGTAGATATTAGAGGACGATTAAAACTTTCTTCTGCTTTACCCATTAAAGGTCATCGCCCATCAGCTAACCCTCTTTTTGAATCCGTTGCTCAATATTATGGCCGATCAACAATTGGTGTAGTTCTTACTGGTATGGGGGATGATGGAATGTTGGGAATAAAAGTATTAAAACAAGCAGGAGGATTTTGTATTGCCCAAGATGAAGCTAGTAGTGTAGTTTATGGTATGCCTAAAGCTGTTATTGAAGCAGGATTGGCAGATGTGGTTCTAGGCTTAAATAATATTGGCAATTATCTTTTAAAATTAATCAATTAAATCTAGTTAATATTCAGGTTACTACAGTCACAAATTGTATATCAGCAATATAAATACTAATAAATTTTCTTAAGGAGTTACTCACTATGTCTAGTAAAGATGTATTACCACCAGGAACTCTTCTTTCCGAACGTTATGAGATTGTTAAACGCTTAGGTAAAGGTGGAATGGGGAGTGTTTACTTAGCTAAAGATCAGCGTTTAGCTAATACTCTACGCGCTGTTAAACAAATGGTAGTGGAGTTTATTGACATAGATCAATATACCAAAGCAATAGATGATTTTCGTCGTGAAGCTGAAGTCCTAGCCAGCCTAGATCATCCTGCTATCCCTTCAATTTATGACTACTTTGTCCAAGAAGGCTACTATTATTTGGTAATGAAATGTGTTTCTGGTAAGGATTTAGAACAAATACTAGAATCTACTCCAGGAGGGGTTATAGATGAAAAAAGAGTTACCAAATGGGGTATTCAGTTATGTGATGTATTTCAATATATTCACTCTCGTAACCCTCCTATTATTTATCGTGATATGAAACCAGCTAATGTGATGTATGATGAAGATACAGATAGAGTGTATGTAATTGATTTTGGTATTGCACGCTTTGTTGCTTCTTCACAGGCTAACGTTACTGCTATTGGAACAGTAGGATATGCTCCACCAGAGCTATTTATAGGTATGGTTACACCAGCAACAGATATTTACTCATTAGGAGCAAGCTTAATACATTTATTAGTTGGTCATTGTCCTGTTTCTCACCCAGTTCATGGTTTTAATTTTGGTACTAATCCTATGCCTAACCAAATTAATCCAAAAATTTCACAGGGAATCAATGATATATTAGTCAAATCAGTTGCTTCTAGAGCTAGAGATCGTTATGCATCGGCTGGAGAAATGAAACAAGCATTAGAAAGACATCTTTATACTCTTGATAATCCTGTTGTAGTGGCTGCTCCTGCTGCGACTTCAAGCCCTGAATCTCTAAAAGCAATAGTTAATATTGTTCATTGTAATACCTTAAAGACTGCTAGCTTTGCTTTGAAAAAAGAAAATTCTATTATAGGTCGCTTTGATGTTAGTAGTGGTATTGCTCCAGAAATAGACTTAGCTAACTATGATACTTCTGGAAAGATCTCTCGTCGACATGCAAGAATTGTTTGGGAATCAGGTAAGTTTTACTTTGAAGATATGGGTAGTTCTAATGGTAGTCTTTATAATGGTGAAAAAGTGGTAGCACAACAGCGTTACCAGCTAAAAAATGGTGATCAAATTTGTGTAGGGGAAACCATAATGGAATATTCTCAGCCATAAAATGAAAAATATATTGTGTTGTTGTTTATTAATCTTCATAGTTTCCTAGGGACATTCTATAATAACCCAGCAATTTATCGCTGGGTTTACTTTGTTAGGTTGGGGCACAAAACTTATGTTGAAAAAAATTAGTATTGGCAGAAAACTTTTAATTCTTAGCTCAGTTTTTGTAATTCCTTTGTTTTTTCTCTCTTATCTACTCTTTGATCAACTTACTGTAAATATTAACGTTGCTAATAAAGAAAGAATGGGCGTTGAATATATAAATGTTGCCAAAGTCTTGCTAGTAGATGTTGAAGATACAATGGTGATATCATCGGCTTTACTTAATGGTGATTCTTCTTTTCAATCTAGACTCTCAAGTAAATTTGCTGATATAGACAAACACTTAGGTGAATTAGATGAAGTCAACTCTAGATTAGCAAATGAACTAAAGACTAATGAAAAATTAGGGACAGTGAAAAATAGTTGGAGAAACATAAAAGATAAAAGTAGTGGGCTAAAAATAGATGAAAGTTATGCCCTATATAACCAACTAACAGTTGACCTCTTAGCTTTAATTGCTCATGCTGCTGATACTTCTACTTTGATTTTAGATCCAAGCCTAGATACATATTATTTAATGGATACTAATACAGCTAGAATACCAAGCTTATTTGAAAGCATGGGACAAGCTAAAAGTATTAGTTTAGGAGTAATTACCCGTAAGGCTTTAAGCCCAGATGAAAAAGTTAAACTAGCAGTATTAATGGATAAAATTGCTTCCCTTAGGGATAATGTTGGACGTAATTTTGATGTTGCTAATGGTAATAACCCAACAATTAGAAGTAAAGTTGGAGCTTCAGTTAGCGATACTACAAACTCTATAAATCAATTTCTTGATGTCTTAGATAAAAAGTTAGTTAATGCTCCAACCATTGATATTTCTGCTAATGATTACCTTGCTCCTGCTACTAAAGCTGCTAGCTCTGTAAGTAGTCTCTATGATGCTAGTTCAATAACTTTAGATGAATTACTAGCTAGTCGTGCTAAAAGCTATACTAATACTGTTTGGGTTGCTGCAATAATTGGACTATTAACACTAATCTTAGGTGGAGCACTAGTAAAACTCATTATTGGCAATATTACTAGCCCACTAAAGAAAGCTGTAGAGCTTGCTAATCAACTAGCTAAAGGCGATGTTTCTACTAAGATAACAAGTGATTCAAGTGATGAAATAGGTGAACTACTTACAGCAATGAATGAAGTAGTAAGTTATTTAAATGATATGGCTATAGCAGCTAATTCTATTGCTGGAGGAGATCTTAACCAAGAAATTCGCCCTAGGTCTAGTAAAGATGTTTTTGGACAAGCTTTTAATAATATGGTCAAAACCTTTCAATCAATTGCTGATGTAGCAGATTCTATCTCTGCTGGAGATCTTAGTGTTCAAGTTCAAGTTCAATCTAGTGCTGATGTATTTGGTAATGCTTTTAATCATATGGTAGATAACTTGCGTAATATGGCTCAAGTAGCAGATTCAATATCAAAAGGTGAATTAAATATCAAAGTTAAAGCCCAATCTGCTCAAGATGCTTTTGGTAACGCTTTTGAACATATGGTAGAAAATCTTAGAGGAGTTGCTCATGTAGCAGATTCAATATCAAAAGGTGAGTTAAATATTCAAGTTACCCCTCAATCTGCCCAAGATGCTTTTGGTAATGCCTTTAAGCGCATGACAGATAACCTAAGAAGTATTGCTAGAGTAGCTGATTCTATTGCTACAGGAAACTTAAATGTACATGTAGAGCCACAATCAGAAAATGATATTTTTGGTAATGCCTTTAAGAAAATGTTAGATAGTCTTCGTCTTATTGTTAGAGACTTAATGACAGGTGTTCAAAGTCTTAGTTCTGCCGCAGAAGAGCTTGTTGCTACTTCTTCACAACAAAGTAATAGTATTAATGAGCAAGCTAGTTCTATTCAAGAAATTACTACTACTTTAGATGAAATTAGAGCTATTGTTGAACAATCTAGTACTAGAGCACAAGAAGTTGTTCAAGTTACTGAACACTCTTTAGATATTTCTAAGTCTGGCCAACAAGAATTAGACAAAGTAGTAGGCTCAATGAATAAGATTAAAGATCAAGTAGAAAATATTGCTGAAAATATTCTTGACCTAAGCGAAAAAACTATTCAAATTGGTGAAATTACTTCATCAGTAAATGAAATTGCTGAACAATCAAACCTTTTGGCTGTAAATGCTGCTATTGAAGCTACTAGAGCAGGTGAAGCAGGTAAAGGTTTTGGTGTAGTAGCAGTAGAAGTTAAAAACCTTGCTGCACGATCCAAAAAAGCTACTACTCAAGTCCGTTCTATTCTTACAGAAATCCAAAAAGCTGCTAGCACCACTGTCTTAGTAACAGAAGAAGGAAGTAAGAAGGTAGAAACTGGTGTTGAGCAAGTTTACCGTATTGGTAATAATATAAAGAGCTTACATGAAGTTATTGTTGAGTCTTCTAGTGCTGCTAGACAAATTGCTTCTTCCACTAACCAACAAGTAATAGGAATTGAACAAATTGCTCAAGCAATGAAATATATTAATCAAGGTGTTAGTGAAGCCGTAGTTAGTGCTAGACAGCAAAAAGAAACTGCTAGTAGTCTAAGTTCACTAGCTAGTAATATTAATAGCATTGTTCAACGCTATCGCCTTAATTAAGGAAGGCTGAAAGTTTATATCTTAAGTCGCGTTAGCTGGTTCTTGGCACTAACGTGCCAAGTTAAAATTTGTAACCTTGCTAACGTAACTTAAGATAAGAAATTCTGTATTATCAATACTTTACACATTAAAATATTTATTATGGCTGTTTTGGTGCTGATTGCTGGTCTATTTGTTTCATTATTTGGTTTGCTAGTTCTTTAGTTTCTTCGCTTTTACTATTTAATAATGGTTGTAGGGTCTTTTTTGCTTCTATGTAATCATTTGTTTTTAACTGTAGCTGGGCTAGTACCAAAGCAAAGTTTTGCTTTTTAGGAGCAAATAAAACTGCTTGTTTAGCTGCTTCTATACCCTCTTTGTAGTTTTCTCCTGTTAGTAATTGAGTTAATGCAATTATGGCGTAAGCTGGTGCAAATATTGGCCTTAGCTCTAATGATTTACGTGCGCTGCTTATTACCTCTTTTGCTAATTCAGAAGAAGGTTTTTTATTTTCTTGCTCAGCTATAGTCAAAAGCGTTTTAGCATATTGATAGTAAACCAAATAATTTTTAGAACTACGTGAAATAGCTTGTTGGAAATATTCTTTAGCTTGATTTAAATTATTACGCTTGAGTGCAACAAATGCTAAACCTTCTGTAATATTACTAGCTAAACTAGTATCAAGGTTAGTAGCTTGCTGAAAATATTTTTCAGCTTCATCAAAACGACCTGTACGCAGTAATAGATTACCTAAATGATATTGTGTTTGAGCATCGTTTAATGGTTGAATTGAAAAGCTGTTATCTGAAACCGCCATAGATAAAGGGTATTTAACCACTGTGTAATATTTATTACTAATGTAATTTTTTATTGCACGATCCATTTCTTCAAAACTTCCAAATACTTCTATAAAGGCTTGTTCAGCAGGCTTGGTTCTTATTAATCTTAAATACTTAAAAAGCTTAGGCTTATGCAGTCCTCGTTCTGAAAGCATTATATAATGTAGTGTTGCCCAAGATTGAGTATAGAAAAAACTGGTCTTATCACTTTCATTATAAATAGGGGACTTATTATCTACTTGGATCAAAGTTTTTAATGGAATAAATTTTAAGTCATTGTCTTGCAAATAGTTTACATGGTAGGTTAGAGGTGTACCTAAAACAGCTTCTTTTTTATCTATCTCAAAACTAGAGTAAAGCTCAGCTAAACCTTCATTTATCCAAAGTGGTAGCTCATTAGTACTAAAACTAAGTAACAAATGAAAATATTCATGAAAAATAACCCGTAGAATTTCATTGCTACTAGCATCTATTGCAATAATATTTTCATCTTCAGTTGCTTCAAAATAACCTGCTACATCATCTCGGCGTTTACCATTATATAAAGGCTTAAAAGGATTAAATGCTTTATCATCCTTAAACATTACTACTGTAACAGGTATAGGCTCGCTCTCTGGAATATCAGGATAGAGTTGTGATAGGGTGTAGCGAAATTGTTCCATTTTCAGTGCTAATTCTTTGGTCTTTTTCTCATCAGCATTACTGACAACATTAAAATTTTTGCTTTGTAAGTTTATCCATTTATCTTTTGCCAAAACTGTTGGTACAAATAAAAAGATAAACAAGCTAGAGATAAAAATCATAATGTGAAGATGAAATTTATTTGCCATAAATACTCTCGTAATAAATAAATTTTCTTGGTAATTAAGCTAAAGAAAATTAATTATACTACTTGAAGTTTTTTTCAGGAAAAAAAGTTTTTAATTACTAAATTATTGGAAAAATTATGAAGAAAAACCTTTTCTACTTACCTATTATTTTATTATCTATTTGTATTTTAAGCGTTTCTTTATCAATAGTTAAAATAGCTAGCGCACAAGATTCAAGCAGTTCTGAAAATAAAGTGCTAAAAGCCTTACGTTGGCGGCTAATTGGCCCTTATCGTGGTGGTCGTGTTGCTGCTGTTGCTGGGGTTAGTTCTGATATTAACACTTACTATTTTGGTGCAACCGGTGGAGGTGTTTGGAAAACAACTGATGCTGGTGTTAATTGGCAGCCAATTACTGATGGTCAGCTTGGTACAGGCTCTGTAGGTGCAATAGGTATTTCTGAAACTGACCCTAATGTAATTTATTTAGGGATGGGTGAAAGAACTGTACGCGGTAATGTCTCTCATGGTGATGGAATATATAAATCTACTGATGCTGGTAATAGCTGGAAAAATGTTGGACTTAAAGATTCTAGACATATTTTTAGAGTTAGAGTACATCCTCGTAACCCTGATATTGTTTATGTTGCAGCACTTGGGCATTTATTTGGACAAAATCAAGAACGAGGAATTTTTCGCTCCACTGATGGGGGTAAAAATTGGCAGAAAATCCTCTATCGTGATGATAAAACAGGAGCTACAGACCTAGTTCTTGACCCTACAAATGCCAATATTCTTTATGCTGGACTTTGGCAAGTTAACCGAACTCCTTATAGTTTAGAAAGTGGTGGTGCAGGTAGCGGTTTATTTAAGTCTACTGATGCTGGTGATACTTGGACAGAATTAACCAAAAATAAAGGCTTACCTAAAGGGGTAATTGGTAATATTGGTGTAACTGTTTCAGCAGTAAATCATGACCGAGTTTGGGCAATTATAGAGGCTGAAGAAGGTGGAGTTTTTCGCTCTGATGATGCTGGTAAAACTTGGACAAGAATTAATGAAGATAGAAACCTACGTCAACGCGCTTGGTATTATTCCCGTATCTATGCTGATCCTAAAAATGTAGATGTGGTTTATGTCCTTAACGTGCAATTTCATAAATCTAATGATGGTGGACGGACTTTTACTACTATTAGTGTTCCACATGGAGATAATCATGATCTTTGGATTGCTCCTAATGATTCAACAAGAATGATTTATGGTGATGATGGCGGTGCATCAGTTTCTTTTAATGGTGGTAAAACTTGGACAGAACAAGATCAAGCTACAGCACAATTTTATCGTGTAGCACTAGATAATGATTTTCCTTATAACATTTATGGTGGACAACAAGATAACTCAACAGTAAAAATTCCTAGCCGTACTACAGGCTTTGGCATAGATCGTCGTCACTGGCATTCTGTTGGTGGTGGTGAAAGTGGCTGGATTGCCCCACATCCAAAAAACTCAAGTATTGTTTTTGCTGGTTCATATGATGGCTTGCTAACTCGTTATGATCATATTACAGGACAAACAAGGGATGTTACTGTTTGGCCTGATAACCCTATGGGATACGGGGCAGAATCACTAAAATATCGTTTCCAATGGAATTACCCTATACTTTTTTCTCCTCATGACAGCAATGTTTTATATGTAGCAGGAAATGTTCTTTTTAAGTCAACAAATGAAGGTCAAAACTGGGAAGCAATTAGTCCTGATTTAACTCGTGATGATAAATCCCGTCAAAAAGCTTCTGGTGGGCCAATTACTAAAGATAATACTAGTGTTGAATATTATTGTACTATCTTTACAGTGATGGAATCTCAGCTAGAAAAGGGTTTGATTTGGGCTGGTACAGATGATGGACTAGTACAAGTTACTAGAGATGGTGGCAAAACTTGGCAAAATGTTACTCCAAAAGACTTACCAGAATGGGCACAGATTAATACTATTGAAGCCTCACCAAACTCACCATCAACAGCTTATATTGCAGCAACAAAATATAAGTCTGATGATTTTAGACCTTATTTATATAAAACAACTGATTATGGTAAAACTTGGAAAAAAATTGTTAATGGTATTCCTGACCAAGCTTTTACCCGTGTAATTCGAGAAGATCCTAATAAACCTGGGCTTCTTTATGCTGGGACAGAACTAGGAATGTTTGTTTCTTTTGATGATGGCGAACGATGGGAACGGCTACAAATGAATCTTCCTATAGTCCCAATTACAGATTTAGCTCTACATAAAAGAGAAAAAGATTTAGTTGCTGCTACTCAAGGGCGTAGTTTTTGGATACTTGATGATTTATCAGTACTTCATCAAATGTCTGATAAGACTTCCAAAGAAGATATTTATTTATTTAAGCCAGAAGATACTTATAGAATGCAAGGTTTTGGTACACAACTGCCACCTACTGCAACCATAGGGGAAAATCCATCTAATGGGGCTGTTGTTTATTTTTACTTAAAAAATAAAATAGAAGCTAGTACCCAAACAAAATTAGAGTTTTTTGATAGTAATGGTACTTTATTAAAAACTTTTTTAGGTAAAGAAAAAGACTCTGAGACTAAAAAAGATGAAAGCCCAAGTAGTGAAAAGAAAGACACTTTTTCATATGAAGAGGGCTTAAATCGCTTTGTTTGGAATTTCCGTACAGAAAATGCTACTACTTTTCAAGGAATGATTCTTTGGGGTGGTGAAACACAAGGGCCAAGGGTTGTACCAGGAAATTATCAAGTTAAATTAACTGTTGGAGATAAAACTTTAACTCAAAACTTTGAGGTTAAAAAAGATCCTCGCTTAGCTACAACACAGGAAGATTTTGTTAAACAATATGAGTTTTTATTAAAGTTGCGGGATAAGTTAACACAAACCCATGAAGCAATAATTCAAATTCGTGATGTTAAGAAACAGCTTGATGATGTTTCTTTACGTTTCAAAGAACAAACAGAAGCAAAAAATGTTCTTGATACAATAAAATCTTTGAAGGAAAAACTAACAGTTATTGAGGAAGAACTCTATCAAACTAAAAATAGAAGTTCTCAAGACCCATTAAATTTCCCTATTAAACTAAATAATAAACTTGCTGCTTTAGGTGAAATTGTAGGTGATAGTGATTATGCCCCAACTTCACAAGTATATGCAGTTTATCAAGAAGTTACAGGAAAAATAGATACTCAATTACAAAAGTTAAATGAAGTGTTAAACACAGATTTGACACAATTTAACCAACTTGTAAAAGAGAAGAATGTCCCTACAATAATGTTAAAAAACAAAAAATAATGTATTTTATTTATTTCTATATATTTGGAGAATGCTATGTCAAATCCCTTTGATTATACAGGTAAAGTAGTTTTTGTTGCTGGTGGTACTAGTGGAATTAACTTAGGCATTGCACATGCTTTTGCTCAAGCTGGAGCAAAAGTGTCTGTTATTTCTCGCTCTCAAGATAAAGTTAATTCTGCTGTTAATGAGCTAAAAAGTCATGGTGGTGAAGTTATTGGATTTTCTACAGATGTCCGCGATTATGCTAAAACACAAGAAACTCTTAAACAAACTCATGATCAACTAGGGTTAATAGATGTATTAGTTTCTGGTGCAGCAGGTAATTTTCCTGCTCCTGCAATGGGAATGTCTGCTAATGGGTTTAAGTCAGTTATAGATATTGATGTAATGGGGACATTTCATGTACTACATTCAGCTTTTGAGTTTTTAAGAAAACCTGGGGCTTGTATGATAAATATTTCTGCTCCACAATCTTATAATCCAATGGAATTTCAAATGCATGTTTGTGCTGCTAAAGCAGGTGTAGATATGATAACCCGTGTTGCTGCAATGGAATGGGGTGCTATGGGTATTAGAGTAAATTCTATTTCACCAGGCCCAATTGATGATACTGAAGGAATGAAAAGACTTGCTTCAACAAAACAAATGCGCCAATTAGTAATAGATTCTGTCCCTCTAGGGCGTTTTGGGACAAAACAAGATATTGCTGATGCTTGTTTATGGATAGCTAGCCCAATGGCTTCTTATGTAACAGGAGTAGTATTACCTGTTGATGGAGGCTGGAGTTTAGGCGGAACCAGTGTTTCTAGTGCAGGAATGAAAAAAATACTTGGATTTTAATGTAAATATTGTAATCGTAGGGGCGAATATTCGCCCCTACATATGGGTTTATACCGATTGTTAATTAAGACAAATTGTTTTTTTGCATACTTTCTTTAAGTTTGGTTTGTAGGGTCGCCACATCACCTAAACAACTATTTATTTGCTCGTCATTTAATAAAATAATGTTTTCTTGGCTGACTTGAGCAAGTATACAAGGTAATTTACCCTTAACAATTTCCTTAAGAGTATCTGGCATGTCATCTTTATGAAAGTAATCTATTGGTAGGTTAAGCTCTGTTTGGCAATTTTTCCAATCTTTTTTTTCTGACACTAACCCATGTGTAATAGTACAAAGGCCACAAGCTTTTAGCTTAAATAGCTTTTTAGCACTATCCATAATTGCTGATGATAAGCCTGAATTAGCATTATAAATAAATATTAATCGGTCAACTTGGCTCATAAGTTTTTATTACTTAGACTTAAAAACAATATCTTTATAGTAAGTGGTAAGTGAATCTTTGGTCTGATCACTATCAGTCATTACCCCTACAGCTATTATTTTCTTTGGTTCAGTACCATATATTCTTTTAAAATCTTCAAAGACATTACGCTCTATAGTTACCCATTGTCCAACTTTCTCCGAACCACTTTCAACAACTACAATTCTTACCCAATCGGTATATGGGCTTTCTATGTCTTGGTTTTTACTTAATTTATTACCCCAAACATAACAAATTGCTACTCCTGTAGGTACAAAACTAGAAAATGTGGTAGCAAGTTTATGCTTAAACTTTGAATAACTACTAGCATTAGGTAGTGAATCTTCAAAAATTACAAATGTTCTAGCTGCACAATCATCACCATTTTTCTTACTTTCATCGGCCTTAGCTGGAACTTTAGTTACTTTCCATTGTCCACTTACTAAAGGATATTGTTTAGGATCAATATTTACCTGCTTAAATAAACCTGATGCCGTAGATTTACTATCAGCTTTTAATACCTTAGTTCCCATATCATCAACTAGAGTATAAGTATTTTTACCTTTTAGTTCTTTATGTTCCCAACCAATTGGTAAGCCATTTTGCTCTTTAGCAAAAGAACCAGCCTCAATTATTTTTGCTGTTTGTGCGCTAGAATAGCCAATAAGTAAAGGGAGCTGGAAAAGTAAGCCTATTACTATGACTAGAGCAATTTTTCTGAACATTGTTTACTCCTAAGGGTTTATTTAGAGCGATTAATTTTACAAAGAAGTTTATAGAATAATTACATTTTAACTTAAGTAATCTTATATCTTATATCTTAAAATCTTAAGACCCTGAAAGGGTCTTTTATTATAGCCAAGGGTTGAATGCTTTGCGTTCAACTCTTGGAATTAAAATGTCAATTTATTTAAACTACAAAGTATTAAGTAATAATAGTTTTAAGTAGTTTCAAATAGAATTAATTCCTTAAAATCCGGAAGTTTTTGAAGTAAAATTTCTTTATTTGCCGCATATATATATCAACAAAAATTTTATTAATCTAGTAGGTGGTACCATGAAAAAGATTGCTTTTACATTGGTTATATTTTTAATTAGCTTAATTCTGCTTTCACCTTTAGGATGTAAAAATGTAGCTTCGCAAAGTAACACCCCTGTTCGCCTAGACACATTTAGTAGTAAGCCGCTAAATCTTGACTTTGAAGAAGGCCAGCTAGGAGGGATTCCTCAAGGATGGTTTGCACCTACTAGCAATATAGGCTATCCAGCTAAATTAGTTGAGGAAAACCCTAAAACAGGTAAACGCTGTGTGATGTTGTTTAATGATAAAGCGGAAATAGCTCCAAATGTTTTTGGTAATGTAATGCAAAGTATTGATGCAAATGCTTTTCGTGGAAAAAGAGTTAAATTTAGTGGTGCAGTAAGAATTAATGGTGAAAGTAATGATGCTCGGGCGCAACTTTGGTTTCGAGTAGACCGCAATGAACAACAAGTAGGCTTTTTTGATAATATGGGCGACCGTCCTATTACTTCTTCTGAGTGGAAATATTATGAAATAGTCGCTGATATTGACCAAGATGCCAAAGTAATCAATATTGGAATGATCCTTTTAGGTAAAGGAAAAGCTTGGCTAGATAGTGTTTCTTTTGAAGAAGTAGGAGCGCTTACTTACTCAAAAGAACCTGCTAGACCTTTAACACAACAAGGGTTAGCTAATGTAGTTGCTTTTACTAAACTATTTGGATATATAAGACATTTTCATCCAAGTGATGAAGCAGCTAATATTGATTGGAATAGTTTTGCTATCAATAACATCAAAATTGTAGAAGAAGCAAAAAATAATATAGAATTAGCAGAAAAATTAAACTCTGTTTTTAATCCAATTGCCCCAACAGTAAAAGTCTTTCCTAGTGGTCAATCTCCTGAACTGCCTAGCGAACTAAACTCACTAAGCCCTAAGGCAAAATTTACTTATTGGAGACATATTGGTTTTGGTAATAGCGCTCAAAAAAATGATCTAGGGCCTTATCATAGTTATAGAGTTCAAGTAACTTCAGATGATAAAGCCCCAACTCCTAATAAACCTTTTATTGGAGACTTAGGTGCTGGTCTATCTTGTATGGTGCCTATGGCTTTATATGTTGATGAAAAAGGGACTTTACCACATACCAGTCAAGTAAAAGTAGAAACAGAGCCACTAATAAAATACTCTGGTGATGATCGAAACACTAGATTAGCAAATGTAATTACAACTTGGAATATACTGCAACATTTCTATCCTTATTTTGATGTAGTTAAAGTTAATTGGCCTCAATCATTAGAAAAAGCGCTTCTTTCTGCTGCTAATGATAAAGATGCAATAGCTTTTACTAAAACTTTAAGCTTAATGATTGCTGATCTCCAAGATGGACATGGCCTAGTTCGTTATTCAGGCGATAACAATAATTTTACTTTACCTATAATTGTGGATTTTGTAGAAGAAAAATTGGTTGTAACAGATATAAGCACTAGTAATAATACAGAAGGATTGCAAATAGGAGATATAATTACTAGTATAGATAATAAACCTGTTAAAGAAGTCTTAGCAGAAAAAGAAGCACTTATTTCTGGTGCTACCCTGCAATGGAAACGCTTTAATGCTCTAAGAAAAATATTTATAGGAGCAAAAGATTCAGAAGCTATTTTAGAAATAGAAAAGGGAAATGGACAAAAGAAAACTCTTAGCTTGAAAAAAACAACCTTTCTTTCTCAATTAGAAGAATCACAACCAGATAAAGTTACTGAAATTAAACCAGGTATTTTTTATCTGGACTTAGATAGAATTAAAGATGATGACTTTATTAAGGTTTTACCTAAGCTAGAAAAAGCTAAAGGCGTTATATTTGATTTACGAGGTTATCCTAATCAATTATCCCCAACAATACTTAATCACTTAATAGATGAGCCTGTACAATCAGCACGTTGGAATGTGCCAATAGTTTCAACTCCAGATCATCAAAATATGGTAGAGTTTGATACTAATGGACGTTGGACATTAAAACCTGAAGCCCCTAAGATAAAAGCTAAAGTAGCCTTTATTACTGATGGTCGAGCAATTAGTTATGCTGAATCTTATATGGGAATTGTTGAAGCCTATAAGTTAGCAGAAATTGTTGGAGCACCTACAGCAGGGACTAATGGCAATATTAATCCTCTTAAATTACCTGGTGATTATACTGTGATTTGGACAGGAATGAAGGTACTTAAACATGATGGTTCCCAACATCATGGCATAGGTATTCAACCTACAGTTGCAGTTTCTCGCACTATTAAAGGGATTACAGAGAAAAAAGATGAGTTTTTGGAAAAGGCTATTGAAGTGGTAAGTAAATAAGTAAACATCATATTGTCTAATTTTCTATTATCTAACTTTAGGAGCTAAAAACTAATGAGCGACCATTTACACTGTAAAAGGTTAGAAAATATGTATCACTCTGCCAAATGTAATGAATATTACCAGCCAAATATCAAAATCTCTCAAGGTAGAGCAGAATTAATTATTGCAGTAGAAGAAAAGTTTTTTCATGCTGCTAATGCTGTTCATGGTTCGGTTTATTTTAAGATGTTAGATGATGCAGCCTTTTTTGCTGCTAATTCCTTAGTAGAAGATACATTAGTACTAACTGCAAATTTTAATCTTTATCTACTTAAACCTGTTACAAGTGGAGTAATGAGGGCATTAGGAACAGTAGTTAATAATATAGGGAGTACTCTTATTTGTGAATCTGTGTTGTATGACTCTGATAATGGGGAAGTTGCTAGAGGAACAGGAACATTTGTAAAAAGTAAAATTAAACTTACACCAGACATTGGCTATAAGCTACTAGAAAAATAATAGTTTATAACCCAGCCTTTCAATGCTGGGTTATATTTAATTTATCAGTTACTATTTTGAGGCTTTTAAGACGTCTAAGTTAACAACATATTCAGCTTTATTTGTTTGTTTTGAGAGATCAGGATAAGGACTTAAATCTAAAAAGCCAATTTTATAGCCAGCATGAGAAATTTCTGTAGGGCTAACAGTAGAGTTAAGCTCAATAGTTTTGGTTTCATTATTTTGTTCTACTTCAATCTTTACTTTTGCATTACCTGCCCAAACACATCGTGCACCTGTTGGACAACGGGAATCTTCTAAAACATCAATAAATTTTATTTTTATATTTTCATTTGGTACTGCTAAAACTTTGCCTATTTTTATTGAATGTCCTTTTTCTGCTGGCTTCTCTTTTTGTATTGGTGTAGGAGTAGTTTTGTTAACTGTAGGAAGTGGAGTGATTGTAGTAGAAGTATTAGGTGAAGAACTAATACATGAAGCGATTAAAGTTATTGTTAAAAGTAATATTTTCATGGGGCTATCTCCAAAGACAGTAAGCTATTGAAATACAATGAGTAAGAAACTTTGCTAGTTAGTTTATAAACTAATAAAACACTTCTGTAAACAAAAGAATTGTAATTTTGCTTTTAGCAATAAAGTAGAAAACATTTCTTTGCCTAAACAGAAAGCTTTACATATAATTGCCCTTTAATCTTTTAACTGCCCAATATCTAATCTAAAAAAACTTTTTAGGAGGCTACATCATTGGTAGAACTTTACCCTGTTGCATTTGCTCGTTTACTTAAAAGAATGTTTCTAGAGTATGAGCACGAAGGAAAAATCTTTGATCTACCTAAAAGCAAGTTTTATAACAATGATGCAGGGGTTGATCTTGGAGTTCAACTCCATGGCTTACATGCTGGCACACCAGTTGGCCCGGCAGCCGGCCCACAAAGCCAATTAGCCCAAAATCTTGTGCTTTCCTGGTTAGCAGGTTCTCGAATCATTGAATTAAAAACCGTGCAAATCAATGATGAGCTAAAAATCCCTCGGCCTTGTATTGATGCAACAAATGTTGGTTATAACGTTGAATGGTCACAAGAATTAAAACTATCTCAGTCAATAGAAGAATATGTTGCTGGTTCAATGTTGATTGAAATCCTAAGACAAGCTGATATTCCAGCAGGCTCTAAGGGTTTAGCAGGAGATACAATTTATGATATGAGCGTTGGCTATGATTTAGCTGGTATTCGCTCTCCTCAAGTTCGTAATTGGATGGAAAAAATGCGTGATGCAAGCGATATTATTGAAAAGCTTCGTGCCCAAATTCCACCAGAGTTTGCCCACTTTAGAGATATAGATTTTAACCCTAGAATTAGTAACTCTATTACGCTTTCTACTTTTCATGGCTGTCCTGCTAATGAGATTGAAAAAATTGTGGAATTTTTGCTAGATGAGCTAAATATTCACACAATTATAAAGATGAACCCTACTTTACTTGGTAAAGAAACTGTTGAGCATCTTCTTTATGATGTACTTGGATATCATGAAATTAAGGTTACTAAAGAAGCTTTTGACAAGGATTTACAATTTGATCAAGCCCTAGATATTTGTGACCGACTAGGTAAATTAGCAGCTAAAAAAGGTAAAAAACTAGGGGTAAAATTCTCTAATACTTTGGTTGTCCGTAACCATCGCACTTTTTTTAGTGATCAAGATATGTATTTATCAGGAGCACCACTTCATGTAATTACACTTAATCTACTAAAAAAATTTAGGGAGGCTGTAGGGCCAGGCATACCAATTTCATTTTCTGCTGGGGTTGAACAAGCTAATTTTCCTGATTGTGTAGCTCAAGGCTTTGTTCCTGTAACTACTTGCACTGATTTACTTCGCCCTGGTGGTTATGGTCGTCTGCCAGCTTACTTAAGCCGTTTAGCACAGCGAATGAAGGCTGTTGGAGCAGATAATATTAGTGATTTTGTGATTAAAGCAGAAGGCAATGCAGTAAGAGTGACTAAGGAAGAGATTAAGGAGTTACCAAATAAGCTTGGTGAGGATTGGCAGCAATTTACCGATGAACAAAGAGCTTTAATAAATTCTTGGTCAGAAAATTTACCTCAAGATGTTGAAAGTAAATTAGCAGAAAATGTTTCATTAAAAGATTTGTTTTTAAAACATACAACAGAACTAGAAGCTAAGTTACAAGAACAACATCCAAATATGCTAGCAAGCCTATCAAATTGGCTTACATCGCTCTATCCATCGGTAACTGATAGAGCAAGTTGGTTAAATACACAAACCATTGTGCCACGAACTACACAAGATATTCGCTATAGTAAACAGAAAAACTCTGCTGTGCCTAAGAAAATAGGCTCAAAGCTTTGGCTATATGATTGTATTAATTGTGATAAATGTATTCCTGTTTGTCCTAATGATGCAAATTTCTTTTATCAGCTAAAGCCTATGGAAGTAGATTGTATGCTCTATCAAGTTGATGAACAGGGCATTAACAGCATACCAAGTAGGACATTTAAAATAACTAAAACACATCAAATAGGTAATTTTGCAGATTTTTGTAATGAATGTGGTAATTGTGATGTATTTTGCCCTGAAGATGGTGGCCCCTATATTGAGAAGCCTAGGTTTTTTGGCACTTTAGCAACAATGCAACTTCATAATAAACATGATGGCTGTTATTTTGAGCGTACAGACAAAGAAGATCGTGTTTATGGACGTTTTCAAGGTCAAGATTACTTGCTAACAGTTGAGCGTGAACATGGCCAAGCACTGTTTACCAATGGAAAGCTATCTTTGAAATTTGATACTCAAGCAAATACTTTTCAAAGAGTAGAAAAACTAGAGAATGCTAAAACAGGCGATAACCTTGATAGCTATTATTACTATGTTTTATCTGCTTTGCTTGATGGAATAATGAACGACGAAAAAATAAATTATATGAATATTCCAGGATAAAAAATTAAATAAATTAGGAAAATATAATGAGTGTTCAACATATCACCCAGTTACGTTGTGTAAAATGTCATGCTATCTATACCTTAGAGCAACAATATACTTGCCCAACTTGCGGTTTAGATGGGGTTTTGGATATTGAGTATAATTATGATTTGGTTGCAAAGACCCTAACCAAAACTAGTTTAGCCGAGCGTGAACATAATCATTGGCGCTATAAAGAATTATTACCAATTTCTGATAATGTAGTTTTGCCAAATTTACAAGTAGGCTGGACTCCTGTTTATCATGCTCCTCGTGTTGCTCAAGCAATAGATGTAAAAGATGTCTATATTAAAGATGATGGACGTAACCCTACAGCATCATTTAAGGATCGTGCTAGCTCTGTAGGCGTTCTAAAAGCCCTTGAACATGGCGCTAAAATTATTGCTTGTGCTTCAACAGGTAATGCTGCTAGTTCTCTAGCTGGTTTTTCTGCTGCTGTAGGGCTTAAAAGTATTATCTTTGTTCCAGAACGTGCTCCAGAACCAAAAATTACTCAACTACTGATTTTTGGTGCTACTGTGATCCGTGTTCAAGGTAGCTATGAAGAGGCTTGGTGGTTTTGTCAAAGAGCTTGTGAACGTTGGGGTTGGTATAACCGTAATGCCGCTGTTAATCCTTATTTGGTTGAAGGTAAAAAAACTGCTGGATTAGAAATTGCTGAACAGATGTCTGATAATATGCCTGATTGGGTAGTATTTTCTGTAGGGGATGGTTGTACAATTGCAGGGGCTTGGAAGGGTATTTTAGAAATGCATAAGTTAGGAATTACTCCAAAGTTACCTAAAATGTTAGGAGTTCAAGCTATAGGTGCTAGTCCAATTGTTACAGCATTTCGTAATCAAGCTGATTTAGTAATTTCAGATGCTCAAACCATTGCTGATAGTATTTGTGTTGGTGAACCTCGTAATTGGCGTAAGGCGATTAAGGCAATAGAAGATTCTAAAGGTGAAATGATTCAAGTAACTGATGAAGAAATATTAGATGCAATGAGGCTTGCAGCTAGGTCAGCAGCGGTTTTTGGCGAGCCTGCTGGTGTAGCGGCTTTAGCTGGTCTAAAACGGGCTAGACAAGCAGGTATTGTTAAAGCTAAAGAAAGTGCCTTAGTAGCAATTACAGGTAATGGTCTAAAGGATGTACAAACAGCCCGTCAAGCGGCAGGTAACCCAATTTCTCTTGAACCAAATATGGATAAATTAGAGCAAGTGCTAGTAGAGGAAAAATTAATGCTATTAAACGGCTAATTAAAGCAACAGCCCAACCAGTTGTTGGAAAATACCCAATTTTAGTTTTGCGCAAAAAAATAGAGCAGCCCGAAAGCTGCCCTCTAACCTTAGATCTATGATATAAAGAGTATTGTAACGAAAAACTCGCTTGATTTTACCTAATACCGGAAGGTTGATTAAATTGACCTACAGTTAAGCCAGGCGCGCCTACTACACTGCCAACCCCACCATTAGCAGGCTTGGACTGAATACGACTGTTTCCAGTGTCAGCAATAAATACATTTCCACTCATATTAACAACCATTGCTTCAGGAGCAGCAACAGAA
>Ga0075163_10001997_pt1 | contig 27475 bp, 22 predicted proteins | sample JI1023141ADNA_FD_71478 | JGI IMG/M metagenome (GOLD analysis project Ga0075163, IMG submission 71478) | Wastewater effluent complex algal communities from Wisconsin, to seasonally profile nutrient transformation and Carbon sequestration -... | ecosystem: Engineered > WWTP > Effluent > Algae...
CCAGCGGCGCGATCCATGGCAGCAGGCCGGCAAGCGCGAACACGGGGCCCGCCACGCCGTAGTGGAGCACCGTGCCCATGATCGAGGCCACGATTCCGGACAACATGCCGCCACCGATGAGCGTCAGCCAGAACAGTCCGAACCCCAGCCAGCGCGAACCGCGCGGATCGGGTTGCGGGGCGTTGGACGGATTCGGATCGTTCATGCGGCGGGTTCCCCTTCGGTTTCGAGTCGCTGGCCGGCCTCGACCATGCGCCGCAGTTTTTCCAGCTGCCGTGCGCGGTCGTCGCGATAGAACAGGTTGAAGGTATCGAACGGGATGATGCGCCCGTCCGGCTGCGCGATGTGCACGCAGCTCTTCTTCACCGAGCGCAGGTCGAAGCCTTCCGCATCGATGAAGGCCATGATCAGCACGCGGAACACGTTGCGGTAGCCCAGCCCTTCCGGCGCCTGCACCTGCGGCAGGCAGCACAGCAGGTCGGCCAGCGAACAGGCCTGCGAAGCCGGCGAATGGTTGGTGGCGAACAGCTTGAAGATCGCATCGCGCAGGCCTTCGTCCTTCTCCAGCACGATGCTGTTGCGGCCACCTTCGATCAGCACCTCCGGCGGCACCAGCCCGGTCAGCGGCAGCAGCTTGTCGTCGAGCTTCAGTGCATACGCCATCGCCAGGCTGTCGGGATGGCAGGGCACCGGGATCAGGTCTTCTGGGCGGAAAAGCCCGGATTGCTCGAGGATGCGCCGGCGCACTTCGGTGAGCGTGAGGCGATCGCGCGCCGGATCGTAATGCTCGGTGCGGCCTGCGTTCTGGATCGGCTGGAAGGTCACGCCGCGCACGCAGGGCTGCTTCAGCGCGAAATCGATGATCTCGCCGAGTTCGCCATCGTTGAGGCCTTTCTTCACCGTGACCACCAGCGTGGTCGAGATGCCGTGTTTGTTCAGCGCTTCCAGCGCGCGCAGGCGGATCTCGCGCAGCTTCGCCCCGCGCAGTTCCTGGTGCACTTCGTCGCGCAACGAATCGAACTGCAGGTACAGCTCGAAACCGGGCATGTAGCCGGCGAGGCGTTCGACGAATTCGGGTTCCTTGGCGATGCGCAGCCCGTTGGTGTTCACCATCAGGTGCTTGATCGGCCGCGCCTTGGCCGCATCGAGGATGGCGAAGAAATCCGGATGCAGGGTCGGTTCGCCGCCGGAAATCTGCACCACGTCCGGTTCGCCTTCGTTGGCGACGATGGCATCGAGCATCTTCTCGATAACCGCGAGGTCGCGGAAGCCGGGGCGGTGCGGGCCGGAATCCGCGTAGCAGATCGGGCAGCGCAGGTTGCAGTGGTCGGTGACTTCCACCAGCGTGAGGCAACTGTGCTGCATGTGTTCCGGGCACAGGCCGCAATCGTAGGGACAGCCCCAGCGGCGTTCGGTGTTGAAGCGTTGCGGCAGTTCCGGCGGCTTGACGAACTTCTCCCGGCACAGCCGGTAATAGTCGGCATCGTCGGCCAGCAGCACGCGTTCGCGGCCGTGCTGCGGGCACCACTTGTCCATGTACACCGCGCCGTCCTTGATCAGGATGTTGCCTTCGACCCGGCGCAGGCAGGTGCCGCAGACCGACACCGCGCTGTCGTAGAACAGGTATGGTCTTACTTTCGCGGCCACAGCAAGTCCTTGGCGATGCGCGGGATGTCGCGATGGTAGTAGAGCAGGCCGGCGACGCACAGCAGTTGCAGGCCCGACAGGACGCCGAAGTAGTGCAGCGGGATCGGCCGGATGGATTCGATGCACAACCGGTAGGCCAGGTAGCCGACCATGAAGGCGCGGAAACGGTCGCCCGGGCGCGACAGGCGGTCGCCGCGCCAGGCGAGCAGCGCGGCCCACAGCGCGAGGAACAACACCTCGTACAACTGGGTCGGGTGGCGAGGCACGCCGTCGCCGAAATCGATGCCCCACGGCAGCGCGGTCGGGTTGCCGGCGGTGTGGTCGTCCAGTCCGGACAGGAAACAGCCGATGCGGCCGATGGCCATGCCCAGCATCAGCGGCCAGACGAAGGCGTCTCCGGTCGAACCGCGCACGCCATCGAGTTTCTTCGCGATTTCCACGCCGGCGAGCCCGCCGAGCAGGGCGCCGATGATCGACTTGCCTCCCAGCAGGTGCTTCCAGTCGGGGACATCTCCGTTCAGAAGCCCCGCGAAGGCGTACGCCGGGTCGTACAGCCAGTAGGCGATCTTCGCGCCGAGCGCGGCGCCGAGGATGGCGCCAATGCCTATCGCGAGGCTGGATTCGCGGTCGGCCAACGCGGGCAATGCGCTGCGGCGGCGTTCGCGCAGGAACAGGCGGAAGCCGACGGCATAGGCCGCGGCCTCGAACAGCGCATGGAGCAAGGTGGGCGACATCGCCCGAGTCTAGCGATGCGCCCGCGGCTGGCGTGGCCCGGCGCATGCCGGTACAATTCCCGCTCGCCTGATCCACCTCCAGTTCCGAACCGGTTCCATGCCGCTTCGGCGCTTTCTTGCAACCCGACGTAGGCGAAGCCCGTGACCACACCCGCCATCCTCGCGCTTGAAGACGGAACGGTCTTCGAGGGCATTTCCGTGGGCGCGAACGGCTTGTCCGTGGGCGAGGTGGTGTTCAACACCGCCATGACCGGTTACCAGGAAATCCTCACCGATCCGTCCTACGCGCGGCAGTTGGTGACGCTCACCTATCCGCACATCGGCAACACCGGCTGCACCGACCAGGACGACGAAGCCGGCAAGGCCTGGGCCGCGGGCCTGATCGTGCGCGACGTGCCGCGCCGGCCCAGCAACTGGCGCAGCCAGGTCCCGCTGCCGGAATGGCTGCAGGCGCGCGGCATCGTCGCGATTTCCGGCATCGACACGCGCAAGCTCACGCGCATGCTGCGCGACCGCGGCGCGCAGAACGGTGCGCTGATGGCGGGCGAAATCGATGCCGACAAGGCCATCGAAGCCGCGCGCAAGTTCCCGGGCCTCAAGGGCATGGACCTGGCGAAGGTCGTGAGCACCGATGCCGCCTATCCGTGGAGCGAGGGCCAGCTCGACCTCGACCGCGGCGAATTCGTGCGCGTCGAGCCGAAGTTCAAGGTCGTTGCCTACGATTTCGGCGCCAAGCGCAACATCCTGCGCATGCTCGCCGAACGCGGCTGCGACGTCACCGTGGTCCCGGCGCAGACGTCCGCATCCGATGCCCTCGCGATGAAGCCGGATGGCATCTTCCTGTCGAACGGCCCCGGCGACCCGGAGCCCTGCGATTACGCGATCGCCGCGATCCGCGAATTCGTTGCGAAGAAAACCCCGCTCTACGGCATCTGCCTCGGCCACCAGCTGCTCGGCCTCGCGGTCGGCGCGAAGACGATGAAGATGGCGCATGGCCACCACGGCGCCAACCATCCGGTGATCGACATCGATTCGGGCCGGGTGATGATCACCTCGCAGAACCACGGCTTCTGCATCGACGAAACCACGCTTCCGGCCAATGCGCGGGTGACGCATCGTTCGCTGTTCGATGGCAGCAACCAGGGCATCGAACTCACCGACGCGCCTGCGTTCTCGTTCCAGGGCCATCCGGAAGCCTCGCCCGGCCCGCACGACCTGGCGCCGCTGTTCGACAAGTTCGTCATGACAATGCGGGACTCGGGACCGGGGACCGGGGACCAGGAGAAGCCGGTTTGAGCCCGAGCCATTTCCGGGAGCTGGATGTCTGGCGCTTGTCGATGGACCTCGCCAAGACGGTCTATTCCCTGACCGCGGATTTCCCGAGGGAAGAGCGATACGGTTTGAGCTCGCAATTGCAGAGAGCAGCCGTATCGATTCCATCGAATATCGCCGAAGGCAATGCTCGCGCCTCCACACGCGACTACGCCCGCTTCATCGCCATGGCCTGCGGTTCCGTCGCTGAGTTGCAGACGCAGATCGCTTTGGCCATGGAGCTTTCATTGGCCGATCCCGCTGCAGCGGAATCCACGATGGAAACCGCGGAACGTGTCAGCAAAATGCTTCACAAGCTGCACCGTTCGCTGATTCAACGGCTGGAGACCGGGTCCCCGGTCCCAGGTCCCCAGTCCCGGAGCTATTGATGCCAAAGCGCACCGACATCAAGACCATCCTGATCATCGGCGCCGGGCCGATCGTGATCGGCCAGGCCTGCGAGTTCGACTACTCCGGCGCTCAGGCCTGCAAGGCGCTGCGCGACGAGGGTTATCGCGTGGTGCTGGTGAACAGCAACCCGGCGACGATCATGACCGACCCGGAAATGGCCGACGCGGTCTACATCGAGCCGATCAACTGGCAGACGGTCGAGAAGATCATCGCCAAGGAAAAGCCCGACGCGCTGTTGCCGACCATGGGCGGGCAGACCGCGCTGAACTGCGCGCTGGACCTGGCGGACAACGGCGTGCTCGAGAAGCACGGCGTCGAGCTGATAGGAGCGAAGCGCGATGCCATCCGCATGGCCGAGGACCGCGAGCTGTTCCGCGTGGCGATGAACGAAATCGGGCTGGAATGCCCGAAGGCCGAAGTCGCGCGCAGCTTCGAGCAGGCGGTCGAGATCCAGGCGAAGGTGGGCTACCCGACCATCATCCGCCCCAGTTTCACCCTCGGCGGCAGCGGCGGCGGCATCGCCTACAACCGCGAGGAATTCGAGGACATCGTCAAGCGCGGGCTCGAGCTCTCGCCGGTGCATGAAGTGCTGGTCGAGGAATCGGTGCTGGGCTGGAAGGAATTCGAGATGGAAGTGGTCCGCGACACCGCGGACAACTGCATCATCGTCTGCAGCATCGAGAATTTCGATGCGATGGGCGTGCATACCGGCGACAGCATCACCGTCGCGCCGGCGCAGACGCTCACCGACAAGGAATACCAGCGCCTGCGCGATGCGAGCATCGCGGTGCTGCGCAAGATCGGCGTCGACACCGGCGGCAGCAACGTTCAGTTCGGCATCAACGCGCAGAACGGGCGCGTCGTCGTGATCGAGATGAACCCGCGCGTGTCGCGTTCCTCGGCGCTGGCGTCGAAGGCGACCGGCTTCCCGATCGCCAAGGTCGCGGCCAAGCTCGCGGTGGGCTACACCCTGGACGAACTGAAGAACGAGATCACAGGCGGCAGGACGCCGGCGTCGTTCGAACCGGCCATCGACTACGTCGTGACCAAGATCCCGCGCTTCGCGTTCGAGAAATTCCCGGCCGCGGACGCGCGCCTGACCACGCAGATGAAATCCGTGGGCGAGGTGATGGCGATCGGCCGCAGCTTCCAGGAATCGCTGCAGAAGGCGCTGCGCGGGCTGGAAACCGGCAAGGCCGGGCTGGATCCGACCGGCCTCGACCTGCAATCCGAGGAAGGCCTCGCCAACCTGCGCCGCGAACTGAAGGAACCGGGACCGGAACGCATCTTCCACCTCGCCGATGCCTTTCGCGCCGGCATGTCGGTGGAGGACGTGCACGCGCTGTCCTTCGTCGATCCGTGGTTCCTCGACCAGATCGAGGAACTGGTCGAAACCGAGAACGACGTTGCACAACGCGGCCTCGACGGGCTCGATGCGAAGCGCCTGCGCGCGCTCAAGCGCATGGGCTTCTCCGATGCGCGCATTGCGAAGCTCGCCGGCACCAACGAATCCGCGGTGCGTGCGCTGCGCAAGGCCTTCGGCGTGCGCCCGGTGTACAAGCGCGTGGACAGTTGCGCCGCGGAATTCGCGACGACGACCGCCTACCTCTATTCGACCTACGAGGACGAATGCGAGGCGCAGCCGACCGACCGGCGCAAGATCATGGTGCTCGGCGGCGGGCCGAACCGCATCGGCCAGGGCATCGAGTTCGACTACTGCTGCGTGCACGCCGCGCTGGCGCTGCGCGAGGACGGGTTCGAGACCATCATGGTCAACTGCAACCCGGAAACCGTGTCCACCGACTACGACACTTCCGACCGCCTGTACTTCGAACCGCTGACGCTGGAAGACGTGCTCGAGATCGTCGAAGTGGAGAAGCCTTTCGGCGTGATCGTGCAATACGGCGGGCAGACGCCGCTGAAACTGGCCAAGGCGCTGGAAGCCAATGGCGTGCCGATCATCGGCACTTCGCCCGATTCCATCGACCTCGCCGAGGACCGCGAACGCTTCCAGCAACTGGTGAACGACCTCGGCCTGCTGCAGCCGCCGAACCGCACCGCGCGCAGCGCCGAGGAAGCGTTGAGCTTGGCGCGCGAAATCGGCTATCCGCTGGTGGTGCGCCCGAGCTACGTGCTCGGCGGACGCGCGATGGAAGTGGTGCATGCCGACGCCGACCTCGAGCGTTACATGCGCGAAGCGGTGAAGGTGTCGAACGATTCGCCGGTGCTGCTCGACCGCTTCCTCGACCATGCGGTGGAAGTGGACATCGACGTGATCGCCGACACCCAGGGCAACGTGCTGGTCGGCGGGGTGATGCAGCACATCGAGGAAGCCGGCGTGCATTCGGGCGACTCGTCCTGTTCGCTGCCGCCGTACTCGCTGTCCGAACGCACCCAGCAGCGCCTGCGCGAGCAGGTGGTGGCGCTGGCGAAGGCACTGCACGTCGTCGGCCTGATGAACACCCAGTTCGCGATCCAGCAGGATGACGATGGCGAGGACGCGATCTTCCTGCTGGAAGTGAACCCGCGCGCCTCGCGCACGGTGCCGTTCGTGTCCAAGGCCACCGGCCGGCCGCTGGCCAAGATCGCCGCGCGCTGCATGGCCGGGAAATCGCTGCAAGAGCAGGGCGCGACCGCGGAAATCGTCCCCGATTACTACTCGGTCAAGGAAGCGGTGTTCCCGTTCGCCAAGTTCCAGGGCGTGGATCCGATCCTCGGTCCGGAAATGCGCTCCACCGGCGAAGTCATGGGCGTGGGCCGCAGCTTCGGCGCCGCGTTCGCCCGCGCCGAGGAGGCCGCGAACATCAAGGCACCGCCGCCGGGCAAGGCCTTCATCTCGGTGCGCGACCCGGACAAGGCGCGGGTGCTGCCGGTCGCGCGCGATATGCTCCGGCGCGGCTTTTCCATCGTCGCCACCGGCGGCACCGCCGACTACCTCGGCGCGCACGGCATCGCCTGCGAGCGCGTGAACAAGGTGATCGAGGGCCGCCCGCACATCGTCGACCTGATCAAGAACGGCGAAATCAGCTATATCGTCAACACGACCGAGGGGCGGCAGGCCATCTCCGACTCCTTCTCGATCCGGCGCGAGGCCTTGCAGCAGCGCGTCACCTATTCCACCACCGTGTCCGGCGCGAGCGCACTGCTGCACTCGCTGGACCACCGCGGCGCGGGCGACGTGCTCTCGCTGCAGGAACTGCACAAGGAACTTGCATGAGCCGCGCACCCATCACCGCCAAGGGCGCATTGCGCCTGCGCGCGGAACTCGAGGAACTGAAGTCGGTCAAGCGCCCGGCGGTGATCAACGCGATCGCCGAGGCGCGCGCCCACGGCGACCTCAAGGAAAACGCCGAGTACCACGCCGCGCGCGAGCAGCAGGGTTTCATCGAGGGACGGATCAAGCACCTCGAGGCCGAGCTTTCGCACGCGCAGGTGATCGACATCGGCACGCTCGCCGCCGGCGACAAGATCGTGTTCGGCGCCACCGTGGACCTCGCCGACGCGGATTCCGGCGAAGAGAAGACCTACCAGATCGTCGGCGACCTCGAGGCCGACATCAAGCAGGGACTGATCGCGATTTCCTCGCCGGTGGCGCGCGCGCTGATCGGCAAGCACGAAGGCGACGGCATCAGCATCGAGGCGCCTGGCGGCACCCGCGAATACGAAATCCTCTCGGTGCGCTACCTGGACTGAGCGCATGCCCCGCGCGGTCCTGCTGCTGCCTCCGCCAACCCGCGTTTTCGCGGGAATGCCGCCGGACGCTCTCGCTCGCGCGCTCGGTCGCGCGGACCGCGTCGATGGCGATTCCGGGCGCGCGGCGCAATTACGGCGACATTTCGCGCTGTTGCCGGACCGCTGGCCGGAAGCGGCGATCTCGCGATTGGCGGAATCGAAGGCCGATCCCGATGACGTGCGCCGGCATGCATGGCTGCGGGTCGATCCCGCGCACTTGCGCGCCGGCATCAACGGCGTGGTGCTGCTCGGCACCGGCGAAGCGCTGGGCCTGGATGCGGACGACAGCGCCGCGTTCCTTCCCGCGCTGAAGCCCCTGTTCGGCGATTCCGGCTTCCAGCTCGAAGCGCCGCACCCGGTGCGCTGGTACCTGCGCCTGCCAAAGGAGGCGAAGCTGCCGGCCTTCGCGCCGCCGGAGATCGCGCTGGGCGACGATGTGTTCGAACATGCGCCGGACGGGCCGGAAGCGCGGCGCTGGAACGCGCTGATGAGCGAAGCGCAGGTGCTGCTGCACAACCACCCGCGCAACGTGCAGCGCGCGGAGGCGGGCAGGGTGGCGGTGAACGCGCTGTGGCCCTGGGGCGGCGGGCAGGTCCAGGGCTGCGTGTTGCCCGACCACGCCACGACGACTTCTCCGAAGCTGCATTCGGACGATGTCCTGCTGCATGGGCTGGCGCAACTCGCGAACATCGACGCCATGCCCGCGACGCCACCGCTTCCCGAAGACGCGTTGTTCGACCTGCGCAAGGCCGATGCCGCGACGCTGCGGCCGATGCTGGACGCGTTGCATCGCGGCGACCTGCACGAACTCGTGCTGGATTTCGCCGACGGGTCGCAGTTCACGCTGCGCCGCGTGCAGCGTTGGCGCTTCTGGCGCAGGCCGTTCGCGATCCGGCGCGAATGACCTCGGCACGCATCCGCCGCCGCGAACCGGGTCCGCCGGGCGATTGGCCGGAACGCTATCCGGAACTGCTGCGCCGGCTCTACGCCGCGCGTGGCGCGATCGGTCCCGCACAGGCGCAACCACGGCTCGCGGACCTGCCGTCGCCCGACGCGATGCCGGGCATCGAGGCCGCGATCGCGTTGCTCGAAGACGCCATCGCAAACGACCGCCGCATCGTCGTGGTCGCGGATTTCGATTGCGACGGCGCCACCGCCTGCGCCACCGGCGTGCGCGGGCTGCGCGTGCTCGGCGCGCGCCACGTCGCCTATGCGGTGCCGAACCGTGCCGTGCACGGCTATGGCCTGACGCCGGCATTGATCGAAGAACTTGTCGGGCTGGAACCCGATCTACTGGTCACCGTCGACCACGGCATCGCCTGCCATGCCGGCATCGCCGCGGCGCGCGCGCGCGGCTGGGACGTGCTGGTCACCGACCATCACCTGCCGGGCGAAACGCTGCCCGACGCGAATGCCATCGTGAATCCCGCGCTGCCCGGACACGATTTCGGCAGCCGCGCACTCGCAGGCGTCGGCGTGCTGTTCTATCTGCTGCTGGCCCTGCGCAAGCGATTGCGCGAACGCGGCCACCTGCCGTCGCCGGAACCGGATCTTTCGGCATTGCTCGACCTGGTCGCGGTCGGCACCGTCGCCGACCTCGTGCCGCTGGATGCCTGCAACCGCGCGCTGGCGTCGGCCGGACTGCGCCGGCTGCGCACGGGCAAAGGCAATCCGGGCTTGAACGCATTGGCCCAGGTCGCCGGCCGCGAGCTCGCGACGCTTATCGCGACCGACATCGGCTTCGGCATCGCGCCGCGCATCAACGCCGCCGGCCGACTGGAAGACATGACCGTCGGCATCGAATGCCTGCTCTGCGACGATCCGGTTCGCGCGCTGGAACTCGCCACCGCGCTCGACGCGATCAACCGCGAGCGCCGCGCGCTGCAGCAGCACACGACCGACGAGGCCGAAGCCGCATTCGCGGGGCTCTCGAACGATTGGGATTCGCCGCCGGTCGCGCTGTGCCTGTTCGACCCGGAATGGCATGCCGGGGTGGTCGGGCTGGTCGCATCGAAGCTCGCGCAACGCGCGCATCGCCCGGCGGTGGTGTTCGCACCCGCGCAACCGGGCAGCGACGAATTGCGCGGCTCCGCGCGTTCGATCCCCGGCCTGCACATCCGCGACGTGCTCGCCGCCGTGGATGCCGCGCATCCGGGGCTGATCGAACGCTTCGGCGGCCACGCCATGGCCGCGGGCCTGACTCTCGCGAGCTCCAACTTTCCCGCGTTCGAAACCGCATTGCGCGATGCGGTGGCGGCGATGCTCGATCCCGCCGTGCTGCAGGCCGAGCTCTGGACCGATGGCGAACTGGAACCGTCGCAATTCGATCGCGCGACCGCCGACCTGTTGCGCGACGGCGGGCCCTGGGGGCAGGGCTGGCCGGAACCGCTATTCGATGGAACGTTCGAGGTACTTGCCTGGCGCGTGGTCGGCGAACGCCACCTCAAACTGGAACTGGGCTGCGACGGTCGGCGTTTCAATGCCATCCAGTTCGGCGGCTGGGATGGCGTCGAACCGCCGCGGTGCGTGCGCATCGCCTACCGGCTGCAGGGCGACGACTGGCGCGGCGGCGATGCGGTGCAACTCGTGGTCGAGCACCGCGAAGCCGCGTGAAGCGACTCAGTCGTCGAGCTTCGTCAACGCCGCGCCGTAATGCGCGGCCACGTGGTCGGTCTTGTCGCTCTTGATCTCGTACTGCGGCTTTTCCGGCGAGGCGTGGTGGCGGTGGCCCCGGCCGTCGGACGCGATGTAGTCGAAATCGCGGGTATGCACCTTGACGATGCGTCCGCTCACGTGCCCGGCCTCGGAATTCCAGCCGACGTGGTCGCCCACCTTGAATGCTGTCGCCATGACCGCTTCTCCTTCGTCTCGCCCGCAGCCTAGCCGGCGGGCAGTGCAGGGCGCGTGGATGCTAGAATTCACGGCCATTTTCGTGATACCGAACGCCATGATCGAACTCAATCCCGTCCGAGCCCGCATCGCCGACCTGACCGGTCGCCTCGACGCGCTCCGGGGGTATCTTTGACTACGACGCCAAGCGCGAGCGCCTGGAAGAAGTCGAACGCGAACTCGAAAACCCCGACGTCTGGAACGATCCGGAACGCGCGCAGGCGCTGGGCCGCGAGCGTTCCCTGCTCGACAAGACCGTCAACGGCATCCGCGACCTGAAGGACGGCCTGGGCGGCGCGGGCGAACTGCTCGACCTGGCCGAAATGGAGGACGACGAGGACACCGCGCTGGCGGTCGTCGGCGACATCGACCGCTTCGAGAAGGGCGTCAAACAGATCGAATTCCAGCGCATGTTCTCCGGCAAGATGGATTCGGCCAACGCCTTCGTCGACATCCAGGCCGGCGCCGGCGGCACCGAGGCGCAGGACTGGGCGGAAATGCTGCTGCGCATGTACCTGCGCTGGGCCGAATCGCGCGGCTGGAAGGCCGAGCTGATGGAAGCCAGCGGCGGCGACGTGGCCGGGATCAAGTCCGCGACGTTCCGGGTCGAAGGCGACTACGCCTATGGCTGGCTCAAGACCGAGATCGGCGTGCATCGCCTGGTGCGCAAGTCGCCGTTCGATTCCGACAACCGCCGCCACACCAGTTTCACCAGCGTGTTCGTGTCGCCGGAAGTCGACGACGACATCGACATCGAGATCAATCCGGCCGACCTGCGCACCGACGTCTATCGTTCGTCCGGTGCGGGCGGCCAGCACGTCAACAAGACCGAATCCGCGGTGCGCATCACCCACATCCCGACGAATACGGTCGTCGCCTGCCAGACCGGGCGCAGCCAGCACCAGAACCGCGACACCGCGATGAAGATGCTGAAGGCCAAGCTGTACGAGCTGGAAGTGCAGAAGCGCAATGCCGAGAAGGACGCGCTGGAAGCGACCAAGTCCGACATCGGCTGGGGCAGCCAGATCCGCAACTACGTGCTGGACCAGTCTCGGATCAAGGACCTGCGCACCGGCGTCGAACGGTCCGACACGCAGAAGGTGCTGGACGGCGACCTCGACGAATTCGTCGAAGCCAGCCTGAAGTCGGGGCTGGAAGCCGGCGCGAAACGCAGCGATGCGGCGTAATGCTGTCGTCCCTGCGCAGGCAGGGGCCCAGCGACTTTGCTTTAATCCACGAAGACACTGGATGCCTGCCTTCGCAGGCATGACGAGCGCAAGCGATTCGCCATGACCGACGACACCGTTCAACCCATCGACGAGCACATCCCCGACGAAAACAGGCTCATCGCCGAACGTCGCGGCAAGCTCGCGGCGCTGCGCGGGCAGGGCGTCGCCTTCCCCAATGATTTCCGCCGCAACGACTATGCCGGGGACCTGCAGACCGAATTCGCGGATGCGGAAAAATGGACAGGCGAGGCGCTGGAAGCCACCGGGCGCAGCGTCGCCATCGCCGGTCGCCTGCTCGCCAAGCGGGTGATGGGCAAGGCTGCGTTTGCCACCGTGCAGGACATGAGCGGACGCATCCAACTGTTCCTGCAATCGACCGCGCTGGGCGAGACCTACGACGCGTTCAAGGGCTGGGACATCGGCGACATCGTGGCCGTCGAAGGCGGGCTGATGCGCACCAGGACCGGCGAATTGTCGGTCAAGGCCGACTCGCTGCGCCTGCTGGTGAAGTCGCTGCGTCCGCTGCCGGACAAGTTCCATGGGCTCGCCGACGTCGAGCAGCGCTACCGCCAGCGTTACGTCGACCTGATCGTGACGCCGGAAGCGCGCGAGGTGTTCGTGGCGCGTTCGCGCATCGTCGCCGCGATGCGGCGCTGGCTGGATGCGCGCCGCTTCCTCGAGGTCGAGACGCCGATGATGCATTACATCGCCGGCGGCGCCACGGCCAAGCCGTTCACCACCCACCACAACGCGCTGGATCTCGACCTGTTCCTGCGCGTCGCGCCGGAGTTGTACCTCAAGCGCCTCGTCGTCGGTGGACTGGAACGCGTGTACGAGATCAACCGCAATTTCCGCAACGAAGGCGTGTCCACCCGGCACAACCCCGAGTTCACCATGCTCGAGCTGTACGAGGCCTATGCCACGTACACCGAGGTGATGGACCTGACCGAATCCATGATGCGCGACGTCGCGCGCGAGGCGATGGGCACGACCGCGTTCGACTGGGACGGCAATGCGATCGACCTCGGCCCCGCGTTCCGGCGCTGGAAGCTGGAAGAGGCCGTGCGTGAGCTCAACCCGGAAATCTCCGTTACCGATTGCCGCGACCGCGAGGCACTGGCCGCGCATTGCGCGCGGCTGAAGATCCCGGTCAAGCCCGGTCATGGCTGGGGCAAGCTGCTGCTGGAAATCTTCGAGAAGACGGTCGAATCTGGGCTGATCCGGCCCACTTTCGTCACCCATTACCCCGTCGAGGTCTCCCCGCTGGCGCGCGAATCGGACACCGAACCGGGGATCACCGACCGTTTCGAACTGTTCGTGGGCGGCAAGGAACTGGCCAACGGCTTCTCCGAATTAAACGACCCGGAGGACCAGGCCGCGCGTTTCCGCGCCCAGGTCGAGGCGAAGGAGGGTGGCGACGACGAGGCCATGCACTACGACGCCGACTACATCCGCGCGCTGGAAACCGGGCTGCCGCCGACCGGCGGGCTGGGCGTGGGCATCGACCGCCTGGTGATGCTGCTGACCGGTTCGTCCTCGATCCGGGATGTCCTGCTGTTCCCGTACATGCGGCCCGAACACGCGCCCTGAGGCGCTTCCTGTCCCGTATCGGCCCCTGATCGCGTTAACCGACTGGATCCGGGCGCGCATGGCACGTCTCTTGCATGTAGCCACTTGTCACGGGCGGGATTTGCGCAGACGATGCCCGTGACAAGGGATCCCGTATTCATCCAGATGAAGGGGGCGGCGCTTGGACATCGTCATCGTCGATGATCAGCCCTCCGCGCGCACGATGCTGCGGCATATCGTGCAGGACATCGGGCCGCAGCTCGACGTCTACGATTTCGGCGAGCCGGACACCGCGCTCGCCTGGTGCAACACCAACCGCCCCGACCTGCTGCTGCTGGACTACCGCATGCCCGGCATGGACGGGCTGGAACTGGCCAAGGCCTTCCGCAAGCCGCTGCGCAACCGCGACGTGCCGATCGTACTGGTGACCGTGGTCGGCGACGAACCCGTCCGCCAGGCCGCGCTCGACGCAGGGGTCATCGATTTCCTGGTCAAGCCGATCCGCCCGCGCGAACTGCGCGCCCGTTGCCGCAACCTGCTGCAGCTGCGGCAGCAGTCGGAATCGGTGAAGCAACGCGCGCTGTCGCTGGAACAACGCCTGCTGGCGAGCATGCACGAGGTCGAGGAACGCGAGCGCGAAACCCTGTCGCGGCTGGCGCGCGCGATCGAGTTGCGCGACACCGGCACCAGCGCCTACCTGGAACGCATGGCGCACGTGGCGAGCCTGATCGCCGAAGGCCTCGGCCTGCCGGAGGAGCGGGTGCGCACCATCGAGCTGGCCGCGCCGCTGCACGACATTGGCAAGATCGCCATTCCCGATTCGCTGCTGATGAAGCCCGGTCCGCTCGACGACGACGAGCGCAAGCGGATGCAGCAGCACCCCTCGATCGGCTACCAGTTGCTCGAGGACAGCCACAACCGCTTCATCCAGATCGGCGCGCGCATCGCGCTGCACCACCACGAACGCTACGACGGCAGCGGTTATCCGCACGGCCTCGCCGGCAAGGACATCCCGCTCGAGGCGCGCATCGTCACCGTGGCGGACGTGTTCGACGCATTGATCTCGCCGCGCCCGTACAAGCGGGCGTGGAGCGTCGAGGAGGCGCTGGACTACATCCGCGAGCAGAGCGGCAAGATGCTCGACCCGGATTGCGTGCAGGCGCTGGTCGGCAACCTGCCGCGCCTGTACGAGATCTGCGAGCGCTATTCCACCAGCGCGGTGCATGTCGCCCGGGACTGACCTCGTGACGCGATTGCCGCAAATGCTGAAGCAGCGATTCTCGCAACGCCCCGACAGCGAGCACGGGCAGGCGCTGGTCAGGCTTGCGGTGCTGACGGTGGTGCTGGTCTACCTGCTGCTGCACGGACCTGGCGACGGCGGCGTCGCGGAATACCGCGAAGTGCTGGCGATGGTCGGCATCGGTTTTACCGTCGGCGTCGGCATCGTGGCCGGCATCGTGTGGCGACCGGGGGTTTCGCACCTGCGTCGCGGGCTCGGCATGCTCGCCGACTACGGGCTGATGGCGGCCGCGATGATCCGCCTGGGCGAACCGCTGGCCTGGGTCTACGTGATCCTGATGTGGGTGACGGTCGGCAACGGCCTGCGCTACGGCAACCGTTACCTGCGGGTCGCGGTCGCGATGGCGGCCTGCAGCTTCGGCTGCGTGGTGGCGTTCAGCCCGTACTGGGCGCAGAACCGCGTTCTGGGCATCGGCTTGCTGGTCGGCCTGATCGCGGTGCCGCTGTACCTGTCCGGCCTGCTGCGTGCATTGACCCGCGCGACCGAGGAAGCGCGGCGCGCGAACGAGGCCAAGACCCGGTTCCTCGCCAACATGAGCCACGAGTTCCGCACGCCGCTCAATGGCCTTGCGGGCATGTCGGAACTGCTGGCGACCACGCGCCTCGACGCCGAACAGCGCGAATGCGTCAACACCATCCAGGCATCGGCGCGCAGCCTGCTCTCGCTGGTGCAGGACGTGCTGGACATCTCGGCGATCGAAGCCGGCAAGCTCAGGTCCGACCTGGTCGATTTCTCGCTGCGCGAACTGGTCGACGGCATCGGGCTGGTACTGCTGCCGTCCGCCCGCGCCAAGCGCATCGACTATGTGTCGCTGGTTGCCGCCGACGTCCCCGACGCGCTGCATGGCGATGCCGTGCACCTGCAGCAGGTGCTGCTGAACCTCGCCGGTAACGCGGTGAAGTTCACCGACCACGGCTCGGTACGGCTGGAAGTGGCTTTGACCGCCAACGCGGGCCCGCAGGCGCGCTTGCGTTTCGCCGTGGTCGATACAGGCATCGGCATCCCAGCGAGCGCGCGCGCACGCCTGTTCGAGGCATTCGAGCAAGCCGATGCCAGCCTGTCGCGGCGTTACGGTGGCACCGGGCTCGGCACCACGATCGCCAAGGGCCTGACCGAGGCCATGGGCGGCCGCATCGGTTTCGAAAGCACCGAAAATAGCGGCAGCCGATTCTGGGTGGAATTGCCGTTCGAGGTCACCGCCGCGGCCAAGCTTGCCGTCGAACCCGCCGCGACCGAGGCCGCGGACACCCGCAACGTTATCGCCTTCGGCGACGTGTTCCGGCGCCACCGCGCCCGCGTCCGTTCGATGCAGATCCTGGTCGCCGACGACCACGTCGCCAACCGCATGGTGCTGGAACGCATGTTGCAGAAGGCCGGCCACCACGTCGTCACCGTCGACAACGGCGACGATGCGCTGGCCGCGCTGGAAACCGGCGGCTACGCGCTGGCGATCGTCGACCTGCACATGCCCGGCGTCAGCGGGCTCGACCTGTTGCGCGAATTGCGGGTGATGGAGGCGGGCGGCGGCAATCGCACGCCGGTGCTGGTGTTGAGCGCCGATGTCACCCCCGAATCGATCCAGCGTTGCCATCAGGCGGGCGCGCGCGCGTTCCTGCCCAAACCGGTGGTCGCCTCGCGCCTGCTGGACACCCTCGCCGAAATCGCCACCAGCGGCCAGGTCGTGTCGGCACCGGCGCCGATGCGCTTCGACCTGCCGCCGCTGCAGGACAACGTGCTCGATGCCGCCGTGCTCGAGGAACTCAGCGGGCTCGGCATGGGCAATGAATTCGAACGTGAATTCATCACGCAGTGCCTTCGCGATGCGGAAGGCTGCCTCGGAATGCTGGGGCAGGCTGGCAATGCCGAGCAGTGGGATGCGCTGCGCGACCATGCGCACGCGCTGAAGGGCGTGGCCAGCAACCTCGGCCTGGTCAAGCTCGCCGGAGAGAGTGGCGACCTGATGCGGATCGCCACATGGCAGCTGTCGCGCGAATGGCGCCAGCGCCTGCAAAGCCTGCGCGACCGCCTCGTGCAGGGCCGCGCCGCGCTGGACGCGCGCGGCGCGAACGCCGCGCGCGACAGCGAAAGCAACTGATCCCGAAACGCCCGGTCAGGCCGCCGCTTCCGCTCCCGCGCGGCGCGACTGGGCACGGACGATCCGGTCCATGGTCCGCAGCGAACGGTCGCCGAGCGCGAGCGCGGTATCGACCCAGACTTCGGTAATGCCCATCAATTCGTCGTATCCGACCGGCTGCGCGATCGCGCGCACGGCGTTCAGCGCGAGGTGCGCATGCGGCGCCCGCTGCTGCTGCTGGATGATTTCCTGCACGGCTGCTTCGCCTTCCCCCCTGGGAACGAGCACGTCGACGATGCCCATGCGGTACAGGTCCTCGCTGCTGTGCATGTTGCCTTCAAGGATGATCTTTTCCGCCAGTTGCGGCGTGACCCGCTTGCACAGGAATGAATAGGCGCCCATGCCCGGGAACAGGCCGAACAGCACTTCCGGCAGGCCCATGTTCACGCCTTCCTCGGCCACGATGGTGTGGCAGGCGAGGGCGAGCTCCATGCCGCCGCCGAGGGCATCGCCCTGCACCAATGCGATGGTGCGGACGTCACCGCCGAGCGATGCGTGCAGGTGGTAGACGCCATCCACGCAGCGACGCGCGTAGGCCAGCAGTTGTTCGCGGTTGCTCTCGCGGATCAGGCGCGAGAACAGTTCGAGGTCGCCGCCGAGGTTGAAGGCGTTGGCGTCCGAGGCGAGCACGACATGGCGCAACTCGCCCGGCTTGCGCTGGTTCTCGCGGAGCGTGATCGAGGTCAGGAAGCTCCACATGTCGTCCATGAGCGCGGTGCGAAAGCATGGCCTCGTGCCTTGCTGGATGTCCGCATGCATGTAAAGCCAATGCGCGGTACCGGCGGGATCGGATTCGACCCGCACGGTCGGGTAGGAACGAGTACGGTGCAACCGTTCGATCGAGCTCATGGAAATAGTCCCCTCTGCCGCCAGGCAACCGGTCGGGCTCGGGGGATGGCGGCTGGTGAGTAGGCACGCCCGACGGGTGCTTCTATGCGCCCCTCGGGGGCGCGACGCAAGCCTTTTCGGGGAATTCGGGCCTAAATGGGGGCCGGAAAGGGTTTTTCCCGGTCGTTCAGGCCGGGGCGGGATCGCCCCGCAACTCCTTGCGCAGGATCTTGCCGACGTTGCTCTTGGGCAACGAATCGCGGAATTCGACGTATTTCGGCAGCTTGTATCCGGTCAGGTTTTCCCTGCAGAAAGTCTTGACCTGCTCGGCGGTCAGGGCCGGATCCTTGCGCACGATGAACACCTTCACCGCTTCCCCGGACTTGTCGTCGGGCACGCCGATGGCCGCGACCTCCAGCACCCCGGGCATCATCGCCACCACGTCCTCGATCTCGTTCGGGTACACGTTGAAGCCCGAGACCAGGATCATGTCCTTCTTGCGGTCGACGATGAAGAAGTAGCCGCGCTCGTCCATGCGCGCCATGTCGCCGGTGTGCAGCCAGCCTTCGCCATCCATGACCTTGTCGGTTTCCTCGGGTCGCTGCCAGTAGCCCTTCATCACCTGCGGGCCCTTGACGCACAGCTCGCCGATTTCGCCCGACGCGAGGATCCTGCCGTCGTCGTCCTTCACGCAGACGTCGGTGGAGGGAAGCGGCAGGCCGATCGAACCGTTGTAGTCCTTCAGGTCCAGCGGATTGATGCACACGCCGGGCGAGGTTTCGGTCAGGCCATAGGCCTCGGCGAGGGTGCAACCGGTGACCTGCTTCCACCTCTCCGCCACCGCGCGCTGCACCGCCATGCCGCCGCCCAGCGTGACCTTGAGGTGCGAGAAATCCAGTTGTCCGAAACCCGGCGTGTTGAGCAGTCCGTTGAACAGCGTGTTGACGCCGGGAAGAATGGAGAAGGGCACCGACTTCAGGATCTTGACGAACTCCGGCATGTCCCTCGGGTTGGTCACCAGCACGCTGTGCGCGCCAATGCGCATGAACACCATTGCGCAGGCCGTCAGCGAGAAGATGTGGTAGAGCGGCAGCGCCGCGATCGCGACTTCCTGCCCGCGATCCAGCGACAGCGTGATCCATGCGCCCACCTGCTGCATGTTCGCGATCATGTTCGCATGGGTCAGCATCGCGCCCTTGGCGACGCCGGTGGTGCCGCCGGTGTACTGCAGGAAGGCGATGTCGTCGTGGGCGACCACCACATCGGGCAACGCGTGCATCTGGCCGAGGGTGAGCGTGTCGCGGAAACGCACCGCGTCCGCGATGCGGTAGTCGGGCACCATCTTCTTCACGTGCTTGAGCACGAAGTTGACGATGGCGCCCTTCGGGAAGCCGAGCATGTCGCCGAGGCCGCTGGTGATGGCGCGCACGCCCGGCAGGTGTTCCAGCACTTCCTGGGCGGTGCTGCCGAAGTTGTCGAGCACGAGGATCACCTTCGCACCCGAGTCCTCCATCTGGTGGCGCAGTTCGCGCGCGGTGTACATCGGGTTGACGTTCACCACGGTCAGCCCGGCGCGCAGCACGCCGAAGATCGCGATCGGGTACTGAAGGCAGTTGGGCAGCATGATCGCGACGCGATCGCCCTTCTTCAGCTTGAGCTCGCCGAGCAGGTAGGCGGCGAACTGCTTGCTCAGCCGATCGATGTCGGCGAAGGTCAGCGCCTTGCCGAAATTGGAGAAGGCGGGGCGGTCGCGGTAATCGGCGGTCGCCCGGTCGAGCACGGCGACGATCGACGCATACTCGTCGACATCGATGGTTGCAGGAACGCCCGATGGGTAATTGTCCAGCCACGGACGTTCAAGGCTCATGCGCGATCTCCCCCGCCGCCGCGTCGCACGATGCGGACGCGTACGGTTGCGCTAGGATTTGAGCATAGGGTCGATGGACTGACAAGGCGGAAAAAAGACATGTTTGCCGCAATGCAACATCGAATCGCGCGACCGAAGGCCCTTTGTGCACTGGCGTTCGTGATCCTGCTCGTGCTCGCCGCGGGTTGTTCGCGGACGTCGCCGGAACAGGCGGTACGCGACCGCATCGAATCCTTGCAGGAAGCCGTCGATGCCCGCGATGCGGGCGATGTGGCCGACATGCTTGCCGACGACTTCATCGGCAATGACGGACTGGACAAGCAGGGCGCGCGGCAACTCGCCGCCGGGATGTTCCTGCGTTACCGCGATGTTTCAGCGAAACTCGGCCCGGCGACGGTGGAACTGCGCGGCGAACGCGGCGCGGTCGCGAATTTCAACGTGCTCGCGACCGGCGGCTCCGGCGGCTTGTTGCCCGACAGCGGGCAGGTCTACCAGGTCGAAACCAGTTGGCGCCTGGTCGATGGCGAATGGAAGCTGTTGTCGGCGGAGTGGAAGCCGCAACTGTAGGGGCACGGCATGCCGTGCCCCTACGGGCATTTGGATTCACGCCGCCTTCTTCGCCGCCAGTTGCCGCAGCACGTACTGCAGCAGTCCGCCGTTGCGGAAGTATTCGACTTCCTTCGGCGTCAACAGCAGCACCCTTGCCTCGAAGGTCTTCTTCGAACCGTCGGCTCTGGTCGCAGTCACGGTCGCGTTCTTCGAGACGCCGTCGTTCAACCCGGTGATGTCGAAGCGTTCCGAACCATCGAGGCCGAACGACGCGGCGTTCTCGCCATCCTTGAACTGCAAGGGCAGCACGCCCATGCCGACCAGGTTGGAGCGGTGGATGCGCTCGAAGCTTTCGGCGATGACCGCCTTGACGCCCAGCAGGATCGTGCCCTTGGCCGCCCAGTCGCGGGAAGATCCGGTGCCGTACTCCTTGCCGGCGAGCACCACCAACGGCGTGCCGTCGGCCTTGTACTTCATCGCCGCGTCGTAGATCGCCAGCTTCTCGCCGGCGCCGCCGGACTTGCCGAAGTACAGGGTGTTGCCGCCTTCCTCGCCGCCGAACATCAGGTTCTTGATGCGGATGTTGGCGAAGGTGCCGCGCACCATCACGTCGTCGTTGCCGCGGCGCGAGCCGTAGCTGTTGAAGTCGGCCGGCTGCACGCCGCGCGAAACGAGGAAGCGGCCCGCGGGCGAATCCTTCTTGATGCTGCCGGCCGGCGAGATGTGGTCGGTGGTGATCGAATCGCCGAACAGGCCGAGCACGCGCGCGCCGTGGATATCGTCGATCGAGCCGACCCGCATGGTCATGCCGTCGAAGTAGGGCGGATTCTTGATGTAGGTCGAAGCCTCGTCCCACTCGAAAATCTCGCCTTCGGGCGATTCGATCCGGTTCCAGCGCGAATCGCCCTTGAACACGTCGGCGTAGTTCTTGGCGAACATCTCCGGGCCGACCGTCGCGGCGATGGTGTCGCCGATGTCCTTGTTGCTCGGCCAGATGTCGCGCAGGTACACGTCCTGGCCGTCGCTGCCCTTGCCGAGCGGCTCGGTGGTGAGGTCGATGTTCACCGTGCCGGCGATGGCATAGGCCACCACCAGCGGCGGTGAGGCAAGGTAGTTCATCTTCACTTCGGCGTGGATGCGGCCCTCGAAGTTGCGGTTGCCCGACAGCACCGCAGCCACGGCCAGGTCGTTCTCGGCGATGCCCTTGGAGACGGCCTGCGGGAGCGGGCCGGAATTGCCGATGCAGGTCGTGCAGCCATAGCCGACCACGAAAAAGCCGAGTTTCTCGAGATCCTCGAGGACGCCGGCCTTCTTCAGGTAGTCGGTCACCACCAGCGAACCCGGGCCGAGCGAAGTCTTGACCCAGGGCGCGGCCTTCAGGCCCCTGGCCGCGGCGTTGCGCGCCAGCAGGCCGGCGCCGAGCATCACCGCCGGGTTGGAGGTATTGGTGCACGAGGTGATCGCGGCGATTACCACCGAGCCGTCGGCAAGCTGGTGTTCACCGTCGTCGAGCATGACCTTAGAGATCGGCTTGGCGGCCAGGCGATGGCCCTGTTCCTGGTCGCCGCCTTCGCTGTCGAGCTTGTTGATCGCGCAGCCGACCTTGCGGTTCTTGGTCATGCCGTCGACGCTTTCCACGAAGTTGGCCTTCATGTCGCCCAGCAGGACGCGGTCCTGCGGGCGCTTGGGGCCGGCCAGCGAAGGCTGCACGCTGCCCATGTCCAGTTCCAGCGTGGACGAGTAGCTGGCGTGCGGCGAATCCGGCGTGTGCCACAGGCCCTGTGCCTTGGCATAGGCCTCGACCAGCGCGATCTGTTCCTCGCTGCGGCCCGACAGGCGCAGGTAGCGGATCGATTCGGCGTCCACCGGGAAGATGCCGCAGGTCGCTCCGTATTCGGGCGCCATGTTGGCGATGGTCGCGCGATCGGCCAGCGGCAGGTGCTGCAGGCCGTCGCCGAAGAATTCCACGAACTTGCCGACCACGCCATGCTTGCGCAACATCTGCGTCACGGTCAGCACCAGGTCGGTGGCGGTGGCGCCTTCCGGCAGCTTGCCGGTCAGCTTGAAGCCGACCACCTGCGGAATCAGCATCGACGAAGGCTGGCCCAGCATCGCGGCCTCGGCCTCGATGCCACCGACGCCCCAGCCGAGCACGCCGATGCCGTTGATCATGGTGGTGTGCGAATCGGTGCCGAACACGGTGTCCGGGAACGCCCATTTCGCGCCGTCGATGTCGCGTTCGACCACCACGCGGGCGAGGTGCTCGAGGTTCACCTGGTGCACGATGCCGGTGTTCGGCGGCACCACCTTGAAGTTGCCGAAGGCTTTCTGGCCCCAGCGCAGGAAGCTGTAGCGCTCGGCGTTGCGCTCGAATTCGATCTTGCCGTTGAGGTCCAGCGCGTCCGGGCGGCCGAACACGTCGACCTGCACCGAATGGTCGATCACCAGTTCCGAGGGGATCAGCGGATTGATCTGTTCGGCCTTGCCGCCGAGCTTTACCACCGCGTCGCGCATCGCCGCGAGGTCGACCACGCAGGGCACGCCGGTGAAGTCCTGCAGCACCACGCGCGCAGGCATGAACGCGATTTCGGTATCGGGTTCCGCCTTCGGGTCCCACTTCGCGACCGCCTCGATGTGCTCCTTGCCGACGGTGAGGCCGCCGTCCTCGTGCCGGAGCAGGTTCTCCAGCAGGATCTTCATGGAGTAGGGGAGCTTCGCCAGCCCGCCGAAGCGTTCGCCCAGCTTGGGCAAGCTGGAATACGTGAAGGACTTGCCGTTGACGGCGAGTTGGGCGCGGGTGGCGAAGGAATCGGCCATGGGGGCTCCGGCAGGTGGAGGGGGCGGGAAGAAACACCGCATCTAGCCCCTTGATTATGCCGGAAATGCGTCGCCGCCGCCCAATCGACTCAACCCAGTAGTGCGTCGATCCCGTCCCGCAGCGCGTGCTTGCGCAGCAGGAAATCCCACGACGTGCCGTCCAACTGGCGCCACAGCACCGCCGAGCGCAGCGCCGCGAGCAGGGCCGCGCGCACTTCACCGACGAGGTCGGTCTGCGCGAGGTAGTGCGGATTGCCCTGCACCATGATCCGCGGCCGCAGCGGGCTGATGTGCTCGACATAGGTGCGGGCCAGGCCGGCCAGCACGTCGCGGTCCAGCGGTCCGCGCAACTGCGCCAGCGGCGCAAGGGCTTCGATGTCGCCACGAACGCCATGCACCGCGGCTTCGTCGGCGACGAAATGCCGTTCCACCTGCAGCAGCGCCAACGCCAGTCGCGGCAACAGCGGATCGCGCGCCTGGTTGCCGAAATGCGCGCGCAGGATGCGCAGGCCGGGCGCGACCGCGGCCACGCCGCCGTAGACCGCCGCCGGGGTTTCGGCATCGATCCGGAACACGCTTTCGACCAGCGGTTGCAGGTGCGCGCCGTCGGCCTGGCCGGTATCGGCGAGGCGGCGCACCTGCGCCAGCGCCTGGGCCATGCCGGCGAGCGCCAGCAAGCGGTCTTCGAACGCGATCATGCGGCGGCATCCGTGGCGAGGGCAGGGGCATCGCTGCGTTCGATCACACCGCCGCCCAGGCAAACGTCGCCGTCGTACAGCACCAGCGATTGGCCCGGCGTGACCGCACGCTGTGAATGCGCGAAGCGTACTTCCACGCCGCCGTCGTCGCGCACGAAGACCTCGCAAGCCTCGTCCGGCTGGCGATAGCGGGTTTGCGCGGTGCAGGCGAAACGCGTGGCCGGCGGCGCGCCGGCGATCCAGTGCACCGGTTCCGACCACAGCGACCGCGATTGCAGCCACGGGCTGTCGTGGCCCTGGTCGACATACAGCACGTTGCGCGTGACGTCCTTGCCGACCACGAACCACGGCGCCTGCGGCCGCCCGCGCACGCCGCCGAGCTGCAAGCCCTCGCGCTGGCCGAGCGTGTAGAAGAACACGCCGGGGTGTTCGCCCACGCGCGTGCCATCGGGCGTGCGGATCTCGCCTTCCCGCATCGGCAGGTAGCGCGACAGGAATTCGCGGAAGTCGCGTTCGCCGATGAAGCAGATACCGGTGGAATCCTTCTTCGCCGCGGTCGGCAAGCCGGCTTCTGCGGCGATCGCGCGAACCTGGTCCTTGTGCAGTTCGCCCAGCGGAAAGCGCGTGGCAGCGAGCTGCCCTTGCCCGAGCTGGTGCAGGAAATAGCTCTGGTCCTTGCCGCGGTCGAGCGCGCGCAACAGGCGGAATGCGTTGCCTTCGCGGCCGACGCGGGCGTAGTGGCCGGTGGCGATCCGTTCCGCGCCGAGTTCGCGCGCCGCATCGAGGAAATGCTTGAACTTGATCTCGCGGTTGCACAGCACGTCGGGATTCGGCGTGCGCCCGGCGGCGTATTCGGACAGGAAGTGCGAAAACACGCCGTCCCGGTATTCGCCGGAGAAATCGCGGAAATGGATCGGAATGCCGAGCCGACCGCAGACCGCGACCGCATCGCGGCGGTCGTCCTCGGCGCGGCAGTCGCCGTTGCCGTCGTCGTTCCAGTTGCGCATGAACAGGCCCGCGACATCGATCCCTTCGCGCTGCAGCAGCAGCGCCGCGACCGAAGAGTCCACACCGCCGGACATGCCGACCAGCACCTTCCCCGCGTTCATGGCAGCAGCTGCGCGAGTTCGAGCGGATGCCGGCGTCCGGCGAGGAAATCCTCGACCACCTTCGCCACCAGCGGGCTGCGGTGGCGTTCGCGCATGTCCAGCAATTCCGCAGGCGTCGCCCAGAACGCGCGCACGATGCCTTCGTCCAGTCGCCGCGCCGCATCGTGCGCCACGGTCTCGGCGGCGAACGCAAAGCGCAGGTAGTGGCGTCCGGGGTTGCCGTTCACCGACGGCGCCTTCCATTGATAGGCCCCGACGAAACCGGTCAGGCGCACGTCCCAGCCGGTTTCCTCGCGGGTCTCGCGCAAGGCCGCTTCGGCCAGGCTTTCGTCGGGTTCGAGGTGCCCGGCCGGCTGGTTCAGCACCAGTTGGCCGGATACGCGTTCCTCGACCATCAGCAGTCGCCCGTCGCGCAGCACCACCGTGGCGACGGTGACGTCGGGCTGCCAGAAGCGTCCTTCGCGGTAGCTCACGGGTCAGAGGTCGTCCGACCTGGAGTGTTCGAGTTCGAAGTTGTCCGCGGTTTCGGCGGCCAGCGACAGGATCTTGTCGAATTGCTCGGCGGTCAGCTTGCCCGCCGGCACCTTGATCGCGAAATAGGCGCCATCGCCGCGCAGCTCCCAGGCGCCGAGCTTCAGGCTGCCGCTCGCCTTCAGCAGTTCGTTGGCATCCTCGGCGCTCAGGCCGTCCTCGTCCACCGCCAAGGCCGGTGCGAACACGTCGTACACCGGCGTGTCGGCGAAGGTTTCCGGCGTGCCGCCGACGTAGACCAGCTGCGAACGCTTTTCCTGGCTCCACTCGATGACGATCTTGTAGTCGCCGTCCTTGTCGACTTCATAAGGCGTATCGGCCTGCTTGAGCAGGGATTCGATCGCGGCATCGGCAGCGCGCGCGTGGCCGGGCGCGAACGCGAAGCCCGCGACGAAGATCGTGGCGAAGGCGATGGACGGGCGGATCATGGCGTACTCCGGTTTGTGCCGGGATCCCCGTCCCGGCTCCCGGGCATTGTCCGGGCCGATGGCGACGGCGTCCACCGCGACCCGGCTGCGACGCCCTGTAAAATGCGCGCATGCCTACCGAACGCGACCACGAGCACGGACACGGACTGGCGGTGGAAACCGCCAAGCCGGAACTGGCGAGGCCACCGCTGTACAGCGTGTTGCTGCTCAACGACGACTACACTCCCATGGATTTCGTGGTGGATGTGCTGGTGCGCTTCTTCGCCATGGACATCGAGCGCGCCACCCAGGTCATGCTCCACGTCCACACCCGCGGCCGCGGCGTCTGCGGCCTGTACACCCGCGAGGTGGCCGAGTCCAAGGTCGCGCAGGTGAACGAATATTCAAGATTGAACCAGCACCCGCTGCTGTGCACCATGGAAAAGGCGTAGAAGGGACTTGTGCAGGGGCGGTGGCCGCCCCCACATCGTGACCATCGCTTTCCGGAGGTTCACGCCCATGTTCAGCAAGGATCTCGAGCACACCATCGGCCAGTGCTACAAGCGCGCCCGCGAAGCGCGCCACGAGTACATGACGGTCGAGCATTTGCTGCTCGCGCTGCTCGACAACCCGTCCGCCGACGCCGTGCTCAAGGCCACCGGCGCCGACATCCCGCGCCTGCGCGCCGACCTGGAACAGTCCATCACCGATTCGGTGTCGGTGCTGCAGGACGACATCGAGCGCGACACCCAGCCCACGCTCGGCTTCCAGCGCGTGCTGCAGCGCGCGGTCTACCACGTGCAGTCCTCGGGCCGGAAGGAAGTCACCGGCGCGAACGTGCTGGTCGCGATCTTCGGCGAAAAGGATTCGCACGCGGTCTACTACCTCAACCAGCAGGACGTGACCCGGCTGGACGTCGTCAACTACCTCTCGCACGGCATCGCCAAGCACGGCGAGGAGGGCCAGGAGGCCGGCGAGGAACGCAAGGCCGAAGACGGGCAGGAAGGCGAGGGCAAGGGCGACGCGCTGCTGGAATTCGCCAGCAACCTCAACCAGCTCGCGGTCGAAGGCCGGATCGACCCGCTGGTCGGCCGTGCCGACGAAGTCGAGCGCACCATCCAGGTGCTGTGCCGCCGGCGCAAGAACAACCCGCTCTACGTCGGCGAAGCCGGCGTGGGCAAGACCGCGCTGGCGGAAGGCCTGGCCAAGCGGATCGTGGAAGGCGACGTCCCGGCGGTGCTGATGGACGCGACCATCTACGCACTGGACCTCGGCGCGCTGGTCGCCGGCACCAAGTACCGCGGCGATTTCGAGAAGCGGCTGAAGGCGGTGCTGGCGCAGCTGAAGAAGATGCCGAACGCGATCCTCTTCATCGACGAGATCCACACCATCATCGGCGCCGGTTCCGCTTCGGGCGGGACGATGGACGCTTCCAACCTGATCAAGCCGGCGTTGGCTTCGGGCGATCTGCGCTGCATCGGTTCGACCACGTTCGAGGAATACCGCGGCATCTTCGAAAAGGATCGCGCGCTGGCGCGGCGCTTCCAGAAGATCGACATCGTCGAACCGACGGTGGGCGAGGCGGTGGAGATCCTGCAGGGCCTGAAGCCGCGCTACGAACAGCACCACGGCGTGAGCTACGCCGACGAGGCGATCAAGGCCGCGGTGGACCTGTCGGTGAAGCACATCGGCGACCGCCTGCTACCGGACAAG
>Ga0075163_10001998_pt1 | contig 27475 bp, 12 predicted proteins | sample JI1023141ADNA_FD_71478 | JGI IMG/M metagenome (GOLD analysis project Ga0075163, IMG submission 71478) | Wastewater effluent complex algal communities from Wisconsin, to seasonally profile nutrient transformation and Carbon sequestration -... | ecosystem: Engineered > WWTP > Effluent > Algae...
TTGCTCGCAACACCTCACACGGGTCAGGTTTGGAGTCGCTACTCCAATTCACTGGATCTGATGACGGCCGTTCTTCGACGCGGTCCCGATGGCGTCGAGGAAATTTTACGTCAAGGGTACCTCTCGACCCAATCCAATTTATTGATCGTCGTTGATCAGTTCGAAGAACTGTTCCGCTATCATCTTCATGGTGATACCAATCAATCGATCGAGTTTGTCGATTTGTTGTTGAACGCGGCTCAGCAGACTGAACAAAAAGTTTTCATCGCGCTCACGATGCGCAGCGACTTTGTTGGTGAATGCGCATTGTTTAATGGTCTACCGGAAGCCTTGAATCGAGGCCAATATCTCGTTCCACGCTTAACGCGAAAGCAATGTCGCGAAGCCATTGTCGGCCCGGCGACGGCGTTTGGAATCAGCATCGAAGACCGCTTGGTTACTCAGTTGCTCAACGATATGGGAAGCGATCGCGATCAACTTCCGTTGATGCAACACATACTGCTGCGTATGTGGCGTGAGCAGTTGACTCAGCCAAACGAAGCGAAGTCATTTACCTTGGAAGCCTATCATCGCTTAGGTGGCTTAGAGGACGCATTATCGAATCATGCAGACGAGATCTTTTGTCGTTTGCCTCCATTTAAGCAGTATATTGCCACCAGTATTTTCCAATCTTTAACGGAAAGAGTTTCTGGGAACCGAGATTCACGTCGTCCCGTTCGCTTTGAACGACTTGTTGAAGTTATATCGAGCAATCACCCCGCTCAACTCACTCAGTCTTCTGAAGTTTCTCCGATGGACTGGCGACGGGATATCTCGGATGTCATCAATCAATTCCGATCGGATGACTGCAACTTTCTCATTCCTGCTTCGCCTGGCCTATTGTCATCGAACACGATCATTGACATTTCGCACGAAAGCTTAATCCGCCAATGGAAGCGTTTGCGTGAATGGGTAGAAGCCGAGTATCAAGCGGGCCAAACCTATCGCCGTATGCTCGAGACTGCCAAGCTCTGGAAGCAAGATCGGGCAGCTCTGTGGCGAACTCCCGATCTGGAAACGGGACTGGCTTGGAAATCGCTGGGGTTAGGTCCATTATGGGCCGACAGATACGGGGGAGACTTTTCGGTTGCCCTCGAGTTCCTCGATAAATCGGAGCTCGAACAAAAGAAGCTCAATGAATTGCGTCAAAGCCAAATCGCGCGCGAACTGAGTTTGACCAAGCAGGCGGCAGCCCGATTGCGACTGCTTCTGGCATCTGCAATCACCGTCTGTCTTCTAACGCTGTCGGTCTCGGGATTTATTTACTCGCTGTGGCAGAACCAGCAACATTTGCGAAATCTCGCCGATAAAGCCCGCGAAAACGCCACTGCCCAGTCGACACAGTTGCAGCAAGTCAACGCCCTACTTTCATCGATTATTTCAGATATTGACCCGTACAACTCTGATGGCGTGATTGACCTCCGCGCCCAATTGTCAGAACGCTTGAACAATGCTGCGGAGCAACTCCAAGCAAGTTTTGCCGAAGATTCTTCCAACCTGCTGCAACTGGACATGCTGATCAAGATCGCGCATGCCATGAATCACATGGGGGATGAGCACTCGGCGCGAGATCTGCTCGAAAGAACCTTAGCGGGGATTGAAAATGAGCCGACCCTGCATTCGCAACGAATCATCGATTGTCGCAACCAATTGCTGGAATGTCGCGGTTTCCGTCCGCAGCAATCGCGTCTCGACTTTGCTAAGCAAACGATGGATTCAGCGGTGAAATGGTTGACAAATCGCAACCCGCTGACACTGGCCGCGATGAGCAACTATGCTCAAGAGTTGCGTCACGCGAAGCAAAACTATCATGCCCGCGACGTCGACACACAAGTTTACGAGAATCGCAAAGAGATCCTCGGTGAAAAGCATCCCGACACATTGCTAAGCATGCAGAACTTGGCTTTAGACTATGAGCTATTGCTAATGCATGCCAGCGCCATTGATCTCTATCAGAATGCCATTGCGATTCGCAAACGTTCTACCGAAGCCACTTCGAAAGACCACTTCGATCTACTTTATTGTCAGTTGGCGGAATCACTTTCGCACTGCTACTCGACACTCTCCTGGCACGAGAAAGCTATTCCGCTCGAACAAGAACTATTGGCCGCTTACGAAAAGAACCTTGGTAAGGATCATCAACTTACTTTACGTTGTTACAGTAACCTGTGCGAAAACTACTTGAAACGCAAACAATTGAATTCCGCACTTGAGATGGCGATTCAGATCGCTCAGAAATACGAATTGAAACTTGGCATCGATAACGCAGACACACTCGTCGCCAAAACACGACTGGGGAAGATCTATCTTGAACTGGGTAAAATCCGGGAAGCCCGCAACCAATTTCAGTCTGTTTTTGAAACGCGAAGGAGTATCCTCGGCCTACATAATATCCTCACTCTTGAAGCGTTGTGTGATATGGCCAACTGTAACAACATGCTCGGTGAAAACAATGGAAACATTGGCTCGCTCAACGAAGTGTTGGCTACTTGCACAGTGCTCTACGGCGAAGATCATGAAGTCACTCAATACCTGAAGAACCGAGTGCGTGGTGACTACTATATTAATGAACGACAATTAGCGGGACAAACCGTATATGGCATGGATTGGTGTCCCACAAATCTAGCTGCGAAGGTTGCCGGGGCAGAGTTCCCGAAAGCCAATTGCTCGTTCATTTCTGCCTACGACAAAATACATACATTGCACGACAACTCGGTTGATTTCCGTCTCATGGAAGCCAATCGTTGGACGGCCTATCAATCGCCCAATGCCGAAGATTGGATTGAATTGGATTTTGGGGAAGAAAAGTCCTTTTCAAAGCTCGCTATTTACTTCTACGAAGACGGCGGCGTAACTCCGCCACAAGCTTATCGGATTTCGTATTTGGCTGGTGATTCGTATGTTGACATCGAGTCGCCGAATCTTAGCCCCAACAAGCCAACTTCGAACGTTCCGAATATCGTTCAGTTTCCGACTGTTAAGTCACGAGTGGTTCGAATCACGTTCAAGCACCAAGAGGAAACACGCACAGGTGTTACTGAACTTATTGTCTCGAATGACGCGAGTGATGATTGGATTCTGCGAGGCGATGCCGCGATATCTGCCCGAAAGAAAATGCTTGCAGACCTTCGCCAAAAGAGTGATTTTGATATTGAAGCGTGGCAAAGTTTAGCCAATGAAACGCTCGAACTCTTGAAAATCAATGGCTATTCCGCTGATGCGCTGGAGATTGCCCACAACATTGTCGAGGTGCGTGGCAAGAACATTGACAACCTAAAGCACTTGTATAACGTGTTCGAACTGCAATACCGACAACAGCGTTATACGGAAGCCTTGGAGACCTGCAATACGCTCGTCTCTCTGGTGGAAACGGCGAATCGTCCTGACGAATTGAAATTTCTTATGGTGCTGCAGTTGGTCATTGAGATCAAGATTGGCAAGAATCTTGAGCAGTTACATCAGGATTTGCAAAGGTTATGGGAAGATGAGTCGCTCAACTCATCGATGCGGTACAACCTTTTGTGTGGTATGGTTCAATTAGCGGTCAAGCTGGAACGTGGCTCCGATGAGGATAAGCAGCAAGCGATTGTGCTAACCAAGACAGCCATAGATCACATTGAAAACACCGAGAAAGAACCGCGAAAGATACTCGAAGCCATCAACCGTGACCCCGATTTGATTCCGTTGATGAAAAATGAACGCATAGACGCTTGGTATAAGCAACTCTAACGTTGGCGAGGAAACATACTTTAACCATGAATAGGCTGTTTGCTGGTACCGTTTTCGATGTTCCCCCACGTTGCGAGGTTTGCAATGAACTCACTGCAGAATGCAAATGCACGTGGCAAGTCAAACAAGATTGGGAAGCGAAAAAGAAACTGGAAAGTCAGCGTCAGCCACCTGAAAAACAGGCCTGTCGCGTAGTGATCCAAAAACGCAAAGGGGGGCGAGTTGCAACCGTTGTCGAGGGTCTGACTCACCAAGGCACTGATCTCAACGCACTCTTCAAAAAACTGCAAGGTTCCTGTGGAGCAGGGGGGACAGTTAAATCTGAAGAAAATTTGCTGGAGTTACAAGGCGATCATGTCGCCAAAGTGCAAAAGCTGCTGACTGAATTGGGTTACAAGGTCAAGAAGTAAACTGCCATAGCTTTAAATTCTCAGATTACTTATTGGCTTTCATCTTGGCATATTCTGATGGTGACCAGCCCATCATTCTCTTGAAGGTGGAAGAAAATACAAACGGGTTTTGGTAGCCTACCGCGTTGGCAATGGAATTGATTTTACGATCACCTTCGGCCAACAACTCTGCCGCTCTACGCATCCGCAACCACATCAATTGCTGTTGAGGCGACCGCCCCAGTTCCATTCGACATAAACGCTGGAATTGCTTTTCGCTGAGGAAAGACTCTTTGGCAAGTTCTGCGATAGTCCAAGCGTAATCCAATTGGCTCGCGACCTTTTCCCAGGTTCGCCAAAGCCTGACATCAACTCCAACGGGTGCTGCGAAACGGAGTACGTAGTTATGAATGATGCGAATCCAATGATCTTGGTACGGGGCCACATCAAATGCCAATGACTCTTGATAAAGTCCACGGATGGCATGCTCGAGTGCTCGACCGTCGAAGCGAGCGACCACAGGGGAGTTCGCTCGTGCGATAGGAACTTGCCCAACGGCTTCTTGGTAACGAACCCAACAAAACTCCCAGCGTTTCCCAGCAGGGGTGTAGAAGGCATGCATGGTTTTTGGGGGCAAAAGAAAGGCGTGACCAGGTCGTGAATGCACCCACTTACCGTCCACCAGAACTCGCCCTTCACCCGCCAAGCTTGCGAGGAAATAACTGCCAGCCAAGTTGGTTCGCACGATTCGAAACGGCGCAGGCATCGATGCGACGCCTGCGTGCGAAATATGGTACTGCGACAATTGTTCGCAGATTGGCGAAATGGATAGCCAAGCCCGCTGGTCCGAGCCGTCGGCTCGAATAGCCCAGGTTTCGCATTTCTCACCGCGAATATCGGTTTCTACGAGTTCTTTTCTGTCGATTACCGTCATCTAATCGCTGCCCATCGGGGGAGTACGCCCTCTATAATAGCTCTGCAAATGTCGTTTTTGGATAGGGTCTTGTCGGGTGAGACGATGGCTTTTTGCCGAAAACCTGTCAAAATAGAGATAATCCCGCCCGGAACAGTTTTAACTTCCCGAGTCCTTAGCGAACCGTCCGATTGGCTTCGGTTGGTTCGAGAACGTCCGAATAAAATAGGAATTGTAATTCACGAACCCCAATTCGCGATGCTCGATTTGCGAAATTCAATTCGCGAAATCGACGTCACACTGGGGTGTGAGGGTTGAATACAACCTAGCAGACGATTCCTATACCCACCCATGTCGATCGCTCCGTTGCCACAACAACCTTTGGAAAGCGGCGCAAAATGATTTGTGCCATTACACCGAGAGATTTCATGAAGAGTATCTGTGTTTCCACGCTCGCTGTTCTATGTTCTTTTTTTGCAGTCAATACTTGGACTGCCGAACAAGCATTGGCTCAAAACGCGAAAACGGTTCACTTTTCGCGCGAAATCCAACCACTGCTGGCCCGCCGTTGTTTCGCATGCCATGGCCCTGACAAAGCCGAAGGAGGACTCCGCCTGAATTCAGCCGAAGGACTGGCGGCCACACTGGATTCAGGGGCCCAGGCTGTCGTAGCAGGCAAACCCGCAGAAAGCGAGATCATCAAGCGAATTGGCTCGACCGAAGAAGGGGTGCGCATGCCCCCCGAAGGAAAACCGTTGACGGAAGCTGAGCAAACACTTCTCCAACGCTGGATTGAAGAAGGAGGAAAGTTTGAAAACCATTGGGCGTTTGAACCCGTTACGCGCCCAGCAATACCTGAGGCTGTAGATTTTGGTCCGGAATCCAAAGCGGTTCCATCCGCGAATCCAATCGATCGTTTCGTCGATTCCAAGTTGCAACAGGTTAGCCTGACACGCACGTCTCGCGCAGAAGCAGCTCATCTACTCCGACGGTTGTATTATGACTTGATTGGTCTTCCACCTTCACCACAAGAAGTGGACGAGTACCTTAAGGAATACGCTGCAAATCCAAATGCTGCTTATGAAAGACAAGTCGATAAGCTTCTTGCTTCAGAACGATACGGTGAGAAATGGGCACGACATTGGCTCGATGTTGTGCGTTACGCTGAAACCAACAGCTTCGAACGTGATGGACGAAAGCCGAATGCCTATCGTTACCGCGACTATGTCATTCGCTCATTCAACGAAGGTAAGCCCTACGATCGTTTCCTGCTGGAACAGCTCGCCGGTGATGAGTTACCTCAAATCACGAAGGACTCGTTGGTCGCAACAGGTTTCTATCGAATGGGAATTTGGGATGACGAGCCTGCTGATCGAGAGTTAGCTCAATACGATGGCTACGACGACATCATCACCACGGTCGGCCAAGGCATCTTGGGCTTAACCCTCAATTGCAGCCGTTGTCACGACCATAAAATTGATCCAATTCCGACAAGCGACTATTACGGGATGCTGGCCTTCTTCCGCAACATCACACCCAATGGATATGGTCCACATGTCGAACGTCCATTGATTGCCTCCGAGGATGATAAACGCCGCTATGAAGAGGCTATGGCGAACTCCAAAGAGAAAATCGACGCCATTCAAGCGAAACTCACCGAGCTCGAAAACCAAATCAAAGCCCAAGTTAAAACTACCCAAAATCACGACGGCCAAACCTATGACTTGGATGATCTTGAATATCGTTTCTATCGAGACGACTTCAAGCAGCTTCCGAACTTTGATGAATTAAAAGCCGAAACCATCGCGAAGCTCGATCCACCGTTGCTCACAATTAGTCCTGCAACGCGTCCCGACAACTTCGGTTTTGTTTTTGTCGGTACACTCATTGTGCCGGAAGATGGTGAATACACCTTTGTCCTTGACTCAGACGATGGCTCACGGTTATCGCTTGATGGCAAAGTTGTAATCGATCATGACGGGATCCATGGGGAAGGCCGGGCAAAGCGAACCGTACTGCGTTTGAACAAGGGACGAATTCCATTGCGTCTTGATTATTTCCAAGGCGTGTTTGGTAAAGGCCTAACGCTCCATTGGAGTGGTCCAGGCTTTCAGCGACGACCACTGACCGTTACCGAGAAAACCACCACGCTCGATATCAACAAATTGGTCGAAGCCCCCGAAACCCACGGCATCGATAAAACGTTGGCAAGCGAATTTCGCAAGACGCGTCGGCAATTGGAAGAAGCTAAACGCGTAAAACCCTGGGACGAATACGGTTTATGTGTGAGCGAAACCGGCACCAATGCTCCAGAGACATTTGTGTTATTGAGAGGTAGCCCGCAAGCCAAAGGCGACAAAGTCGAACCTACCTTCATTAGCATCCTGGGCAAACAGCAGCCGGAAATCCAACCGAATCCAGAACGCAACTCGTCGGGCCGCCGCTTGGCACTGGCGAAGTGGATCACATCACCCGACAATCGCCTCACGAGCCGTGTGATTGTAAATAGAATTTGGCAACATGTTTTCGGGCGAGGGATCGTTCGTTCTCCGAATAACTTCGGACAACTAGGTGAAATGCCAACACACCCCGAATTGCTCGATTGGCTCGCCAGCGAACTTGTTGCTCAAGACTGGAAACTCAAACCTATTACCAAATTGTTGGTGATGTCCGAAACTTATCGTCAAAGCGTGGTTCCAACCCCTTTGGCACAACAGAAAGATCCAGTGAATGATTGGTTTAGCCATGCGAACATGCGCCGCCTTAGCGCCGAGGAAATCAGAGATTCCATCCTAACAGCGACAGGGAAGATCAACTTGGAAATGTATGGTCCAAGCATATTCCCTGAGATCTCTCGTGAAGTCTTGGCTGGTCAATCTGTACCTGGACAAGGCTGGGATAAATCTCCTCCAGAACAACAAGCACGGAGAAGTATCTATATCCATATCAAGCGATCGTTGGTGGTTCCGATGCTCTCCACTTTCGACTTCCCAGACACAGACACCAGTTGTGAAGCGCGATTCAATACCGTCCAACCCGGGCAAGCCTTGAACATGCTCAACGGTGACTTCATTCATGCTCAGTCTGCAGAATTTGCCAAACGCATTCGCGATGAAGCAGGCTCAGATTTGAAAAATCAAATTCGCTTAGCCACCAGCTTAACTCTTTCCCGACCTACGACGGACAAAGAAATCGAACATGCAGAAGCATTGATCAAGAGACTGCAGGAAAAACACTCCTTGAATGCAGACGAAGCGTTCAATACGTATTGCTTGTTCTTGTTCAATTTGAATGAATTCGTTTACTTGGATTAACCATTTCGCGGCCCTGAATTATCTCGCATTGAAGCATTGAATTAGGAATAGGTAGACTACAACTATGGCAAACCAATTTTGTGGACGGACTCGCCGCGAATTTTTGTGGCAAACAGGGGCTGGCTTCGGTGGTGTTGCACTTGCCGGACTTCTTTCCCAAGATGGCTTTTTTAACTCCGTCGCGAACGCTTCCGATTCCGCCGGAAACAGCAAGCAGCCACACTTTGCTCCCAAAGCGAAAAGCGTGATTTTCTTGTTTATGTATGGTGGCCCCAGCCATATTGATACGTTTGATTACAAGCCTCAAATGAAAGGGCGAGACAATCAGACCGTTCAAGTGAAAACCTTCGGGCGTGGTGGCCATCGCAACACAGGCCGAATTGTCGAACCTCGCTGGGATTTCAAACAATATGGCGAATGTGGGAAATGGGTCAGCGATTTGTTTCCAAATGTGGCAACCTGTGTCGACGACATTGCGTTCATTCATTCGATGACAGCCGATTCGCCGATTCACGGATCTGCCATGTTGATGATGAACTCGGGTCGCGTGCAAAGCGGACATCCTAGCCTTGGCTCGTGGATCAATTATGGACTCGGAAGTGTCAATGAAAACTTGCCTGGTTACGTGGTCATGTTAGACCCAACAGGTGGCCCAATCTCTGGAGCCAAGAATTGGTCTAGCGGCTACATGCCAGCAAGCTATCAAGGCACGACTTTCCGCACCCAAGGCGCACCGATTCTCGATCTAAAATCTCGCGATGGTGTCAGCCGCGAATTGCAACGAGATATTCTCGACTCACTCAAGGCGCAAAACGAAGAACATTTGGCGATGCGGGGCAACAATTCGGAACTCGCCTCGCGTATTGCCAGCTACGAACTTGCCTACAAGATGCAGGAGAGCGCACCTGAAGCCGTAAACATCGAAGAAGAAACCGCTGATACTCAAAAGCTATACGGTATCGACAAAGATCGAACACGCGACTTTGGAACCAAATGTCTGCTGGCACGTCGATTGGTCGAACGCGGTGTACGCTTCATCCAAGTTTACTCGGGTGGCTCACACAACGATGACAACTGGGATGCTCATAGCGACTTGAAAAAGAACCACGACTATCATGCAGGCAATACCGATCTTCCAATTGCCGGTTTGCTCAAGGATCTCAAGCAACGGGATATGCTCAAAGATACGCTCGTCGTCTGGGGTGGAGAATTCGGTCGACAACCAACTGCCGAATACGCAGAAGGAACAGGGCGCGATCATAACTCCTACGGATTTACCATGTGGATGGCAGGTGGTGGTATTAAAGGTGGAACCAGTGTTGGCACCACCGATGAACTGGGTGCAGCGGCCGTTGACGATCCGTTCCATGTCAAACGACTGCACGCAACCATTCTTAATCAACTCGGTATCGACCCAAACCGCTTGTCGTATTTCCATTCGGGACTCGACCAAAAGCTGGTCGGTGTCGAACATGTTGAACCGATTCGTCAAATCATCAGTTAACAAGCTTTGAGGGGTGAGAGCGACACTCGAGTTGTTGCTCTCACCTGTTTATTTTTCAATGTGCGGTGAACTCACCACGCAATCTCGCTCATCGAAAAGGTTCATGTAGAATACCGTGGCTTGCGGTGGAATAACGCAAGTGGCTCGATGAGCAACTGGATCTAGCTCAGCTTCGATCGCTTTCCATTCTCGTTGTTGCCATGCACCTGAGGCATCGGTGTAAGACAATTCTGCTTCCTTGATCGCGACAGCTGCTGAAAAATCAACAATCAATCGATCACCATCCACACGACTCTTGGTAATTGTTGGTAACGGCTTACCGTTGCTGAGTATTTGATCTGCAAAGACTCGAATCTCTTCTGGATTCTCGCCAGCTGGTCCATGTCCATGTGGCATTCGAATTCTTAAGCAAAGAGTCGAAGGTCCAGTTGTTAACCGGTATGACTTCTGCCATGAGTCCATGGGATACGCAAAGTCATTGGTCCCATTCACCCATAAAAATGGAATTTTAGCGTGGGGCAAATAGTTAGCTGGGTCCCATTGGCTTAGCCATAACTTTGCCTTTTCGGGGCCGAGCCTTTCGAACTGCGTCAGCCAAGCGGAGTTATCTCCTAAAAATCCACAGCCATAAACAGGTGAGGCGAATTGGAATCGACTATCCACACTACCGACAATCGATGTGAGATAACCACCCCAACTGATACCAGTAACGCCTGTTCGATTCGGATCAATTTCAGGGAATGAGCGAATTAAAGAATGTCCGAGCATGGCGTTCGCAACGGCTTGGTAGGTCCATTGATCCGCAGGAGCTAATTCCAATTGATCAAACGAAGCGTCCCAACCAGGTGGTCCACCTTGTTCGTCACGTTTCCAATTTCCGTAAGTACCAACGGGTACGCAACCGCAAAGATCCATCGCGATTGCGGCATACCCGCGTTCATTCCAAACTTTTACCCAACGTGCAAAGGCCGTTCCGCCTCCACCATGGATCAATACCATGGCGGGCACTTTGCCGTTCACTTTGAGTTTGCTATCTGACGGTATGCCGTAGTAGGCAAACACACGCGTCGGTTTCCCCTGAAACGGAACACCGGTATAAAAGATCTGTTTGACCTCGGGTTCTTCAGCGACAGCTGCTGGTTCCCAGGCGGGAGGTGTACTTAATGCGTCGAGATCCCATGGAATTTCTTTCGCTTGCGTTAGGGTTGGTGTTTGCGGAATAGCATTAGCCTCAGCCGATAACTCTTTGAAAAAAGTTACCGTCAACTCACCTGCAAAGCTCGGATACTCGTGCGCCCCCTCGTGAATCACTTCGATCCATGGAAGTTGGTTTTGAGTCTGATATTTCTTCCCATACTTTTGCCAAACGACGGGTTCCCCTGACGCTCCCACAACTCGCCGAATCGTGGCCATGTTGACATCTTGCCAATTGTATCTCACCAACGGATCGCCTGTGCCAGCGATATGCATGGCCGCTTTGGGCTTGAGTTGTCCCGCTTCCCTTAGAACAGCCGCGCAGGGTGCGAAACCAGCGAATACGTCGGGCCGTTTCAACCATAGCAGGTAAGTGAAGCCACCTCCATTGGAATGCCCCATCGCATAAACAGACTTTTCGTTCACTTGGTATTTGGCTCGAAGCTGTTTATAGAGTTCATCAAAGAACTTTAGGTCGCGATCACCTTGATCTCCCGCCGAATGTTGCCATCCATTTCGGCGTCCTTCGCGATCGGTTAAGCGGCCTGGTGTTGGAATGCCTTGCGGATAGACCACAATCGCTTCAGGCCAATGTTCGTGTAAGCGAAAACTGCGAGCCGCATTTCGCATATTCCCACCATGCCCGTGAAAACCAAAAACGATGGGCGTTGGTTGATCCAGTTTCTCTGGAACATAAACCAACGCCTCGCGTTCAAGTTGATCGACTTGGACCTTCATGGTGGTCGGCGATGAGCCGAGCGCAACAGCCATGAGCATAGTTGCAATAATCATCGAGAAACCTCCGAGTAAATACTGCCGAGCCCGTCGACATTGTAGCGACTTGCTGGGTTCCACAGAAATTACCCGCCGCACGTTTTCTTCAATGACTAAATTGGGCGCAAATTAGGCTGACACATTCGGACCGAGGCCCGAAGGAGCAGTCGTCGGCCGCTGCCAAAGTGCCAGAATGAGCAGATTGCGATCGGTTTCAATTTGCAAACGATGGAGTGTACTCTGTCCTTCCTTGAAACTTCGAACTTATCACTTCAAACTTCTGGTAGTGAACTTCGCAAACTCTGCCGAGCACACAATTCAGGAAGAGCCTCAGGGAGCCTCGCTCTGTCCCGACGTCTTCTCCGCTGTGGGCTCTACCGTTCCGAGGACCTCACCTCAACGTGCTTAGGTACCATTCAAGACATTCGTCGAGCGAATTGGAGTGTTTACTGACAACATCATCACAAGTTTTCCATACAGTACCGGTGCTCGGTACATAATTTAGAGTGTCTCCAGTTGGTAAGTGGAACAGAGTGAACCCAAGTTCCCCTCCAACATCGATCTTTTCCTTACAGGGCGCAAAGAAAGCCTCGCCGCTCGAGCTGAAGTCGGTCATTCCAGGAAAAAAAATCAATAAACTCATATAAGGATCATTGACATATTGGTCGATTATCGACGAGTTATGTGACAAAGGTGGATTGAGTAGCAGGAACCTGACAGTTGAACTGCTTCGAATCGGCACAAGACCGATCGCACAAGAAGCTTCCTCGAAACCATATACCTTTACTTTCTCAAATAGACCTGCTGCAAATTTTCTAACGGTATCATTTTGAATATTTGAATAGAACAGCTTCAATGAGCTTTGGATCTCATTGGCAGTCTGATCACTCGTTATTACCCATTTCCATTTATTCGGGATATACTCCTCGGGAAGTGGGAATGCTGTAAACTCAGGGTCATGCGGCAGTATGAAGTGGGGCATCAAGGTTTCCTGGTGGAGTTGATCTGGACGGTCGAACAGTTGGTCGGCTCGCGGGTATTCGAATCGGTGGCTTAGGCTTTGGCAGGTCTTTAATACCGGAATCTTTAACAGTAGATCTAGTGTTTCAACAAAACCTTCATCAATTTGGCCACCTCCATAAATGTCAGTCACCTTACGCTTTTCTCGCACCTAAGCTTTGCAAACTCTTCCAGGCACACAATCCAGGAAGAGCCTCGGGGAGCATCACTTTGTCCCGACCTCTTCTCCGCTGTTGGCTCTACCGTTCCGTCAAGTATCTCTTACAAAATTGGATTGCGACTTCAAGTAACCACCGGACATAAAGTGTTCGTCAATTTCAAGAGCCGTTAAAGGGGACATTCGAATGGGACTATCTTGCGTCTTGATATACATCATTCGCAAATCACCTAACCGCCATGGAACTCCTTGCTACAAGAGACCCGCCGAGCGAGCGATGTTTCAGTCGTTTCGCCAAAGTCGAAGCGGGCCACAGAGTTGAGTGACTGAGAAGCAATGGTCGAGCGATTACAACCCGACGCGCGAGTCGTAGGTTGCATCAGAGTGTCGATAATGGAGGTGTTGATGGCAACCATACTCACAATTATAAAGCACCGCTAGTTTCATTTCCCATAGCATACTCGCCGATGGTCAAGATATCATTGGGTTTCAGGCGTCCGCTTTTGGAGGTGGTAGATCCTCAGGACATTCGGAGGAGTGTGTTTGAGCATTCGTGTCGAGCAACTTTTAAATTCCGACGCGAATGTAGACCTGAGTCGTATCGAGCTTTTCATTGCCTACGATCGCTTGGAACGTACGGATGTCTGTTCCATCGGCTTATCGATGAGCCAGTGCAATATCCTCTAGGGGACTTCCGAACAATTCAAGGGCTGGCCATCAACCTCTGATAGGAGACTCGCTGAAATGGCCTGTAATTCAATTCGCTTACCTAGACAAAGATTTGTTAAGCTTCTCGTCGACGTAGTCGCGTTTGAAGGTCACTCAAAAGAGCTGTGAGCGTCTCGTGATCGCGAGACAGTAACGTGTCGTCCGAGTCTACGGCATCTCCAAGCAACTCCTGAATCATCTGGATCTTGCCAGCCAGCTTGCCTTGTTCTCGACCTTCTTCCCGACCTTCTTCCCGACCTTTTGCCCAACCGAGTTGTCCACCCTCTTGTTTTGCGGCCAGCTACTTGCCTTGTTCATCGCGAAGGAATTTCAAGCGGTCTTCATAATACGGAAGATCTTCTGGGGATTGGGAAATCATCTGTAGTACTCCAAGGGCTTCGCGGTATGGTGGATCTCGAAGCAGCTCCGCTAATGTCTCCGGTTCCACCTCAGCCGTATACTTGAACAAGTAGACCCATTTCTCGTCGGGTGGCAACTCTTCGATATTATCGCTCGAAGGCTCATATTTGGTAGCTCGATTATGTGAAATTCGAGATCATTGGTCAGTATCAGGTCGACATTCTGGTCGCACCGCAGCCGAAAACTGTGATGCCAGCGAGCGGTATCAGGTTTCTGCCAAAACATCTTCCGACTCAGCAAGCAAATACTGATGGAGGGCCGCAGTTCTCCGTACCCGTCTTCCTCACGTATCTGGCGCGTATAGTTCTTGCAGTTGTAGTAATGTAACCGATTAGCGTATTTGGCTGGTTCAGCGATTGGGGATGGAAAGTAGGGTGTGTAACGCGGTCCATGGCAATAACTTCTAAATCGGTTGGGTTGTGATCGAAGGTGTGGACTGCACGCAGCGTTTGGTTGACCGCGCAACACACCATGCGTTGGACGCGTCGTCGTGGCTCACCTTTCTACTCGCTAGCGATTTCAATTTGGGCTGTTTGCTTGAGCTTGTTTATTTATTTTGACGGTACCACCTCTTGATGCGAGATGCAAAGAAATAAAGTCCTACTGAGGTGAGGGACTAGGTTGTCTTCACCTTAACTTTCGACGCAACGGCTGTACCTGGTTTTTCCAAGGACGCCGCAGTTGGGCCTCCAACTGGCCTTGTGCCAGTAGAGCCGCGACTTACCGACTACGCAGTGATCGTAGCAAGCCGTAATCGCGAGCACAAGTTGGCCACAATTGGCTCTAAATGTATTCTGTGTACGGCAAGTACAAACGTACGTGAAGGGTTGCAAATGTGAAGCTGTCTCAACTCATTGCGGCTCGGTTTGCTGGTATCGTAAAGCAGTCAAACGCTCGCCGCCCAGATCGACGCGATGGTCTCTGGGTGGCGATGTTCGTAAATAGCCACACCATAACTTGCGAAGAAACGGCATAAAGCCATTTCTTCGCCACCGCCTTGCAGAGGTGCCGGGCCAAAGCGGGCGCTTTCCTTTTTCGCGAATTTCGTGCTTTTCGCGGTTTATTTTTTTCTCGGTCGATCATTGCGGCTCGGCCAGCACGAATCAATGCGACGCCAACCTCTCGCTGCCCAGCCATCCGCGCGGTTGATCTGAGACAATGCTGTTTGATATTGGTTTGGCGGTCGGGTTGGTAGCTGCTCAGGCGCGGGCAGCGGGCTATAGGATTGACCACTTCGAATTAGTAACGGTTTTATGCAAGCTCAGCCTATCCTTCCATTTGACTCAACTCTTTGCGGCTTGGCGAAGCTATGCGGACGTGATATCGAGCGTTCTTCGCTGAGGAGCTGGACGTGGGACGAGGCGGGAGCCTCGATGGCAGTGCGTTACTAGGCAGAGCCTAGTAACGAGTAGGCTGGTCGGCTCAGATACCGTGGGTTGCCACCCACGGTAATTCTCTAATGTTGCTTATTTGAGCCCACTCCCGTCGGTTACGAATTACGGTTTTGCACGCGGAAAATCGATGTATCCCTTCTCTCCGCCAGGTGTATACCACGTTTCAACTGGGGCGTCAGGGGCCAAGGCCCAGCCGTTCTTCCAACGTTCCACCAAATCTGGATTGCTGATAAAGGGCCGACCAAACGAAATCAAATCGGCATCACCTAATTCGATCGCTCGCTCTGCTTGCTCTGCAGTGTAACCGCAGTTACCCATCAATGTTCCACTGAAAACGGAACGAAACTCCGCTAATGTCATCGGTGTTCCCAAGCCATGAAATCCGAAGGCGAGCCCATCCATCACATGCAAATAGGCTAATCCATACTTATCCAATTGCTCGGCAACATACAAAAATGTTTCGCGATAGTCGGGGGAGCCCATATCGTTGAAAATACCGTTCGGCGATATGCGAACACCGACACGATTCGCGGGATAAATGCCGCAAACTGCCGTTACCACTTCGCGCAAGAAACGAAATCGATTAGCCACCGAACCACCATACTCATCCGTTCGATGGTTGGACTTGGCCTGCAAGAACTGATCGATCAGATAGCCGTTTGCACCATGAACTTCTACACCGTCAAATCCAGCAAGTTTCGCGTTCGCCGCCGCGCGTCGATACTCCTCAACTACGAGGGGAATCTCGTTTGTTTCTAAAGCACGAGGTACTTCGTGCGGTTGTTTCCCAATAGGAGTGTGAATGTAATCACCTTGAATGGCGATGGCCGATGGAGCAACAGCAAGTTTGCCGCCATGAAAGCTGCTATGCGACGCCCGTCCCATGTGCCAAAGTTGCAAGAAGATTCGGCTCCCTGCGGCATGCACTTGTTTAACCACCTCTTTCCAACCATCCACCATTGCATCGGTATAGATTCCGGGCGAATTGACCCAACCGTTGGCCTGTGGAGAAATCGCGGTAGCTTCGGATATGATTAAGCCGCAATCTGCACGCTGTGCGTAATACGTCGCCATCAGCGCATTGGGCAACCTTTCTGCTCCCGCTCGTGCCCGAGTCATTGGTGCCAATACGATACGATTCTTCAGGCTCATATCACCGATGCTGTACGACTTGAAAAGATTCGAAAAAGCCATGCTCAACTCCGAAAACAATCCCTAGTAACCATGCAATGTGCGGTCAGTCACACTCTGTTAGAATATCCTTCAGGCAACTTTGACAAGCCCCTCTGCAAGTGAATCTTTCAATCCTCCGAATTTCTTCTTAAAAACCGATCCACATGCCAATCGAACCGAGCCAAGACTATTCCTTCGAATCGCTATGGATATCTGGGATACCGTCGTCGATCGAAACGGCCATTCAAACAGCAATCACCCATGAGGCTAGTGAATCCCCGGCGTGGCGAGCACAAATTCGAACTCAACTCGCCTTAACACTCGCCTTACAACAGAAGTTCGCAGAGGCTCATCGCTCCCTAGACGAAGCGGAATCTCTCGCAAATTCCGTTGGAGATACTGAACCAGCAGCAGATTCTTTCGATTCAGATGCTACTCCAATCTTCCCACCGGCAACCATCACTCATACTCGCATTGCCTTGGAACGGGGGCGGGTATTTCATCAAGCAGGCGATCTAAAGCAGGCCCAAATCTACTTTGAACGAGCTCAACAGCTCGGCCAAAAATGCTCAGCCAGTTTTTATGTTGTCGATGCACTGCACATGTTGGCCATCGTCTCCGCATCCCATGACGAAAAACTCCAGTGGAATGAGCAAGCTCTACAGTTCGCCGAAGCGGACCCCAGTGAACGGTCGCGTCGTTGGCTGGGAACTCTTTGGAACAACAAAGGTCAATGGCTTTTCGAGTGCCAACTCTATGCGGAATCTCTGGCCGCGTATGAACACACACTCGAACATCGACTCGCGGAAAACTATCTTCCCAACATCCGATTTGCGCAGTGGACATTGGCCCGCGGCTATCGCTTATTGAATCGATTTCAAGAAGCTATTGATGTGCAGCAGACGCTTCATCGTACTTATGAAAAGATGCAGGCGAATGGAGCTTACGATTTCCCCGAACCACTTTTTCCGATGTTCTATGGCACCGTCAAGGAAGAGTTAGCCTTAAATTACTTAAGCCTTAACGAGCGAGGCCTGGCAAAGTCGTATGCGCAAGCGAGCTTAGAATTATTGAAAGCGGCTCCCATGGTTGAACAATACGAACCGCACCGCTTGGAAAAACTACGATCTATCGCACAACTGGAGAACGAACCGAAATGTTGACTACGGTTTTGGTAGCGAGAAAAAGTCGTTCGGGGTTTGCAGCTTCTTCTCTTCCGGTTGATCCCACCAACTAAAGATATTCCAACTGGACGAAGAGGAACTGCTGGAAGACGAACTGGATGAATAGCCGCTGCTGAAGGAATCCTTAGAAGAAACGACCCCATTGTTATCCGATGGAAATGGATTCAACATTTTGGTGGTATTTTTCCACCAGCGTTTGGTACTTCGGCTCCATGAGCCAGATGAGGAAGACGTTGAAGATTTAGTCGACGGCTTCATCCAAGCTGGCGTCGACAACTTAGGCCAAGATAGCGACGGTGCTTTCCATTGTGGCTTGGGGAGCGAAGGCCATTCCCATGAACTCGAAGTGCCACTATCCATTTTGGGCATGGAGGTATCAGGCGCTGGAGTCATCGGACTTCCTGAAAAATCGGCATATTTGTTGGAAGAAGTCGTGGTGCTGCTCCCCATGCCTATTCCGAGAGGATTCCACCATGGGTTTGTGATGGTTTCCTGAGCCGAAACAACGCTGGAAAATTGGCACAGCATCAATACGAGAATGATCAGCGTCGCTTTGATTCGATGATTAACAGACAACATTGCATCATACTCCGCAAAAAATCGAGAGACTTCCGCGCGGTTTATGTCAAATTGGTGGGATGGTGTCCAGAGCGTTTTCGAGCTCCCATTTTGTGCTGGCTTTCCTCAAGAATCATTGCCACTCGCCGAACTCCAATTGCCCTTCTATTGGTTGCCGCCGGATGCTATTCTTCGAGAGCTTGAGCCATCGACGATAGTCCCTCCGCTATCAACAAACGTCAGAGCCTAGCCGCATTTGATAGCAAATCAATGTACAAGACAGCAAGGAAGCGCGATGATGGTACCTTCTCGAGTTCTCATTTGCCGCCTGAGCGCTATTGGTGATTGCATAGAGACATGGCCCGTTCTTACAGCCTTGAAGCGATTTGCACCGGAATGCGAAATCCATTGGGTCGTCGATTGTGGGGTCGATAGTTTGCTTCGCCAGCATCCCGCGGTAGACCATGTGATTCGACTTCCCAAAGGTTGGCTCAAGCGTCCCAGCCAGATATGGAATTTGCGATCTCAGTTGCGCGCTCACGCTTTTGATGTGGCCATTGATCCGCAGGGGCTCAGCAAAAGTGCGTTGGTTTGTTGGCTGAGCGGTGCTCGTCGTCGAATTGGTTTTGCACCTCCCGTTTCTAAAGAAATCGCTCCTTGGCTATATGGAGAAACGATCGCGCCACAAAGAACTCATTTGGTCGATCGGCAATTAGAACTATTGACGCCGCTAGGTATTCGTCCCGAAGAAGTCGATTTCGGATACCAAGTCGCTGACAACGAGCGGAAGTGGTGGCAACAGACGAAGACTCAGCTCGGTTTGGGCCGATCGTATGTGGTCATCAATGCGGGAGCGGGTTGGGATAGTCGTATATGGGACCTCACACGTTATGGAGAAGTCGCCCAACATCTTCATACTCAAGGTGTAACGCCGCTGATTTTGTGGGGAAGCCAACGTGAAGCGGAAATGGCCCACGCGATTGTCGAACATAGTGGTGGAGTTGGTAAGTTAGCACCAGATACGAATCTCCCCAAATTAGCTGCGGTATTGGCCGATTGCCGATTCTATGTCGGTTCCGAATCGGGCCCGATGCATCTAGCAGCCGCGTTGGGCATACCTTGTGTGTCATTGCATGGTCCTACGTTGGCCGAGCGCAGTGGACCGTATGGCAATCACCATTTACCCGTGCAACGTGAATACAACCCGGTCAGTCGCAAGACGGCGGGGAACGAAGCGATGCTCAAGATCACAGTGAGCGATGTCGTTGAAAAGTGTTATGCAGCCCTACAACAAACTCGCAATGCGCAACAACTAGCGGCTTGAAGCGATTCTCAGTAGGTACATCAAAGGCGTTTACAATAGCTACGAAAAAAGGGAGCCAGCCTTTGCCAGCTCCCTTTTGTCGTTTTTGCTCAGAACAGTCGCTAGAACTATTCGTGGATCAGAACTATTCCAAGATCATTTCATCAACGGACATACCGGATGGAATCATCGGCAGAACGTGCTCTTGATAAGGGACTTCAACATCGAGCACGAATGGACCTGGGTAGGCGAGCATTTCTTCCAACGCACCGACCAAGTCGCCCTTGCGACGAACCGTGGCAGCACCGCAGCCGTAGCCCTTGGCGATTTGAACAAAGTCTGGATAACGCGATTGCACATACGAATGGCGAATGCTGCAGCCCGTTCCACTTGCTTCTTCATGGTCAATTGGACCAAGGTAGGTATGAGCGCGATTGCTGCCCATGAAGCGATCTTCCCATTGCACCACCATGCCCAAATGTTGATTGTTGAGCAACAACACTTTCACGGGGAGTTTTTCGCAATGGCATGTCGCTAATTCTTGGATATTCATTTGGAAGCTACCGTCGCCGTCGATATCGATCACAACAGCGTTCGGATGTGCTGCTTGAACGCCCATCGCCGATGGCAATCCAAAGCCCATGGTGCCTAACCCGGAACTCGACAGCCATGTGCGGGGTTTACGGAATTTGAAGAATTGGGCAGCCCACATTTGGTGCTGACCAACGCCTACGGTAACGTAAGTTTCGCGATCGGCAGTCAAGTCGGAGAGAGCTTGAATCGCATGTTGCTGCACGATGCCGTCAAAATTCTGGTCGTAATGGAACGGATACTTTTCTTTCAGCTCTTTGCAATGCTTGACCCAAGCGACCATATCTTCGGGTGCTTCAACAATCGCATTAAGCCGTTGCAACGCATATTTCACATCGCTGCAAATGGGAATGTGAGCTGTTTTGTTCTTGTTGATTTCAGACGCATCGATATCGATGTGAACAATCTTGGCATGTTTGGCAAATGTTTCGACACGACCGGTAACGCGGTCATCAAAACGAACGCCCAAAGCGATCAGCAAATCGCAATCGCGCACCGCGTAGTTAGCGTAGGCACTACCATGCATTCCCAACATATCGAGCGACAAATCTGCATCACCGGGATACACACCTAACCCCATCACGGTCATGGTGATCGGAATACCGGTGAGGCGTACAAGTTCACGCAGTTCTTCAGAAGCTTCGCTAGAGATAATGCCACCACCCGCGTAAATGACAGGGCGTTTGGCATGTTTGATGGCGGCTGCAACTTGACGGATCTGTTCGTCGCGAGCCAGCGGTCGAGTGACGCGATAACCGGGAAGGTTCATCGGTACATCCCAATCGACTTCGCATCGATCCAATTGAACGTCTTTAGGCATATCGATAATGACGGGCCCAGGACGACCCGTAGTGGCGATATGAAACGCCTCTTTCATAATGCGAGGCAAATCATCAACACGAGTGACGAGGTAATGATGTTTGGTGATACCACGGCAAACTTCAATGATGGGCGTTTCTTGGAAAGCATCGGTGCCGATGGCGCGAGTCGGTACCTGACCGGTAATCGCAATCAATGGGATACTGTCCAACTTTGCGTCGGCGATCGCGGTTACCAGGTTGGTAGCACCAGGACCGCTGGTGGCCATAACCACACCCGGTTTTCCAGTTGAACGGGAATAACCTTGAGCAGCGAACGCGCCACCTTGCTCGTGGCGCGGCAAAATGGTGCGCAAGTATTTCGAGTATCGAGTCAGCGATTGGTGCATTGGCATACTGCAACCGCCGGGATATGCGAACAACACTTCCACGCCGTGATCCACCAAGGACTGTACGAGAATATCTGCACCCGTCATGACCTTTGTAGTACGACCTAATTGACTGTTCGCCATCTCTCTAAATACCTCCTGAAATACTGAACTATGCGGCTGCCTTAGAACATCCCGCATAACTACCTAACGAGAACACCCCATAATGAGTAGTACTCAATCGTTCTGGGGATCTATATTTTCGCCGGATTTCGGGGATGCTCAAGGGTTAAACGTCTGGCAAATTACCTACAGCGGTAAAAAAACAAGGATTTCACAAAATTACCACCCCTTACACGGGCAAACGAACGCTTTCTGTCACTTGGGAAAGTGATTTTGCTCGCCGGGCTGCACGCAACCAAAAGAACAGTGCACACGCAAACAAGTTACCAAAAAAGCACTTACTTCAGTCATAAGCACTCGCCCGCTACATCTAAATAGCGTCATGCGGAACCCCAATGACTCAGTGCAGTACAAGCCACTACCAAGGTGGTTGTCGGAATTTTAAGGACAACTACCCAATGATAAGGACCTCGCCCGCTTTAACTGGTTCAGTCCGTATTTTCCTCAGTCCTGAGCGGGCGAGCAAAACAGGCGGCTTGTCGACAACCTAATTTGGGGGTACAACCCCAGAGGAAATCAAAGATTTTCCTCTCCCATTCGATTTCCCGAGAGTAATCCATACCGCCAGCATGGTCTGGCTGTTTTGTAAGCTACGCTCGATTGTTCCATTACATGTTCCCGGTACAGTTTTCTGGATCGAAAGGTTAGGCCAAGTCGGTAGCGTTTGGCTGAGCGTTGTGACAGACAGGCAATGGTCGAGAATTGGACTTCACTCGACAACTTCATTTCACCCGCCCAATTAAGCGGTGGTATGTTTGCCTGTCATCTAGGATCAACCTCACGCGCGAAGGAGAAGGATTCGGCCTACTATGCTCATGCGTCACCCTCATCCCCAGCTTCAATTCTCGTATCAGCTACCTTACGGTGCTGTCGTCAATGAACGGGGCGTACAATTCGTTGTGTTTAGTCGTTCGGCAACTGCAATGCGATTGTTGCTCTACAATCGTGTCGATGATCGCGAACCATCCGAAGTCATTGAGTTCAACCGAGAGACAGATCGTTGGGGTGATATCTGGAGCGTCTTCGTGCCTGGCATTGGTCCAGGGCAGTTGTATCACTTCCAAGCCAATGGTCCGTATGATCCCGAAACGGGACAGTGGTTTGATGGAAATGCGCGGCTCGTCGATCCGTTTGCGAAAGCATTGGCGGGTTGTTTTCAACGCAGCACCGACGGTGTGATTCGTCCACCAAAGTGTGTTGTGGTTGATGATTATTTCGATTGGGAAGGGGATCGCCATCTGCGACGCCCACTATCGGATACCATCATTTATGAAATGCACGTTCGCGGTTTCACCAAGAGTAAAACGGCTCGTGTAAAACATCCGGGCACCTACCTTGGGGTCATTGAGAAGATTCCCTATCTCAAGAGCTTGGGAGTTACCGCTGTTGAATTGATGCCCGTCCATGAGTTTCCAATTTTCGACATTCATGGCAACAAGCCTGAACGACCTAACTATTGGGGTTATGACCCCATGGCGTTTTTTGCACCTCATCGCGGCTACGCACACAGCCAAGAACCAGGGGCGCAAGTTCTAGAATTCAAACAGATGGTGAAGGCTCTGCATCAGGAAGGGATCGAAGTGATCTTGGATGTGGTGTTCAACCATACGTGCGAAGGAAACGAACATGGCCCAGTCTTATCCTTCAAGGGATTTGAAAACCAAGTTTATTACATTTTGAACAGCGGTGGTTCCCACTACAGCAACTATAGCGGTTGCGGTAACACGTTTAACGGTAATCATCCGATTGGCCGGGAACTGATTTTCCACTGCTTGCGTCATTGGGTTCACAACTACCATGTCGACGGATTCCGTTTCGACTTGGCTTCGATTTTGAGTCGTGATCGACATGGTAACCTCATGCCGAACCCGCCTTTGGTGGAAATGATTGCCGAAGATCCGATGTTGGCAGATACCAAGATTATCGCTGAGGCTTGGGATGCGGCTGGTGCCTATCAAGTCGGCTCATTTGGTGACTTGCGATGGGCCGAGTGGAATGGTCGATATCGCGATGATGTTCGACGTTATTGGCGCGGTGATCATGGTTTAACGGGAGCTTTTGCAACCCGTTTAGCCGGCTCATCAGACCTTTACGAACATGCAGGTCGCGCTCCATTCTGCAGCATCAATTTCATCACTTCTCACGATGGCTTTACGCTCAACGACTTGGTGAGCTACAAAGACAAGCATAATGAAGTGAACGGCGAAGGCAATCGCGATGGCGATAACAACAACTGCAGCGACAACTACGGCGTGGAAGGACCTTCTCGCAAGAAGTCCATCGAACAACTTCGTTTGCGTCAAATCAAGAACATGATCACGACTTTGATGATCAGTCAAGGCGTTCCGATGTTGGTGATGGGTGATGAAGTTCGACGTACTCAACGCGGTAACAATAATGCCTACTGCCAAGACAACGAGATATCTTGGTTCAATTGGGGATTGATTAAACGCAATGAAGAGTTACTCAACTTCGTGAAGGGCGCCATCAAGATTCGTCGCGACCAACCCAGCTTGCGTCGCACTCGATTTTTGGCCGGCAATCCACGCGATCATCGAGGCGTTCCCGACGTTGCTTGGTATAATGTTCACGGCCATCCACTGAACTGGGACCACACCGATGGCTCAATCATGGTATGGCTCACTGCACCACCATTGCATGATGATCCAAAGGGTAATGGGCGAGATTTCCTGATGCTGTTTAACGGCTCAGCGGACACCAAGACTTTTACCATTCCAGAGCATCTACGCGGTTGCAAATTGCAACTCGCGATTGATACCAGTGCGGATTCGCCCCACGATATTTTCCCAGACTTCGAAGGCCCCTCCCTGATTTCACGCAATGTAGATTTGGTCTATAAGAGCTTGAAGATTTTTGTTGCCGATAAAACATAATGTCTGCCAGCTATGTTCAATAAGAGAAGGGTGATCGCATGTGCGATCACCCTTTTTTTGTCCGCACACTCTGCACCGCATTTTCGTAATCTTCGTTAAACTCAGAGCCAATCCCCCTTTCGGTTCTTTCCATAAGCTAAACTATCGCTGGCTCTTTTTCTAAAGATGATGGCGAGGGCTTTATGGGAACGACTACATTTCAGCAAATTTCCCTTCTGAGCATTATTTCGTTTCTGGCTGTAACGCTGCACGGACCTACAGCCTCGGCACAAGAAGGGCGCATTCCCGATTCACTGAAAGCTTGGAAGGAGTGGGTGCTCTGGGACGGCTCGCCCCAAGAAATACCTCACCCTTACAACGATGCCAATACTTCCTTGACGGTTTGGCCATCGACCTTGGCCATACAAGTACAGGGTAACTCGGCATCCTGGACACTCGCAGTTCGGGTCTATCGCAAAACATATTTTTCTCTACCAGGTGATAACGATTCATGGCCTCGCAATGTCCGCGCCAGCTCGCTCATTGCTACGACTTCAAGCTCAACCGAATCGAACGCGGTTGAAGATGCGCGTTCCACCTTGGTGGACGTTCCGTTGGTGGTGCTTCCGAAAAATGGGGTTCCCGTTATTGAATTGCCACCGGGTTCTTACAAACTCACTGGTGAATTTCAATGGACCAATACGGCGACCAAAGTTGCGATTCCGAAATCGATTGGGATTGTGGAGCTAACGCTAGATGGAAACGCGGTTCCTTTTCCGAATTGGGATTCCAGCGGATATTTATGGTTGAGTCGTTCGCAATCGGAAGTCACCGAACAAAACCGCATTTCGGTCAAGGTATATCGCTATTTGGAAGATGGCATCCCCAGTTGGCTTCGCACGCAGATCGACTTGAGTGTCTCGGGGAAGAGCCGCGAAGAAGACCTCGGTCATCTTCTGCCAGAAGGCTGGGTGTTGGCTGAAGTCGAGAGCCCACTTCCCATCGCGATCGACGAACAATCCCGCGCTAAAGTTCAAGTTCGACCTGGAAATTGGTCTGTATTGCTGCGAGCTTTTCGAGTCACACCTCTCACAGAGTTTCGATTCGCAGCTGGCACAACTCCAGCCGTGGATGTCGAGTTGATTGGACTGAAAACACAACCAGAGTTCCGAATGATCGAGTTTCAGGGAGTGCCATCAGTCGATGTTCAGCAAACTACGTATCCAGACTCCTGGCGGAACTTGCCCGTCTTTCAATGGACCGTCAACACCCCTTTCACGATCACCGAAAAAATCAGAGGGATGGGGGATCTAAAGCCTGAAGGACTATATGTGTCGCGAAGTTTTTGGTTAGACGACAATGGAGAGGGAATTACTTATCGCGATGTGCTCGTAGGCAAATTGCAACAAACATGGCGATTGGACGCCGCACCGAATCATGAGCTTGGGGCCGTGAGAATTGGAGAAGAACGACAGCTCATTACAGCGAATCCGACCAACAATTCTCCTGGCATCGAGGTACGCAGTCGCAACCCAGAAATCTTCGCTTTGGGACGTATTGAAAACGCTTCGCAAATCGCGGCTTCCGGTTGGCTCGCTGACACGGATAGCCTCAGCGTCGAGTTCTCTCTGCCACCAGGCTGGCGGATGTGGACCGTGTTAGGGGCAGACAACGTTTCTGGTGATTGGCTTACAGCCTGGACGTTGATGGATCTTTTCCTGGTACTTATTTTCTCACTAGCCATCTATCGCCTCTACGGTATTCCAGCAGGGCTCTTGGCCTTGGTCGCATTTGGACTCAGTTATCATGAACCCGATTCACCTCGATGGACATGGATTTTATTGCTCGTCCCATTGGCACTTCTCAAGGTACTGCCGAACGGCACCGGACAAAAAATCGTGCGATTGGTTCAATGGTCAGCTGTGGCTTTACTTCTCGTTTTTCTCGTTCCATTTTTGGCAAAGCAAATCGAGTTTGCCATCTATCCACAGCTTGAATCCGCAGACCTTCGTTATGGTGAACGGGTGCCTTGGTTGAGCCGGCGTTCTGGAAAGTTGCATGTTGTACCAGCCGAAACTACCAGCGACTACGCAGTTAACAATCTTCCATCGAAATCGAGCGAGTGGCAATCCGATGGCGCTCAATTCGACTCGTTGCCGAATCAAGCTCCTGGCCTAGCTGAACCGCAATCCAACGCCGCTCAAGCACCGCAATTCTCTAAGCAAACGAGCAACCTCAAGATCGATCCAGCAGCACGAACGCAAACCGGTCCAGCATTACCCGATTGGAAAGCCAATACCGTTTATTGTTCATGGGATGGTCCTGTTACGCCAGAGCAGATGATTTATCCGATCTATCTTTCCCGAAATGGTCATCGCGTTCTCGCTGTAGTTCGCAGCCTGCTTTTACTTGTGTTGCTCGCCGTCATAACGACCCAGCGAAATTTGTTGGACATCTTTCGTAAACCCGCCAAAACCGCGATGGCCGCAATCCCACCGCAGGCCATTTCAGCGATCTTATGCATAGCAGGCTTGCTCTGCGGAAACAATGTGGCGCATGCCCAGTTTCCTGACCCACTGTTGCTGGAACAACTTCGAGAACGCTTGACGAAACCATCGGATGCATTCCCACAAGCAGCCGATATCGCTAACTTGGATATCAACATTCAAGACAATCGCATCACGATGAAACTTGAAGTTCATGCAGCCGAACTAGTTGCAGTTCCAATTCCCGGAAAGTTCCCGGCCTGGGCCCCCCGCAGCGTTCGGTGGGAGCCTACTCCAAATTCGGCGGCATCAACAGCATCTGTGCCACCCGCCGAAGGTCCCCATGTATCCCGAACCGATGACGGCACACTTTGGATGCTGAT
>Ga0075163_10001999_pt1 | contig 27466 bp, 22 predicted proteins | sample JI1023141ADNA_FD_71478 | JGI IMG/M metagenome (GOLD analysis project Ga0075163, IMG submission 71478) | Wastewater effluent complex algal communities from Wisconsin, to seasonally profile nutrient transformation and Carbon sequestration -... | ecosystem: Engineered > WWTP > Effluent > Algae...
GGTCAGCGCGGGGATGACGGTGATCGACAAGCGGCTCGGCGGTGACCTCACCACGACCGCGTTCGCCGCTCGCCTCGACAACCTCGCCGTCGACGTCGTCAGCGGAGCCACACCCCTCGCCGATCCGTCGAGCGCGGCCGCCGGTGGGTTCGGGGCCGCGAGTCGCGAGCTGACCGAGGAGAACTTCGGGCGCTACGCGTATCAGGCGAGCCGCGGTCGCGGGCGCACGTACGGCATCGAGACGCTGCTCCGCCGCCGGGTCGGCTGGCTGCAGGGCTGGATCGCGTACACGTACGCGCGCTCGAAGCGACACGGTGCGCCCTGGGCCTCGGAGACCTACGTGCCGTACACGCTCGATCAACCTCACGTGCTCACCGCGCTCGCGACCGTGCCGCTCGGGAGCAAGTGGCGTGTCGGCGCGCGGTTTCGCTTCGCCTCCGGCAACCCGATCACGCCGACGACCGGCGCGTACTTCGACACCGGCGCTCAGGAGTACCGCCCGATCTCCGGCCCGACGCTGAGCGACCGGCTGCCTCCGTTCATGCAGCTCGACGTGCGCTTCGACCGGCTGTGGCGACGTAGGTGGGGGAACCTCAAGCTGTTCCTCGACATCCAGAACGTCACCAATCGCGTGAACCCCGAGGGCGCCAGCTACAACTTCGACTACAGCCAGCGCTCGTACACGCGCGGCCTGCCGATCTTTCCCTCGCTCGGCCTGGAGTACTCGCCATGAGAGCCGCCCTCCTCGTCGCGCTCGCCGCCTGCGGTGACTCCGCGCCTGATCTGATCACGGTGATCGACGAACCCCGCGTGCTCGCGATCCTCAGCGAGCCCTCGGTGCTCGATGTCGATGGCGAGATCGCGTTGACACCATTCGTCGTCGACGGCAACGGCCCCCGCCGCGGTGATCCGATCCAGCTCCGCGCGTGCTCGCCGTGGATCTTCGTCGCCGAGCCGGCGAGTGATTGTGCGGGGACGAACGCCTTGCCACTCACCCTCACGGACGGTCGGTTCAAGGTGACGACCGCGCAGCTCCTCGAGGCGTTTCCGCCACCCGGCGGTACGACCCTCGATGCGGCGTCCCTCGCCGTCGCGATCGAGGCCGGACTCGAGCCGCGGATCCCGGTGATCGCCGAGGTGGAGGCCGACGGTCAGACGCTGATCGCGCGCCGCGATCTCCGCATCGTCGTCGAGGCCAACGAGCTCTCGAACCCTGGGCTCCTCAGCGTCCGCTTCGACGGCAACCTCGACCCGACCCTCCGCGCCGGTCGGGACCACGCGGTGGTGCTCGAGTTCGTCGGCTCGAGCTTCGATCCTCGCGGCCCCGACGATCCGCGCCTCGAGCGCTTCGACTGCTACTTCTACAGCCCGCACGGCGAGCTCGCCGAGCACGAGCTCGACGTGCGCGATCCCGAGATCACCACCGAGACCCCACCCAACCGCTACACCGCCGGCGCGCCCGGCGACAGCTGGCTGTTCGTCGTGGTCACCGACCGCACCGGCGGGATGTCCGCCGACGCGATCCCGTTGACGATCGAATAGTCAGCTCGCGGCGTTCAGCGCGGCGTGCGCCTTCACGATGCGCTCGTCGGCCTTGAGCCCGACAACGTCCAGCCGAGGACGATGTACGCGTAGATGTCGGCGGCGCTCAACGACGTGCCTTGAAGTTGGACATCGTGCGGACGGTAGGAGGTTCGAGACGATCGATTAATCGATCTCGATCAGCGTGCGCGTGACCGCGGCGGTCGATCGCGACACCACGACCTCGACGTGCGCGTCGAGCCAGCGACCGATCACGACGGCGGACTCCGCGGAGCCGAGCTCGATCGGGTTGGTCTCGCGGAACTCGCGAATGCTCTCGACATGACGCGCACGGAACTCGCTGACCAGCTGCGCGTAGCTGCGCGAGAACTCGGTGTTCTCGAAGTCGAACGCGGCGAGCTCGGCGAGCAGGCCGTCGGCGGCGGCGTTGCGCATCGCCGCGTCGTCGACCGTGGTGAACGTCGCCGGCTCGACGAGCTCGAGCGGGCGGAGATACGCCTTCGCGATCGCGCCATCGACGGCGGAGGTCAGCACCTTGGTCTTCGCCGTCGGGGTGAGCAGCCAGCGAGCGAAGGTCTGCGACACGCGCTCGTCGAGCTCCTGCTCGGCGCCACCGATCAGCTGCTCGACGCGATCCGCGCCGACGAGGCCGGTCGCATCGGTGCGGAACGCCGGGCTGCCGGTGACCGCGTGGCCGCTGGAGATCGAGGCCTGGACGTCGACGTCGCTGATCCTGAGGCCGAACACGCGAGCGCACGAGCCGACCACGAAGGCCTCGCCGCAGCTCGCGGTGTCGAGGGCGCCGTCGGGCAGCGCGAGCAAGCAGGTCTTGGTCGCGGTGGGGCAGTTCGGGCGCGGGAACTTCTCGTATGGATCGCCGGCGGTGACCGCCAGCTTCTTGATCGACAGCCCGAGCGCCGCCTGCTTCTCGACACGCGCGCCGGTGGCGAGCCGTGCGGCGAGGTTCAGCTTGCTGGTGGTACCCGCGATCCGCAGCGCGACGTGTGGCGCGAGATCGATCTCGAAGTGGGTGCCGTCGACCTTGGTGACAACAACCGGTTCACCGTCGAGCGTGACCTGCAGGTTCGCGAACGGCGTGGTGGTCTTGCCCTTCGCGCGGTAGACCGTCTCGCCGGCCTGGATCACCGGCGTGAGCTCGGCGGTCAGGTAGATGCTCGACGAGCCCGTGAACGTGGAGAACCGAGGGCGCACGATCGCGCGCGCGGTCAGCGAATCCGGCCGGCCGTTCGAGTGCGGATACCCCATCCGCACGAACTGATCGACGCCGTCGACGAGGGTCCTCGCCTCCGACACCGACCACGTCACCTCGAACGTGCGCGCGCTCTTGATCTCGAACTGCCCGTACGGGTCATCGATGATGAAGCCCATCCCTTCGATGACGTTGCGGCTGGCGCGGCCGCGCAGCACGAACAGATCACCGCGGCGCTCGAGCGCCTGGCGCATCCACACCGTGGTCTCCCCGGTGCGGACCGACAGCTCGTCGGCGGCGTCGGCCTTGCCGTCGGCGTCGAGGACGACCTCGTCGTCGAGAAACTCACCCTCGGCCGCACACGCGGCCAACCCGAGAAGCACCAAACCAACGAGACGCATTTGCTGCGCCGCGTTGCAGGATTCATACGCGTGGAGGAGCTCCCAAGCTGTCGAGATCGTTCGCACGATCCGCGTTCAGGACCGGCTAGTCGAGTTGCCGGTGGCTACTTGGCCGGTTCGGGCTTCGGCGCTTCCTTCGTCTCTTCCTTCTTCGGCTCTTCCTTCTTCGCCTCCTCCTTCTTCGGCTCTTCCTTCTTGGTCTCGTCGGGCTTCGCTTCCGTCTTGGTCTCGTCGGGCTTCGCCTCGGTCGGCTTCACCTCGGTCGGCTTCGCTTCCGTCGGCTTGGCCTCGGTGGGCTTCGTCTCGTCGATCACCTTGGCCTGGGGATCGACCTTCTTGTCGTCCTTCTTCCCGGGGCAACCGGCGAGGAACATGGCGGCGAGAGCGGCGGAGGCAAACAGCGTGGTCGTTTTCATACGGTCGGAATCTCCAGGACGACATCGCGTCCTGTCCTCACGATGAATCGGCGCTGCCGAGCGGCCACGCATCTATTGTCGAACATCGCCGCAGGCGCTCGACGACCTTGTCAACGCGCCACGACGATCGAGGATCGTCTCCGACGATCAGGCCGCACCGTCGTCGACCGTCACGGTCCGGAGCCAGATCCTGAACTTCCGCTGCCGGTTGTCGCGCTCGATCCCGAGCCGGAATGCGCCGGTGGCGTCGCGCGTTGCGGTGGCCGCGGCGAGGCCGTGCCCGGCTTCGCGGAGCCCGTCCCAGGCTTCGCGGTGCCCCCCGTCCCAGGCTTCGCGGAGCCCGTCCCAGGCTTCGCGGAGCCCGTCCCAGGCTTCGCGGAGCCCGAGCCCGCAGCGCCCGTCGCCGGCTTCGCGGAGCCCGAGCCCGGACCGACCTCGCCGGCGCGCGGCGGGAACAGGTCGTCGATGCGCGGCATCGGCAGCGCGATCTTGAGGCTGCGCAGCTGCCACTCGAGCGTCTTGGACGGCCGCGTGAACCCGAAGATCACGCGGACGTTCGCGCGCGAGTACTCGGCGATCACGTCGAAGTAGCTGCGCTCCTCTTCCTTGCCCGAGTACATCTTCGCTTCGGTGACTGCGATGATCCGGCGGTACTCGCCGAGCACGCGCTGCTGCTCGGTCGAGATCTCGATGAACCTCGCCTTCACTTCCTGCTTCTGGAACACGTCGCGGTTCGCCGCATCCCACACCGCCGCAACCTGGCCGTCGCGCAGCTGTTCGAGGATGCGATTGCCGACGAGGTGGACGTCGCACTTCGTCGGGTTCATCGGCCCGTTCGGGATGTCGTCGTCGGTGTCTGACTTGCCGTCGGGCCCCTTGGGGTCGCACGGCGTGACGCGCTCCTCGCGCGCCTCCGGCGTGATCACGAGCTCCGGCGGAACCTCGACGCTGACGCCGAGCAGCTTCCACTCGCCATCGACGAGGTGGAGGCTGACCGCCGCGCGCGTCTTGCCGCGCTCGTACTGCACCATCGTCGACATCCGCCCGATCCGACCGGTCGGCCCCGACGACACGAACGATTCGTTGACCGCGGTGATCTCGAGGAACTGCCCGAGCGTCTTGTTGAGATCGAGCATCTCGTCGACGAAGCGCTCCTTGCGCACCATCTCCTGGAACCGCGGCGACGCCTTCTCGTAGAGATCGCCGATGTCGCGCACGCGCTCCTGCTTGAGCTCGTCGAGCCGGCGCCCGAGGCTCACGCGCTCCTGCTCGCTGACCGCCTTGTTGCCGAGCCGCTTCTCGAGCGTGGCGATCGCCGGCTGGTTGCGCGTGATCTGGCGGAGGATGCGCTCGGCGTCCGGCCGGAAGTCCGGCGAGTCGGTGCCCTGGACCTGGAGCATCACGATGATCGCGATCCAGCTGAACACCAGGATGAAGCCGACGAACAGGCTGCGCACCAGCAGCGCGCCCCGCCGCGTGCGCGCGACCCGCGGCAGCTCGGTGAGCGACTCGCCGAGCTTGGTCACGCCCTCGCCGAGCTTCGAGATGTTGGAGCCGACGACCGGCACCTTCTTCGACGCCTCGCCGAGCTTGGACACGCCCTCGCCGATCGTCTCGAGGCCCGAGCCGAGCGACGACACGCCCTTGCCGAGCATGTCCTTGCCGACGTCGGTGATCTTCTTGCCGCGCGTGACATCGCCTGGCGTCGGGCCGGTCGCCGCCGCGTGCATCGACGTCACGCGGCCACTCGAGACCGGGGCGGAATCGGCGGTGCTCGCGGGCTCGACCACTACGCCATCCGGGAGCACGGGAGGCTTGGGCAGCGGCCCCGACATCGCGACGTCGATCGAGCCGGACGCACCGGTGGCGATCGAGATGTCGATCAGGTCGGCGGGCCCACCCGCCTCTATCGACGCGGAGTCCGCGGCTTTCGGAACGCCTTCCGGTGCGGCGGTCTTGTTCGAGCCCTCGACCTCGACGGGTGCCGGAACCGAACCAGCGTCCGGTTTGTCAGGGTCCGACGGCACGCCGAATCATGCCACGTTGCCCGAAAAAGCGAGCCACGAGGTTCTCCGCCACTTCGCGGCGGTAGCTCGCCGTCGAGCGCACGTCATCGATCGGCTTGATCGAGGCGCGCATCGCCATGCGTGCGGCTTCGGCCGCCTGGTTGCCGATCCGCTGCCCCTTGACCGCCTCCTCGATCGCGGTGACCCGGATCGGCCGATCCGCGATCGCCCCGAAGGCGACACGCGCCGACGTCACCACGTCACCGCTGACCGTGATCGCCGCGGCGCCCATCACCTTGGAGATCGACTGCGCCCGGCGCGTGCCGACCTTGCGCCACACCAGCGAGACGGTGGGCTCCGGCAGCGGCAGGTGCGCGGCGACGATCAGCTCGTCGGGTGCCAGCTTCGTGGTGCGATAGCCGGTGCAGTACTCGGCGTAGTTGATCCGCCGGCGACCGCGCGTCGACGCCACCTCGATCTCGGCCTCGAGCGCGAGGAGCGCCGGCAGCGAATCCCCGACGGGCGACGACGTGCCGACGTTGCCGCCGAGCGTGCCGCGCGCCTGGATCTGCAGCGCCCCGATCTCGCGTGCCGCGGCGGCGAGCGGCGTCAGGCGATTGCCGATCACCGCGTGGTTCTGGATCTCCCACCAGGTCGCGCCGGCGCCGATCGACACCTTGTCGCGATCCGCGCGGATGAAGCACAGCTCCTCGAGCCGCCACAGATCGAGGATGCCCGGCGGGTCGCTCTTGTGGTTCGCGCTGACCATGTGGTCGGTGCCACCGGCGAGCACCATCCAGTCGGGATGGGCGGCGCGGACCTCGAGCGCCTCCTTGATCGAGCGCGGGCGAACGTAGTCGGCGGTCACTGGCCGACCTCCTTCGCCGCGGCGATCACGGCGTCGACGATCAGCTGGTAGCCGGTGCACCGGCAGATGTTGCCGGCGAGCAGCTCGCGGACCCGCGCGCGGGCGTGCTCGTCACCGAAGTCGACGAGCCCGCGATCGACGACGTGCGACGCGCAGATCGCGATGCCCGGCGTGCAGATGCCGCACTGCGCACCGCCGCACGCGACGAGCGCCTTCTGGACCGCGTGCAGGATGTCGCCGTTGGCGAGCCCTTCGACGGTGGTGACCTTGCGACCACCGCACTGGCCGACCGCGACCAGGCACGAGTTGACGACCTCGCCGTCGAGGTTCACCGAGCACGCCCCGCACTCGCCCTCGCCGCACCCTTCCTTGGTGCCGGTCAGCTTGAGATCTTCGCGCAGCACGTCGAGCAGCCGCTTCCACGGCGAGACGTCGACGTGGACGGGCTTGCCGTTGACCTCGAGCGCGATCTTCACGACGCACCTCCCAGTCCCCGCGCGAGTGACTCGGGCGACAGGGGCAGCGTGTCGAACGCCACGCCGAGCGCATCGTGCACCGCGTTCGCGACCGCCGCGGCCGGGCCGTCCATCGGGATCTCGCCGACGCCCTTCGCGCCCGACGGGCCGAACGGATACGGCACCTCGACGATGATGGTCTCGAGATCGGGCGCGTCGGCGAACGTCGGGACGATGCAGTTGGTCATGCTCGCGTTCCACACGCGGCCATCCTTGTAGATCACGTTCTCGATCACCGCCCAGCCGAGCGCCTGCAACGTGCCGCCCTCGATCTGTCCCTTGACGATGTTCGGGTTGATCGCCTTGCCGACGTCGACCGCCTGGACGCAGCGATCGATCGTGATCTCGTAGGTGTCGAGATCGACGCTGACATCGACCAGGCAGCACGCCCAGCCGAACACCGGATACGCCGAGCCGGTGTACGTCAGGTCATCCCACTGGATGCCGGGTGGCGGTTCGTACGTCACCGTCTCGGCGAGCTCGCCGTGCTGGGTCGCGTAGATCACGCCGAGCTCGTCGCACGACGCCCCCGGCATGCCGTGGTCTCTCCCCCAGGTCTCGAGCCGCTCGCGGAGCGCGCGCCCCGCGCGATCGATGACGCCGCCGACCACCATGCAGGTGCGGCTCGCGACGGTCGGGCCCGAGTCGGGCACGTGTGCGGTGGAGGGATCGACGACGGTGATCCGCGACGCCTCGACACCGAGCGCCCCGGCGGCGATCTGCGTGAACATCGTGATCACGCCCTGGCCGATGTCGGTGGAGCTCGATCGGACCTCGAAGCCGGTGGTGGTGGCGACCACCGCGGCCTTGCCCGCGAGCCGCTGCTCGCCCGAGCCGGTGAAGCCGGCACCGTGGAAGTAGAACGCGTAGCCGCGACCGCGCTTGACCGGCGCGCCGTTGCTGTTCGAGCCGTCGCGCTCGGGCGGATGGCCGGCGACCGCCGCGACGGCGTCGAGCACCTCGTCGCTACCGACCGAGAGCCCGAGCACCTGGCCCGTCGCGGTCGAGTCCCCGGCGCGCAGCGCGAGGCGGCGGCGGATCGCGAACGAATCTTCTCCGCGGGCGCGGGCGAGCTTCTCGATCTGGCGCTCGTACGGGAACGTGGTCTGCGGCGCGCCGAAGCCGCGGAACGCGCCGTGCGGCGGGTAGTTGGTGGCGACGCAGCGACCGCGGATCCGCGTCACCGGGCAGCGATACGGCCCGGCCGCGTGCAGCACGCCGCGCGACAGCACCACCGGCGACAGCGTCAGGTAGGCGCCACCGTCCATCACCACGTCGACGTCGATCGCGAGGATCTCGCCCTGCTCGTCGACGGCGAGGCGATGATGCGTGCGCGACGGATGGCGCTTGGTGGTCGCGGCGATGTCCTCGTCGCGGTCGTAGACGATCTTGACCGGCTTGCCGGCCTTCTTCGCGATCGTCGCCGTGTGCGCGGCGAGCATCGACGGGTACTCCTCCTTGCCGCCGAACCCGCCACCGGTGACCGACTGCGTGATCACCACGCCGTCGGCGTCGCAGCCGAGGAAGTGCTTCATCGCCTTGTGCACGTAGTACGGGCACTGCATCGAGCCTGTGATGAAGAACGTCCCGTCGCGCTCATCATACTGGGCCATCATCGCCTGGGTCTCGATGTACATCTGCTCCTGCGGCGAGGTGACGTAGGTGCCTTCGATCACCTTCGCGGCGCGCGCGAAGTGGGTCTCGAATTCGGCGTCGCTGACGTGGCCCTTCCGGATCAGGAACTGCTTGAACACGTTGTCGGTGCCGTAGATCTTCTGCGTGACGGCGAGCGCGTCATCGATCGAGAGCACCGCCGGCAACGCCTTGATCCGCGGCTTGAACGCCTTCGCGGCGGCGAACGCGAGGGCCCGCGTGGGCGCGGCGATCACCGCGAGGGCCTCGTCCACGTGCATCACGGTGCCGCCCACCGGCACGATCGCGATCTGATCGTCCTCGATCAGCCGGATCGAGTTGGCGCCCGGGATGTCCTCGGCCGTCGCGACCACGACCTGCGACCAGTCGAACGCGGGATCGCGATCGAAGCCCTCGAGCACCCCGTGCGGAACCTTCGAGCGCACGGTGACGCCATGCCAGACGCCCGCCACGTCGAGGTCATCGAGGTAGCGCGCCTTGCCGGTGACCTTCGCGACGCCGTCCACGCGCGGCAGCGATGCGCCGACCACGAGCGCTGGGGAACGATCCATCGCTGGATCTAACCCCAACTCGACGACGAAACGCTAGCGGCGGTGCGCTTTGAGCGCCTTGCGGACCTGGTCGGCGAACGGCAACAGGGTGCCCGGCGTGCGCTTGGCCCGCAGGTTCGGGAGGTCCTCGGTGACCACCCGACCGGTCGCGCCGACGACGAGGTCGAGCGGCAGCCCGGTGTTCGGATCGCCGTCGAGCGACAGCACGACCTCGCGGATCCCGTCGTAGCCGCCGGCGATCTTGGCCGTGGTCAGGCGGTTGACGCCAAACACATCGTCCTGGATCGGATTGAACTGATCGTCGGGCGCCGGCAGCACCGGGTACCGCACGGTGAGCTCGGTGCCGATCGGGGCCGCGATCTCCCAGTCCCAGTCGAGCGGGGTCTGCGTCTCGCGGAACAGGTCGGTGCGGATGATCGCGAAGTCCGGCGCGACGCCCGCATCCGCCGTCCACGTCACGGCCTTGTTCGCGAGGTTGTACGTGGGGAGCGCGGCGTAGCTCGCCAGCAGCACGTCGGTCAGCGACTTCGAGTACGCCGCGGTGAGCGGCCCCCAGTCGAGGATCCCGTGGGTCGAGAACGGCGCTCCCGAGAGGTTGGCGAGCACGATCTGCGCGCTGTTGTCGATCACCGGCCGCGTGCGCGGCGCCGTGATGCCGGTGGCGTTATCGACCGCCGCGCCGTCGAAGCTCACGAACTGCGGGCCGCCTGCGGTCGCGAGGGCGTCGGTGACGTTGAACGAGCCGATGAACGCGGGGACGTTGGTGAGCTCCCAGGTCGCGGTCTCGGCGGCGACGTAGGTCAGATCGGTGAGGTCGATGATCCCCTGCTCGCTGAGCGTCACGTTGGGCTTGTGGATCGAGCTCTGGACGACACCGAGGCTGTCGGTGACCACCACGGTGAGGTCCGTCGTGGCGCCGCACCCGACAAAGCTGACCCCGCTGCTGATCGAGCCGCTGCCCGAGCCGCTGCCGGAGCCCGTGCTGCCGATGAAGAGACCGTTGCTCTGGCACGGCGAGTACAGCGTGTAGGTGCCGCCGTTGACGACCGCCGGATCGGGGTTCGCGAGCACGGTCGCGTTGATCACCGCGGGGGGTAGGCCATCGCGGCTGAGCACCAGCTCGTCGAGCGGCTTGACGCCCGCGAACGTCTTGAGCTCGGTCGACTGCAGCCCCTGCGGGATCCGCAGCGCGAACGGCTGGATCGCGGTGACGAAGCCACCGGCCTCCATCACCGCCGACGCGACGCCGTTGACGTCGGTCATCGTCGCCGACACCAGCGACGAGTCCGCGTTCTGGAAGTACACCTTGACGCCCATTCGCGGCAGGCCCTCGTCGGTGACCGTCAGCTTGACGAGCCCCTCGGTAGGCGTGTCGGGCGTGCCATCGGGGTCCTGCGGACCGTCCGGGAGGCCTTTGAATTCGTCGTCGCCGCACGCGACCAGCAATACAAGTGCGAGGACCTTGCGCATGCGAGCCATGATAGTCGGCCACCGCGCCGCTGTCTCGCGCGTTACCATGCGGCCGTGCATCAGCGCACTGTCGGTGGCCTCGCCACCTCTGCCGTCGGATTCGGTGAGCTTCGGCTCGCCACTGCGGACGCGCGAGGAGTGACCGAGATCGAGCGCACACTTCACCACGCGCTCGCGAGCAACCTGTCCTTCCTCGACGTCGCCGATGAGGAGATCGCCGAGCGGATGGCCGGCGAGGCGGTCCGCGGCCTGCGGCTGCGCGACACCACATTGCTCGCCACCCACGTGCCGCTGCTCGCCGGGACGCGCTTCACCGATCGCTTGCCGCCCGGGCACGTCCAGCAGCGGATCGAGGCGACGCTGCGCGCCACCAAGCTCGACGCGCTGCCGCTCGCCATGCTGCCGCTGTCGCTGCCGTGGCTGGACACCTCGGCGTGGGCCGATCTCGCGGGCACGCTCTCGAGGTTGACCCGCGAAGGCAAGGTGCTCCGGTGGGGCGCGCGGCTCGACCTGGTGGCCGCAGATCGCGACGGGCGGCTCGCCGACGAGCTCGAGCGTGCCGCGCGGTTGCGCGAGCCGTTCTGTGCGATCTCGATCGCGCTGTCTGCCTGCGATCGCCGCGGCCTGCCGCTGCTCGAGGGCATCGTGATGAAGGCGCCGGTGGTGAAGAAGGCGAAGCGTCAGGCTCCGGGCTTGCTCGTCAGCCTCGATGACGTCGCCGACGATCCGATGCTCGACGATCCCGAGCTCGCGGCGATGATGGGCCGGATCCCGTCGACGCCCGTGGCGGGGGAGCCCGAGCGGGTGAAGAGCCTGCCGATCCTCGCGCGCGAGCCGCTCGCCGGTGGCGCGCTGGGCGGCACGATCGGTCCCGGCATGAAGATGTCGCCGCGCGATGACCGGCGAACGCTCGACGACGCGATGCGAACGAAGATCGCCGTCGCCATCGGCACGCTCGCGCCGCTCGTGCGCGACCTGCCTCCGGCCGCGAGCTCCTGCGAAGCCGCGCGCGGCGCGTTCGAACAGGGCAAGCGACCGGATCACGTCGAGGCGAAATCGATCGCGGAGCTCGCGCTGCGCTTCGTGCTCGATCGCGGAGCGCTCGCCCTGCCCCGCCTCCACAAGAAGGAGTACGTCACCACGGCGCTGCAGGCCGCCGCCGCGCCGCCGCTCTCCGCCGCGGTCCACGAGCGCCTGATCGCCGTGTTGTCGTGACCGCTGTACCGCAACGGTCCGCGCGTCTCGCGCTAGCGTGATCGGATGATCCTCGACGGCACGTGCGGCTGCGGTGTGCTGACGCTCCACCTCGAAACCGCGCGCACACCCGCCGAGATGCCGGTCCGCATGTGCGGCTGCACGTTCTGCGTCGCGCGCCGGCCGCGCTACACGTCGGACCCGGCGGGTCACCTGACGATCGAGATCGCCGACGACGCACAGGTCGAGCGCTATCGCTTCGGCCTGCGCCTCGCCGACTTCTTGATCTGCAAGCGGTGTGATCGCTTCGTCGCCGCGGTCGACTCCGGTCGCGCCGTGGTCAACCTCGACGTGCTCGCGCGCGCCGCCGAATTCACGGCGCCGCCGCTGACGCTGACGATCTACGACACCGAGGATGTCGCGGCACGCACGGCGCGGCGAGCGGCGAACTGGATGCCGGTCACGCTCGGTTGATCACTGCGCCGGCGGTGCGACCCAGCCATCGATGCGTCGCCCGATCTCGCCGCCCACCACGCGACCGACCGGCGGCAGCACGGCCTGGGCGACGGGCCGATACGGTCGCGGCACGAGGCCGGCGCCCCAGCGGCCGACGGCTCCACCCACGTGTTCGCCAACGCGCTCGAAGCGTCCCTGGCCACCGGTGATCAGCGCGAGCTGATCGAGATCGATCGTCTGCAGTGCGGTCATGAAATGATTCCCCCTGCGCGATCACGTTTGCATCGTGCGTACCGTGGAAGCGCACGAGATCGCTCGCGGAGTTGGGCGCGCGCGATGCGTTCTCGACGAGACATTTCGAGCTGAATCTAGACACCTGAACGGATTCGCAGTACGGTCGATTTCCCGTGAAGTCTCGCGAGACTGACAACCCACTCAACCGGTTTCGCAGCACCGCGGTGGAGTACGACGAGGGCGATGGACCGCCGCCGTCGCAGGTCACGATCATCGAGGATCAGTCGCGCTCGATCCTGTCGGAGAACGACTCGCCGGACCTCGGGTTCTCGTTCAGCGCGAACCCGTATCGTGGATGCCAGCACGCCTGTGGCTACTGCGCGGATGGCGACACGCCGATCTTGATGGCGGACTCGTCGCTCAAGCCGCTCGCATCGCTCGTACTCGGCGACGAGATCATCGGTACGCGGGAGATCGGCGAACAACGTGTTCGCGTCCGTACGCGGGTGATCGACCACTGGCGGACCGAGAAGCCCGCCTACCGGGTGGAGCTTGCGGATGGTCGAGCGATCATCACGAGCGGCGATCACCGCTTGCTCGACGAACGTGGGTGGCGATGGGTCGCGCCTTCGGACGCCGACTTGCCGCACCTGCGCTCCGGCGATCAGCTGATCGGCACCGTACGCGCAACGGACCGCGTCGATGCCGTCGCGAGCTCGAAGATCCATTCGATCGACCAGCTCGGCATTCGACCGCTGTTCGACATCACGACAGGTACGGGTGACTTCATCGCGAACGGCGTCGTCAGCCACAACTGCTACGCGCGGCCGACGCACGAGTATCTCGATCTCGGCGCGGGCACCGACTTCGACACCAAGATCATCGTCAAGCGCCAGGCCCCCGAGCTGCTGCGGGCGGCGTTCGACAAGCCGAGCTGGCAAGGCAAGACGGTGATGTTCTCTGGCGTCACCGATTGCTACCAGCCGATCGAGCGCGACCTCGAGATCACGCGGCGCTGCCTAGAGGTCTGTCTCGAGTATCGCAACCCGGTGAGCGTGATCAGCAAGAGCGCCCTCGTCGAGCGCGACCTCGATCTGTTCCTCGAGCTGTCGAAGCAGGCGCGGTTTCACCTCTCGGTATCGCTCGCGTTCACCGACAACGAGCTATCGCGCGCGATCGAGCCGTGGGCCGCGAGCCCGGATCGCCGGTTCAAGGTGATCGAGACCATGGCCAAGGCCGGCGTCTCCGTCGGCGTGATGTGCGCGCCGATCATCCCGGGCGTCAACGACAACCAGCTCGTCACGCTGCTCGAGCGCGCGAAGGACGCCGGCGCCACCTGGGCGGGATGGACGCTGCTGCGGCTGCCCGGCGCGGTGCGCGAGGTGTTCGAGGATCGCGTGCGCGTCGCGCTGCCCCTCGCCGGCGACAAGATCATCCATCGCATCCGCGAGACCCGCGGCGGCAAGCTGTACGACGCGCGGTGGGGCGTGCGCGGGCGCGGCGAAGGGCCGTACGCCGACATGATCAACACGATGTTCGAGACCACCGCGAAGCGGCTCGGCTTGCTCGGTCGCCACGACGATCACGACGAGGATGCGCGAGGCACCACGTTCCAGCGCCCCGCGAAGAAGACCTCGCAGCTGTCGCTGTTCTGACGGCGGCTCGCCCGCGAAGTTCAATGCCTTTCGAGTCCCCCCCATCAAGCCGGGCGTCAGCTCGAAGAAGTGGGGACGGTCCCCAGTTCTCACGGGGCGCTCGCTGAAGAAGTCGCCGGCGAACACTGTGATCGCACCGCGGTGTTGCGTGGCTGGTGATCGCAGGCGTCAGCTGGTGCTCGGCGAAGGACTCCAGCTCGATGCGAAGCGGATTCTGCGTTGCAGGCTCGGGCTGCAACGACGGGACCTACGCTCCGGAATGTTACGAACCTTCGTTCGTATGTGAGGTTCGAACAACGGTTCGTAACTTTCTGGATCCCACCCGGGTGCAGCTGGGGGGAACGTCGGAAGCCGCGACATGATGCTGCCCCAGACGTTGTCAAGGTCGACGAAGCCGAGGGTGATGATCGGTTTCGAGTCGACGCAGAGAGCTCGAGTTAGAGCGTGATCGCCCAGCTACGATCGACGCCACCGAGCTCGGGCCGCCGCGCATCCGGGCGCTCCTCGAGGAGCCGCATCGCGCTCGGCGCGTAGATCTCGCGGACCTCGGCCTCGCGCACCGAGAACGGCGGGCCCTTCATCAACGCCTGGTCGTACTCGAAGGTGACCAGCAGCATCGGCGCGTGGTCGACGAGCAACGTCCGCGTGCGTTGCGCGTACCTCACGCGTAGCTCCGGCGGCAACGCGACGAGCGCCGCGCGATCGTAGAGCGCATCGCAGAGCCCGCCCATCAGCCCGGGCGTCAGCTCGAAGAAGTCGCCGGTGAAGATCGTGATCGCACCCGCGGTGTACTGCACGTGATGCGCGTGGCTCGTGATCGTGGGCGTCAGCTGATGCTCCGCGAAGAACGCCTTGACCGCGTCCTCGACGAGCTCGCAGCCGATCACCGTGTGGCCGAGCGAGGCCAGGAACACCAGATCCTCGGACTTGCCGCACAGCGGAACGAGCACGCGCTTTCGGGGACCGAGCTCGCCAGCGTACTGGCTGAGGTGCGAGTTCGGCTTGCCCTCGTGAAATCCGATCTGTCCTTCGCGCCAGCGAGCGAACCAGAAGCTATCCATGCCGTGACCCTAGCCCGAAACGGTTTCGCGGGCCCTGGCGTGTGTAGCCAGGACCCGCGCGCCAGATGTCGCTCATCTACGGCGACCTGCGCCGGGCATTACTTGCCTCCGTTGCAGCCGACGATGGGATGCGACACCACCGTGGTGGCCACCGTGCAGTAGCGCAGCGACGCCCTGATCACGGCGGTCGCGGTTCCGCCGTTGACCTCGTGGAGCTCGGTTGCTTGCAGCGGCACGAGCGTCTCGCGGTGGAGGTCGAGCTTCTTCAGCGAGTGCTTCTTCATGACTAGTTTCCCTTGCAGGTGATGGTTGGATGGGACTGCACGGTGGTGACGGTGGTGCACAGGTACTTCGAGACCTGCACGGCCGTGCGCGCGATCGCGCCGAGCGTTCCACCGTTGACGTCGACGAGCTCGGTCGCCTGGAGCGGGACGAGCGTCTCGAGATGGAGATCGAGCTTCTTGAGCGATTGCTTCTTCATGACTACTGACCTCCCGCCTTGCAGGTGATGACCGGCGTCGAGGCGACCGTGGTCACCAGCGTCGGGCACAGGTTCTTGGTGGCCTGCACGATCGTGCGCGTGATCGCGCCCAGCGTGCCGCCGTTGGCGTCGACGAGCTCGTTCGACTGGAGAGGAACGAGCGTCTCGCGTTGCAGCGGGAGCTTCTTGATCGATTGCTTCTTCATGGCGTTCACTGCTTGCACGTGATCGTGGGATGCGACGCGACGGTCGTGACCGTCGTGCACGCGTACTTCGAGACCTGGATCGCGGTGCGCGCGATCGCGCCCCACGTTCCACCGTTGACCTCGAGGAGCGCGGTTGCCTGGAGAGGCATGAGCGTCTCCCGTTCGAGCGCGAGCTTCAGTCCGGACTGCTTCTTCATGACGGTTCCCCTTCGCTTGAATGTCAGTGCAACGATCGAATGACCGTTTCCCCACTCGCTCGTCAGAGCAGCTCTCGCGCCAACGTCAAAAGCTTCCCAAGCCCCCGCGATTGTTTTCGCGACCTCGCGAGAGCTGGCACGCGTGGTCAGCGATCTGTTCACCGCGGTGCACGACTCCCGCGATCGAGGGATCGATAACCGTGCGATTGCACGACCCGTTCACCCGGTACGTGGGTTGCTGCAGACGCCCCATGTGGAAGCCGCTGCTCGAGGGTCAGGATGCGAAGGATGCCGTTGTCGCGATTCGCGCGGTCGCGCAGGCCGTGGCCGCCACACCAGGCGCCGTGGATCCCGCCGACCGCACCCTGTTCTGGGCCTACGCGACCAGCCACGTCGACGAGCCGTTCGCGCACGCCGCGTACGACGCCTCGCTCGACGACGTGATCGCGCAGCTGCGTACCGGCTGTGCGGTCCCGTCGCTCTACGACGGCGGCCTCGCCGGCATCGGCTTCACGCTCGCCCACGTGCTCGACGGCGGCGCCGAGGATGTCCTCGAGGTGATCGACGAGGCCCTGCTCGGCACGCTCGCGGAGCGCTGGACCGGCTCGCTCGATCTCGCCCAGGGCGTCGTCGGGCTCGGCGTGTATTTCCTCGAGAGACTCCACCATCACAACGCTGCCGCGCTCGCCGCCGACGGGCTCGATCGCATCGTCCGCCTGCTCGAGCGCACCGCGCACCAGACCGACCTCGGCACCACCTGGCTCACCACGCTCGACGTGATGCCCGAGGCGTACCGCGCGCGCTATCCGGACGGCTATCACGACTGCGGCGTCGCCCACGGCACGCCCGGCATGATCGGGTTCCTCGGCCGCGTCGCTCGCACGACCGGCGACGACCGCGCGTTCGCGCTGGCGACCGAGTCGGCGCGCTGGCTCGCGGCGCAGCGCCTCGCTCCCCACGCCTCCGGCCGGTTCCCGAGCATCCTCCCTCCGGCGCTGTCGGCGGATGACTTCGAGCGGTTCTCGCGGCTCGGCACCAACCCCGGACTCGATAACCTCGACGGCATCGCGACCAGGCAGCGCGCCCGCGCCGCGTGGTGTTACGGCGATCCCGGCCTCGCCGCGGCGATCTGGGAGACCTGCCCGCAGCTCGCGCGCGAGACCGCGATCGACTGCTCGCATCGCGATCCCGCGACCACCGGCGTGCGCGACACCGGCCTGTGCCACGGCGCCGCGGGCCTCGCGCACCTGGCGAACCGGTTCTATCAGGCGACCGGCGAGGCCGCGCACGCCGACGCCGCGCGTGCGTGGTACCGGCGCGCGCTCGACATGCGCGTGGGAGTCGTCGACGGCGCGGGTGGATTCGCGTCGTGGCGAGGTGACGATTCCTGGGTGCCGTCCCTCGGGTTGCTCGAGGGCGCGATCGGCGTCGCGCTGTCGCTCGGGTCGGCGATCTCGACCACCGCGCCGAGCTGGGATCGACTGCTCCTCTGCGACTGCGAGGAAGCGTCATAACAAACCAAAATCAGTCTCGCGTCATCCGTCCCTGCCTCGACGTCCTGTGCGCGGTCGCGCGCTAGCCCGTAAGCCTCCCCTGGTTCCCCACCGCCCTTGCCCTCTCGCTGGATCGTGATCGGCGACGCCGCGCCGCAGGCTCCGGCAAGCCTTCAGGTTGTGCCAGCAATGAGCGGCTAGGACCCCCTGGCGACAGTCGAAGAAACTAGACAACCTTTCCTGTCGGCGGCCGAGCGCGCTGCCCGTGACACGTACAGCCCGCCTGACCACCCCGGGAGTGCTCTACGAAGTCGTGTCTCGCCTCCTGGATGGACGAGCGCTGACTTCCGACGAGGAACGTGAACGGTTCTTGGTGCTATTCGGTCGAGCCCTCGAGAGAAGCGACTGGCGCTGCGTTGCCTATTGCTTGAAGGGGGACCGGTTGCGCTTCGCCATGATCGCTGGCGAGCAAACGCTGGATTCCTGGACTCGTCGCGCCCATGGCGCGTTTGCTCGTTGGGTTAACCGGCGACAGGCTCGACGAGGCGCCCTCTTTGCCGACCGACCTTCCACACGAGCCGTCTCGACCAACTGCGTGGCGAGCGTCATCGCCGACCTGCATCGCAATCCGACGCCCGCCGCCGCCACATCGAGCCACCAAATCTATCTCGGCCTCTCCGCCGCACCTAGGTGGCTCCAGGTCGTCGAAGGTCTCGAGCGGGCTGGTTTCGCGGATCGACAGAGCTTCAACGAGTACGTAGGCGTCAACCGACACGAGTGGCTTGCTCGGGCATCCCTCATGCGAGTGCCGGCTCGTGGAGATGGGCTTGATACCAGCAAGCAGCTCCCCGCCGTGGTCAGTCTGCATCGGATCCCATCGGGTCATGACGCATCGTGTGTTCCAGCGCTGCTGTTCGCCGTTGCCCAGCGCTGTGAACTTCCGCTTGGCGCGTTTCAACGGCGGTACGCGCGGGGGCCGGTCTCGAAAGCGAAACGAGTTGCGATCCACGCGGCGGTCAATGCAGGCATCTCTGTCGCGCACGTGGCAGCCGCACTCGATGTCACGCGGCAACGCGGATCGGCCATCGCTCAACTCGAGCTTGTGCCCGACGAGGCGGTCTTGGCGGACGACGTCGCCAAGCTGCTGGCGGAGAGCTGCGGATGTGTACTCCGTCCCTATTTCAACTCCGAACCAGCGACCTCAAACGCACGAGCCGCCTAATCACAGCAGTAGATTTGTTTACAACATTTACTCCGTCACTGACTAGGCCATTGAGCTTACGCAGCCAACTCCGTCCCGACCAGCCAGTAATCCAAACTTCTCGACGAAGATGGCGTCCGAACACCCGGCACCCGCGTCCAATAGGCGATTGACTGCAATTGGATACTTGGATAACCAGATTTCATGAGGATTAAGATGCGAGACAAGATCGCGTGTCAAACACTCAGCTGGATCGCCTGGTGCTGCATGACTAGCTGCAGCTCCACCGATAGTGCGGTCGATGCATCTCGGTGCGAACGCGTACGCGAGCACCTCGTCGAGGTCGAGCTTGATCGAGGGGATGTGGGTCTCGATCGAGAGATCCGTGGTCCGGTCATTCGTCGCGCCCTCGGCGAGGAGTTTCTCTCGCATTGCACGCGCGAGATGAGCGACGAGAACGTCGACTGCATCCTGTCCGCAGACGATTCAAGAGCCGTCGCGACTTGTAGCTCGCAGTTCACGAAGTAGCGGAGCCGTTTCCAGCAGGGAGGTTGCGAATGTTCGGTGGATTCCGTCTGTGCATCACATCTGTTCTGTTCTTGATCGGGTCGATCCTCGTCGGCGAGGACCGGGCCTTCGCGCAGCTGGCTCCGACGGGGAGTCACTATGCGGGCCGTGCATCCGACACTGGCTTCAGCCCGGTATCCGGCACGGGTGCCTACGGAGCGTCGGTGCCGCTGGCGTTTCCCCCGGCACGCGGAGACCTGCCGTTGCCGATCGCAGTCACGTACGGTCGACGTGGCGTCGGAGCCGCCGGTCTTGGCTGGGACCTGCCCCTCTCCTACGTGCAGATCGATCGCACGGTCACCCGAAGACGCCCCACATACGGGCCCAACACTCCGATCCAAGGACGCGAGCAGCTCGTGGTGTCGATCGCCGGTCGACTCACGAATATGGTCAAGGTGGCCCAGGCGGGCCAGACGGTATGGCTAGGGCAAGGCAATCCCGATCTGGAGCTGCGGAATGAAGCGGTGAACCTGTGGGTGCTCCGCGATGGTCAGGGACAGGAGTTCCGTTTCACGCAGGTCGTGGACTCGGACTTCTGGCTGCTCACCTCGATCGCGAGTGCGAAGAGTAGCAATCGGGTCGAGTTGGTCTACGAAGTGACGCTGCCGTCGTTTACCGGCGGTAGCGGCGTCTCGATCGATCTGGTCTCGGTTCGCTACAACACCCACCCGAGCACCGCCGGATGCACCAAGACCGAGCTCCGGTTCGGCTACGGCGCGGCCTCGCCGACGCCGCTCTCGCTGTCGTTCGTGAAGTACCTCGCCTACGTGCGCATGCGGACGCTAGCCACCGTCGACGTGATGCAGAGGGAGAGTTGCGGCGCCGCACCCCAGCGCGTGCACCGCTATGCGTTCGAGTACGCGGCAGATCCAGACACCCGCCTGCCTCAGCTCGCTGCGGTTCAGATGTTGGGTCGTTCCGGAACCGCAGAGGAAACGGTTCGCATGCCTATCACCAGATACGGCTATGGCAGCGCGACGAGCAGCCAGGTGTTGCGCTACCAGCGCGGTGTCGACGTTCCACTGCCTTCGGACATTCCAGCGAACGCACCGATCGGACGCACGTTCCAGGACACGCAAGCCTCGAGCCCCGACGGAGGGAAGACCTACGTCAACTGGCAAAACCTCCTCGACGTCACCGGCGACGGTAGACCGGATCTCGTCTTCCAGAGCGGCAGTCAGCTGATGGTGGCCGCGAACCGTCCCGGTGGCGGCACCAGCACCACGCTGAGCCCGAGCGTGCCGCTGAGCAGCAGCGTGTATACGGGTCGTCCTCTCGCATCGCATTCCACGAGCGTGCTTCGGTACGCGAAGTCCTTCCAGAATGTCGCCAACGTCTGGCGTCAGACGATCGACGTCAACGGAGATGGCAGGGTCGATATCGTCGACGCGTCCGAGCAGCCTGGCTTCTGGACGTTCTACCTCAACACGCCGGGCACTCCGGTCACCTGGGTGAAGCGCACGGTGCGCGTCACCGAGCTGCGTCAGATGCTGCAGGCACGGGGACACGTGATCACGGGCGACCGCGTCCCGCTGGCACGCCGCACCACGGGCTTCGACACCAAGATGACGGAGTGCTGGAAGTGGGATGGGGTAGCTGGGCAATACGTCTCGGCCAGCCCGACGAGCCCAGGCTGTCTCACGCTGGAGCCGATCGTCGACCAGCAGGCGGCGAGCAGCGAGATGACCTTCACGGAATGGGAGCTCCGTGACGTCAACGGCGACGGCTATCCCGACGTCGTCTTCAATTCCTCACCGATCCGGACGGACTACGATTCGCCACCCGATGGTGGAGTGAACGGCAACCCGCCGGTCCTCCCGAACGCGGTGGTCACGCGAAGACTCGGTCCAGCCGACGGCGATCAGAACAACGTCCTGATCACCCTGAACACCGCCGGCGTCCGACTCGACCAAGCGGTGAATCCGTTCTCCCTCGCCGTGACCGCGATCGAGAACTCCAAATGTGGCGTCGGACGTTGGATGCAAGCCACGGAGGTTCTCAGCGACGAGCAGTCGCAGCTCTGTGCGTTCGATGACGTCAACGGCGATGGCGTCGTCGACCGGATCGACGATCGGACGGTTCGCCTCGGCACGGGCATCGAGAGTGGCCTCTACATCAGCAACGTGACGGTTCAGATCCCTGGACGCGTCCGCCAGTTCAATCCACATGACCGCTCGTGCAACTCCCAGAGCCCGTCGACGAGCTACGGTGCACGGCAGCTCTCCGGTCTCCGTGACCTGACCGGCGACGGGATCCCGGACTTCATCGAGCAGGTCCAAGGGACCTGGTCCGTGGCTGTCGGAACCGGCGTGGGGTTCGTCGCGTCTGTTCCGATCGATGTTCCAGACGGATTCGCGCTCTCCTCCACGACCGAGACCTGCTCGTCCGATGGGTTGTCGCTGACCACGGGCGGTCTCTACGATCTCGATGGAGACGGCAAGCCAGAGGTCGTCACGATGTTCGGACCTCAAAACCGCCTCGCGGTCAGCCACCTCCAAGGGACCACGCCCGGGAATCCGCAGGCTGGCCGACTGTCGACGATCGACAATGGTCATGGCGCGATCACGACGATCACCTACCGATCGGCCAAGGAGGATGGCACCACCCCACACCAGGTTCCATTTCCGGAGGTCGTCGTCACGTCGGTCGAGACCACGGGCGTTCACGGGCTCGGCGGAACGCTCTCTGCGGTGGGCTACGCCTACGGCGACGCCAGGATGTTCTTCGACCCAGCGCTCGATGCGTTCACCATGCGAGCGTATGGACGGGCGGTCGAGGTCCACGGCACGGGGAGCCGCGAGGGACTCGCGGAGCTGGCGATCATTCGCGAGACCTACCCACTCTCCACGTTCGATCCGGCATCGACCGATGCCCAGCGCTTCGATCGATATCTGAAGGCCGGGCGTATCCGCGACGTGCACGTGCTGGGCCGCGACGGGGTCCCCCGCGACCCATGGGCGCTGGTGTCGTTCGACAGCAGCGCCCTCGACGGGCGCCGGATGTCGCAGCAACACTACGAGTGGAGCAGCCGGTACGTCGCTGGCGTTGCACCCGCCAACACCATCGACTGCGTCGACATCGCCGAACCGTACGATTGGGCGTTGTCGTTCGGGTACGACATCGGTCACGCGTTCGCGCCCTGCGCGACACGCGGGCTGGGGTACGTCAGCGAACAGACGGCGTGGACCGGGAAACAGCCCGGGCTCGGTGACTATGCTCAGACCCGGTCTCGCGTGCTCGCGGTGGACGACCTCGGTCGCATTCTCGAGTCGAGGAATGACAACGACACGTTTCAGAGCAACGACGACACCTGCGTCGAGCTCGAGTACGCCGCTCCTACGACGTCCGTTCGGATGTTTTCGGCACTCGCTAGACGAAAGGTCACGGACTGCGGAAAGCCCACCGCTCGCACGTTGTCCGTCGACACGTGGGAGTACGACGCACTCCCCCTGCGGAGCGCCTCGCTGGGGCGGCTGAGCTCGCACACTGTCGAACGCTACGGCACCGCGACCGGACTACTTCTTGGCAGCGTTCGCGAGTACGAGATCGGCTACGACGCGGTCGGGAACTCGAACTTCGTGGCGAGCGCACGCGAGGACGGTGCGATTCGTTCGATGACGATCTCGCACGACGCGTTCGGGTTGGTGCCGATCGCGACAACGTTGCAGGGCACCGGCATCACATCGTTGGTGACCTCGATCGAGCGCGATCCGGTGACGCTGGAGGCGCGTGCGCAGGTCGACGAGAACGGCACGAAGTGGGGACAGGAAGTCGACGGCTTCGGCCGTCAGCTCCGTGCCACGGTCACGCCACCGGGGGGCACGCCCGGGGTGGTCTCGACGGCGGAGTATCTGGGCTTCGTCGACAATGCTCCGTCGGGCCGCACGATCGCTACGACCACCTACGCCGATCCGGTGCCGCCCGCGAATCTCAGCGGTGCGGAGAAACACGTCTCCTACTCTCTCCTCGACGAGCTCGGGCGAACCCGCCGCGTCGAGCGCAAGCTCGGAGCCGACTACGGCGACCAGCTCGTGATGTCGCGCCAGTACGACGGGCGCGGCCGGGTGAGCTTCGAGACCGACCCATACCCCACGACCCAGAACGCCACTACCGCCTACGGGACGAGCTACCACTACGACTCCGAGGGCATGCTCAAGTGCTCGGTCCGTGGCAACGGCCCGCAGCCGCTGGTCACGTCCAGCGACGCCTCGCTCGAACGATTTCCGACCTGCTTCACCCGGACGTTCGTCGGTCACAACATTCAGCTCTCCGTGCAGCGACCCGACTCGCTGTCCACGGGCGCTCAGAACGGCGTGGTCTATACGGACGTAACGACCGCGATCGGCCGGCTGTTGTGGCGCGAAACCCGCAACGCCCAAGGGACCCGGCTCGAGCTCTCCACTCACACCTCCGATCGCCTCGGACAACCGATCGGGCTGACGCGCTACAACAACCCTTCGAACTCCACCGAGCCTGTCATGTGGACGTGGAGTCGCGATTCCGTGGGCCAGATGCTCTCGGCGACCGAACCCGGGGTCGACACCCGTTCGTACAACTACAGCAAGTGGGGCGAGCTCCTCAGCGTCTCGTGGACCGACTCGACGACATCGACGGCCAAGCGCCTCGAGTACGCGTACGACGCGCTCGGTCGGCGCACCTCGAGTGCCGAGCGCGAGAGCGGCGCGGTCGTCCCTGATACGACGTACGCGTGGTTCTACGATCAGGCACAAGACCCGAGCGTGCTCGCCTCGACGTTCGCCGCCGGACGGCTGACGGCGACGAAATCGTCGATCGGCAACATGCACCTGAGCTACGACGCGTTCGGTCGCGTCGACCAGCGGGCATTCGTCGGAGAGGACGCCCAGCTCTACCGGGAGCTAACCACGCGTCGCTTCGATGGCGCGCTCTCGCTTCTCGAGTTCCGGCTGCCCGACACCGGCTACACCGCCGAGCAGTACCGGTACGACTACGATTCGGCGTCCCGCCTCCGAGCGGTCACCTTCGCCGAAGGCCAGGCCTCGAAGTCGCTCTACGCCGCCGACACGCTCGATGCGTTCGGTCGCGTCCGCCACGCGATCTTTGGGGAGAACATCACGTACGACTCGGTTCACGACGATACCGGGCGGCGGCTGCCACGTCAGGAGACGGTCACGCTCGCCAGCGGACAGGTACGGGGCACGACGCATCTCCTCTACGACGCGATCGGCCGCGAGCTGAAGCGCGAGGATCGTGACGGCGCGGCCAATCCTCTCACCACGAGCAGCTACGACGCTCTCGGGCGGCTTCGCTCGTCGATCGGTGGATCACCGGCGTTCAGGATCACCGCGGACTACGATCCGCTCGGCAATCGCGTGCGGCAGACCGATCAGGTCGGTCCGAGCCAGGTGTCGATCACGCCTGACACGCTCGACCGCGACCGGATCTGCCGCATCGACTACGGCGGGACGCCGTCCGGCTGCAACGTGACCCACGATGGCTCGGGGAACGTGGTCAGGCAGCTGGCGCGCGATGGCAACACCCGCGCCCTGACCTACTTCCCGTCGGGGGCGGTACGGACGATCACCACGGCGCCGTCCAGGCGAAGCGCGGTGTTCCGCTACGATGCGTCGGGGGAAATCTCGACGCTCGACGTCAAGGGACCCACGGATTCTCGGAACGATTCTCGATATGGGTTGATCCAGCGTCGCAACGCCGTCGTCAATGGCGTCTCCCAGTCGATCCTGGTGCGCCAGATTCCCGGGGTTGGTGCGAGTCGGCGCGGTGCGAATGGCCCCTTCGTGTTTCCGTTTGGCGAGGATCGCGGCACGCGGTTCGCGGCGACCAACGATTCGAGCACGTTCGTGCAGGACGTCAGCTACCGCCCGTTCGGCGAGTCCACCTCGACGCCATCCGCCTCGAGCTCGCTTTTCTACACGAGGGAACAATGGAACGGAGGCGACCTGCTCGCCGACCTCGGTGTCGTTAGCCTCGGCGCGCGCATCTACGATCCGATCATTGGCCGTTTCCTCAGCCGCGATCCGCTGATCATCCCGCGCACCGCGAGCTCGACCAACCCGTACGCGTTCGCGCTCAACGATCCGATCAACCACAGTGACCCAAGCGGCCTCGACCCGGGCTTGGGAATCTGCGCTACCTCGTCGGGCGCGCCCTGCGGGGGCACTGGCGGTGCATCACTCGGCGTCGGTGTGGCTCTGGGCATCGGCATCGGGCTGGCGTCGGGTTGGGGCGGCTCGGGCGGCTCGGCCGGACCAGCTGGACCCTCGCTGCTGTCGAAGGACGCCTTCGACACCGCCCCGATCTCGATGTGGCCGCAGTGGCAGCCGCGCGATTTCCTCGATGGCTTCGCTGGTACCGTCGGCGTCGCTTCGTTCGACCAATACGTCAGCGTTGTCACCGATGTACTTGGCGGCGCAGAGACGGAGGCTGATTCCTACAATCCAGGCCTCTTTCCGATCGCGGGCACGGCATCGCTGTTCCTTAACGGGACGTTACAAACCATCCGAGGAGTCAAGGCCGAGCGAGACGCAGCGCGCCGTGGCGACATCGCCGGCATGTACGCCGCCAGCGGCGACCAAGCCATCGGCGTGCTCAAGAGCTTGGCGGCGGTCGCTTCCGTTGCCGGGCCGGCGGCCGAGGTTGGGTCTTTGGTGCGGGCTGGGTCGACGGTTGCGGGTCCGGTCACGAACCCAATTGCTGGTTCGATCAGACAGGTGAACGCGATCGGAGGTACTCAGAACTGCGTGGCATGTGCCATCGCCACAGATGCAACGCTGCGTGGACGTCCTGCCTCGGCGATGCCAGGGGGGCCCTTCAATGTTGTAGAGAGCATCACGAGGTACAAACCGGGTTCAGTTGGAATACCCGCGAATGGAGCCGCCGGCATCCGCACAATCATGAATGGCTGGGGACCAGGATCCCGGGGCATTGTGTGGGGAACTCGGGGTGCAGAGCGTGGTCACACTTTCAACGTTGTAAACCAAGCGGGATCGATTCGTTTCCTCGATGGTCAAACTGGTAGGGCTGCTATTGAGACTGGGTATGATGGGTACTTTCTATTCCGAACACAGTGATATTCTTAGTATGGTCCGCGAAATCCCGATGAATGAATCAAGTGCACGAGAATTTGCCTCGGCATCGTTCGTGCTCCGCGAGGGCACGTCGTTGGGCGAGGCTCGTGAGTTGAACCACGGCTGGTACTTTCCGTTTCGCTCGACGGAACGGCTGGTTGGCTGCAATGGCGTCATCGTCAACAAACGCAACGGCAAGTTGTTCCATCTCGGTTCCGCGTTCCCGCCCGACCGCGATCTTGCGCTCTACGATCGGGGATATCAGTTCGACGTTTACGACCTCGCCATTCTTCGCGTACGTGATCGCGCACGAACGTTGAGCACGCTTGGTGAACTGCGGCTGCGGATCGTGGAGCCCACGGAGGAGCATGGTGTTGTCTGGAAAATCCCACGCGAGCTAACTGACGTCGAGCTCTCTCGGAAGCTCGAACAACTGCCGTGCACCATCCCCAACGTGAACCTCTACTTCGTTGCGGAGCTTCTCGAGAACGCGCGGCTCGCGGGTTGGTTCACGTTCGATCTCAGGGAGCACATGACGTCCGCGTAGGTGACCTTGGGGTCAACAGGCGAGCACGTCGAGAAGACCGCCGATCCTAAAGCCCGCGTAGCTGCAGTCCGGAGTACCATCGCAGGCGGTGGACGATTTCAGCTTCGGCCTCCCGCCCTCGGTCGGACGGGAGACGGTGTTCGAGATGGCGCGCGAGTTCGCCGACGTGCTGTTCGCGGCGCGCTTCACGACCGTCGTGCCGTTCAAGAGCTACGAGGCGCTGCAGAAGGCGCTGTTCGACGGCGAGGTCGACGCGGCGTGGGGGCCACCGGTGATCTGCGCGCGCGTCGAGGGAGCCGGCGGCGTGATCGCTCATCGCGCGATCCGGCGCGGCGGCACCACGTATCGCTCGGCGCTCGTCAACCGCAAGCAGGACCGCTGGGGCCTCGCCGTCGTCAAGTCGGGCGCGTTCCGCCCGCGCGCGGTGTGGTGCGACGCGTGGTCGATGGGCGGGTACCTGCTGCCTCGCGGCCTG
>Ga0075163_10002000_pt1 | contig 27449 bp, 18 predicted proteins | sample JI1023141ADNA_FD_71478 | JGI IMG/M metagenome (GOLD analysis project Ga0075163, IMG submission 71478) | Wastewater effluent complex algal communities from Wisconsin, to seasonally profile nutrient transformation and Carbon sequestration -... | ecosystem: Engineered > WWTP > Effluent > Algae...
GTCCTTCGGCGTTGCGCCCGATGCGGTCATCGGGCACAGCGTCGGCGAAGTGGCCGGTGCGTACATTGCCGGAGCGCTGAGCCTGGAGGATGCGGTGCGGCTCGTGGTGCTGCGCGGACGGATCATGCAGCGGGCCACTGGCCTGGGCCGGATGGCGTCTGTCTCGCTGAATGCTCAGGAAGCAGCGAAGGCGCTCGCCGGATATGAAGATCGACTTAGCATCGCGGCAGCCAACGACTTGACCTCGGTCGTGATCGCCGGTGAGACAGCGGCGCTGGAGCGGCTTGTTCAGCAGCTGCAAGCGCGCCTGATACGCTGTCGCTACCTGCGTGTGAACTATGCGTTTCACTCACCGCAGATGGCGCCCTTTCAGAGCGAGCTGCGGGCCGCGCTCGGGTGGCTCAGGCCGCAGAGCGCGAAGATCGCCATGTACAGCACCACACGCGGCGCCAAAATAGACGGCGCCGAGCTGGGGGCGGACTACTGGGCGAGCGGTATTCGCGAAGCGGTTCAGTTCGCGCCGGCGGTCGAAGCGGCGCGCAAGGATCGCCATCGGATCTTTCTGGAAGTGGGTCCGCATCCGGTGCTCATAGGCAATCTGGAGCAGTGCCTCGCGGAGGGCGGTGCCGATGGTGCCGCGATTCCCACCCTGCGGCGTGGTCAGGACGAGCTGCGCTGCCTGTTTACTGCCCTGGGTGCGCTCTATGTGCGCGGCGGCGGGCTCGATTTTCAGCGCATCCACTCCCAGGGTGCGCAGCGGTCGCCGGGTGCACGCGTCGCCTCGCTGCCCATCTATCCCTGGCAGCGACAGCGGCACTGGCTGAAGCTCGCACCATCGGTGGAAACCGTTCCCGCACAGCTTGCGGCAGAGCATCCGCTGCTCGGAAGGAGGCTCCTGGTTGCCGGTGCCCATGCTGTGTTTGAAAAGCTCTGGAGCGCGCAGGCGGAGGAGTCCGCATCCGCGCTGCTGGGCGCGGCGGCTGAGGCAACCTTCGGGGTGGATGCGAGCGCAATTTCAGCGGACAATCTTGTGCTGCATGCACCGCTGGTGCTGGCGCCTGGGGAGCAGCGCCGCATCCAGGTCGTGGTCGCAGAACCGTTGGAGGCAGCTGCGCAGCTCACGCTCTACAGTCAGGAGCTGGGGGCCAGGCTGGGAGCGCGCTGGACCGTGCATGCAACGGCGCAGGTCACGGGAATCAGGCAGCTTGCTCTAGCCGAAGAGCAGCAAGCGGATGCGGGCAGCGTGGCAGCGGAGCAGCCGGAGGTTGCGAGTCCGGAGCCGACCACGTCGGAATGGCTGGCGCGGCTGCGAGAGCGTGCGCCCGAGTCGTGGGCAGCTGAAGTGGAAGCCGCGGTGCGCGCCGATCTGGCCAGCGTGCTGCTCTTGTCGGCGCCCAGCGACAGCGATGCCAACGTGCCGTTTCAGGAGCTCGGTCTCGACTCGCTCATGGCGGTGCAGCTGCGCCACGAGCTGAGCGCGCGCACCGGGCATGCGCTGCCGCCGACGCTGGCTTTCGAATATCCCACGCTCCAGGCGATTACCCAGTATCTGCTCGAAAACGTGGTGGCCGGCAGCGGCGCCAGCGAGCGCCAATCACAGGAGAGTGCCCAATGAAGGTCTACGGAATGGCCATCAGCTCGGTCACGCAGAAAGTGCTGCTGGTCTTCGCGGAAAAGGGACACGAGTGCGAGCTCGTAAATGTCGATGTGCTCAAAGGTGAGGACAAGCTGCCCGCGCATCTCGGGCGGCAGCCGTTCGGCGAGATTCCAGTGCTGGAGGACGATGGCTTCTGGCTGTACGAATCGCGGGCGATCATTCGCTATCTGGATCGGCGGCTCTCGGGTCCGGCGCTGATTCCCAGCGACCTGCGGGAGCTCGCGCGCATGGATCAGTGGATCAGCATCGAGCAGTCCTATTTCAGCGGTCCGGTCTGGGAGCTGGTGAGGGGCGGCCCGGTCTACGAGATCATCCGGCAGAGCGTGGGCGCAGAGAACTTCCCGCCGCCTCCCGATGCCGCGAGCCTGGAGCGGGCGCGCCGGGAAGCGGCCAGGCCGCTCGATGTGATGAACGAGGCGCTGGCTGAGCGGGAGTACCTGGCCGGCAGCCAGTTTTCGCTGGCCGAGGTCAGCTTCATGCCCTACGTGCAGTACATGGTCGCATCCGGCGGCGAGGATCTGATCCTGGAGCGTCCCCGTGTCGCGGGCTGGTGGCAGCGCATCAGCACGCGTCCGTCCTGGCTCAAGGTTGGCAAGGTCCTGGACAGGTCCTATCTGTAGCCGGCATCAAGCGAACACCAGCTGCAACGTGCGGCTGCTCCGCGTCGGATTTTTGGATTCAAGGAGAACGATTGATGGAACATATCGACACCCTCATTACGCATGCTCACATGTTCACAATGCAGGGCGAAGGGGTTGGCTACATCCCAGATGGCGCGGTTGCGATCAAAGGGCAGCGCATTGCAGCTGTGGGACCGACGAGCGAGCTCGCTCCGCACTTTCAGGCCGATCAGATCATTGATGCGACGGATCATGCCCTCCTGCCGGGGCTCATCGATGCGCATGTGCACACGCCGATCGCGATCATTCGCGGCATCGCGCAGGACATCGATGGCTGGTTGGAAAAGGGCTACTGGATCTACTATCAAGAGGCAGACAAAAAGGACATGGTCGCCCGCTGCCGATTCTGTCTGCTGGAGGGAATCAAGGCGGGCACAACGACCTTCGTTGACTTCAACGATCCGCTGCCCGAGTGGGCAGAGGCGTTCGCAGGCTCGGCGGTCAGAGGCCGGCTGGTTGCGCAGTTTACGGCGCTGGGCGAAGGTGCGCAGCTAAACGGTCTGTATCCGCTGGATCCGGCAGTTGGGCAGCGGCGAGCCGAGCAGGTCATTGCGTTTGCGCGCGACTGGAGCGGCGCGGCCGAAGGGCGCATCACCACGGTGCTCGGTCCGGTGGCGCCTGATCTGGTGCTTCGCGAGCATCTGGTTCAGATCAAGCGAGCGGCAGAGCGCGAAGGCATGATGATCCAGATGCACGTGGCGCAAGGCGATCGCGAGATTGCGCAGATGCTCGCGCGCTATGGGCAGCGCACGCCGGCCTACCTGGACGAGCTCGGATATCTGGATGACCAGCTCATGGCGGTTCACCTGACCGAGGCCAACGAGCGCGAGACGGAGCTCCTGGCGCGTCGGGGCGTGCGCATGATGCTGTGCTCAAGCGCGATCGGGCTCATCGATGGCATCGTGCCGCCAGCGCTGGCGTTCAAGCAGGCGGGCGGAATGGTGGCGCTGGGCTCGGACAACAGCGCCTGCTCGATGTGGAACGAGATGCGCCTGACCGCCTTGTTCAACAAGATCAGCCGACGCGATCCCAAGGTCATGCCGCCCTGGGAGGTCCTGCGCATGGCCACGATCGACGGCGCGCGCGCGGTGGGTCTGGGCGATCAGATCGGCTCGATCGAGGTTGGAAAGCAGGCGGATCTCATCACGGTGGATCTGCGCGAGCCCAGCCTGATGCCGGTGCTGGAATCTCCGGTGCGCAACATCGTTCCGAACCTCATCTACAATGCCCGCGGCACCGAGGTAAAAAACGTCTTCATCGCTGGCAAGGTGGTGATGCGCGATGGCCAGGTGCTGACCATGGACGAGCGCCGGGTGCGCGAGCAGGCGCAGGCCTCGGCGCAAGCAATCGCGGATCGCGTCGCGGCCAACCCTGCGCACCGCGAGCTCGCGCTGGTGCAGGCCACGCAAAAAGGACTGCTGTGATGGGACACCAGACCGCACAACCGATGGCAAAGATGCGTCAGGCGACCCCGGCGGACATCGATGGGATCATGCGGGTCGAAGAGGACTGGCCCGAGTCCCAGCGCGCGAGCCGCGACAAGATGCTGACCCGGCTGGCGAAGTTCCCCGAGGGATTCTGGGTCATGGAAAGCGGCGGCGAGATCGTCGGAACGCTGACGAGCTGCCTGCTGCGCTACGACCCTGGCGCCAAGGCGCTCAAGACCTGGGATCAGGTCACCAACAACGGCTACCTCCATGACATCGATCGCAGCACTGCCAACGCCATCTACATGGTGTCCGGCTCGCTCAAGAAGGAGGCGCGAGGCGGCACCGGCTACACGCTGTTCATTCAGCCGCCGATCCAGCTGGCCGAGACGCTGGGACTCGACTACGTGCTGACCGGCGCCAAGATTCCCGGATACGATGCCTACTGCCGGCGTCACGGCGATGTGGATGCAGGTCAGTATGCATTCCTGAAGCTGCACGGCTGTCTCGTCGATCCGTTTTTGGAGATGTACCGCGGCATGGGATTTACCGTTCCCGATCGAGATCACATCATCAAGGACTTCTATCCCGATCCCCCCAGCCGCGACTACGGCGCCATCGTGGTCCGCAAGATCCGCAAGCGCTAGCCTTGCGGGTTCGTGTGAAGACATGCTGACAAGAAAGCGCCGCGCGCGTATCCGGCTTTGGCCCAGCGAGTGCGCTGCGCCCACACAAGCCGCGATATCAAACCGACTGGTAGCCACAGGAACAAGCCTCATCCAAGAGCAGGACAGATGAAGCCGAGCTCAAGATCGATCAGCTGGGCGCGGCCGCTTTTGGCAGAGCCGGGTGCGGCCGCGTGAACGAAGCGTAACGAATCGCTTGTGCCGACATGAAGGGACAAGCGCAGCTTCACCGCGACGCTGAATCGGTGCGGCGACTTCCCAGGTGGTGACTCAGCCCACCTGCATTTTGGGCTGCCCGAACCCAAGGCGAGGATTATCTTTGCAGCTAGAGATAAGCTTTGTCTGATGTCAGGTCGTGCATGAGGCAGCGCCGAACCAGGACAGTGCGCTTGGGATCAGCGCTGCTGCTGGGTATGGCCCTAGGGATGAGCGTGCTTGCGCCGGCCGCGCAGGCGCAGCTGGCCGGCTTTCGTCTGGATCGCTATGAGCCCACCACCGCAGGCAGCTGGCTGTTTCGCGTCGAGCGGCCGTGGTATGCGCCCGCGCACTTCGCAGCGGCTGGCATGACTCTTGGCTATGCGCACAGCGGGCTGCGCTTTGCTGACAGCGACCCCGTGGTGGCCCACTCGCTCATCGGCTCAGTTGATGTGGCGGGGTCGCCGGGCCGCTTTCTGCTGGTGCGATTGAGCCTGCCGCTGACCTTTCTGGAAGCGGGCACTGCCGACCCGGCAAGCGGCCTCGCTGCGCAGCAGGGCACGCTGCTCGGCGATCCGCGCGTCGGTGTGATGGTGCCGCTCTTTGGACACGCGGAGCGCGATCGCATCTCGATGCACCTGGGTGTCGATGGCTGGTTTCCAGCGCACGGCGGCAGCCATCAGGGTGACCAGCAGGGGCGGCTGCTCCTGCCACGCCTGGTGCTCGCAGGAGCGCCGCGCGAGCGCTGGCGCTTCACGGTCGAGGCAGGGTTTCTCTACCGGCCGGTGGCTGTGCTGGGCACATCTGATCGCCAGCTCATCGCCGGCAGCGAGGTGCAGGTCGGCGGGGCGCTGGGCTTCTTTCCGATCGTCAATCGCCTGCACGTGGGACTTGAGCTGCGCCTGACCGGGCGCGTCACCGGATATGAGCTTGGAAGTGCGGATGCGGTGATGTTCGATGCGCTCATCGGAGCGCAGTATCGAGTCCTCCAGCAGCTGCAGCTTGGCGCCGCAATCGGCACCGATGCATCGGGAGCCAGCGGCACTCCCGATCTGCGGGCGCTGCTGCGCATCGCGTGGATCTCGCGCGGCGAGCCCGCAAAGCCAGCCAGCGAGCCGGTTGCAGCAGCGGTCAGCGTGCCGGCCAGGGCGCCCGCGCAGCCAGCGGCGGCAGACTCCGATGGCGATGGCATCCTGGATGAAGCGGATCGCTGCCCCGAGGAGCCTGAGGATCAGAACGGCGTGCGCGATGAGGACGGCTGTCCGGAATACGCTGGCAGCGTTGCGCAGGAAGCGCTGCGGCCCCGGCAGCCTGAGACGGCGAAGCCGCTGGCGCCCCCTGCTCCTGCTCCTGCTCCTGCCTCTGCACCCAGTGCGCCCAGACCGGTTTCAGACTCTGACCACGATGGGATTCCGGACAGCGAAGATCGCTGTCCGCTCACCCCAGAGGACAGGGATCAGTTTGAAGATGACGACGGCTGTCCGGACCTGGACAACGACGGAGATGGCATTCCCGATGCGCAGGATCGCTGCCCGCTGGAGGCAGAGACCGCAAACGGCTTCGCGGACGAAGACGGCTGCCCCGATACCGTGCCGACCCAGGCCAAGCTCGTCGGGGATCGCATCGAGATCAAGGAGCAGGTGCAGTTTCAGCTGGGCAAGGCCGATGTGGATCCGCTGTCCTATGATCTCCTGCGGCAGGTCGCGGACATCCTGCGCAGCCGCGCCGGGCAGCGCATCGAGGTGCAGGGGCACACGGACAATCGCGGCAATCCGCGCCGCAACCTGGAGCTGTCGCAGCAGCGCGCCAACAAGGTCCGCGAGTTCCTGATTCACGAAGGCATCGCCGCCGAGCGGCTCACGGCCAGGGGCTACGGAGCGCTGCGACCGCGCGTCTCGAACCAGACGCAGGAGGGCCGGGCCGAGAACCGCCGCGTCGAGTTTGTGCTCACTGGAGAAGCGAAATGAGGGGCCCATGCGCGGCAGCGCTGTGCGCGATCTTCATGCTCTGCGCCCGCGCTTCCGAGGTGCGCGCGCAGCTGGCCTGTGGCTCTCTGCAGGTCGAGTTCGGGCAGGTGCGGATCGGCAGGCCGCTGACTCCCGAGTGGGTGGCCACCGAGGAAGGCAAGCGCTGCATCGGCGACATCACCGAGCAGCTCAAGCGCAATCGCCTGCTGCGCGCGGTCACGGTGGCAAATCACGTTGCCGATGCCCAGCAGGCGGGCGGCAAGCCGCTCTCGGGAGCGCGCCTGGTCGCCGATGCGCTGGTTGCGGCCGGGCTGCCCCCGGGACGCGTCTTCGCGGTGGCGCCGCGGGCCGAGAGCGCCGCAGCCACCGGCATCGTCATCCGCTACACCGAGCGGGCGCCCGACAACGTGGTTGCGCGCATCGCGACCCTGAGCGGTCCCGTGCGGATCGGGGCAGATGAGACCGCGCTGCGCAAGGCGGAGCTCCAGATGCCGATCCTCGTCGACGATCTGGTCGACACCGGCGCCGATGGCCAGGCGCTCATCGAGCTCAAGGATGGAAGCGGCATCCGCATTGCGCCCAACAGTCGCGTCAAGATGATCCGCATGAGCATCGCCGAGAGCGGCGAGCGGGCCGTGAGTCTGAGCGTGATTCGCGGACAGATCGAAGCGGAAGTGCACCGAGCCGCACAGGGCTCGAGCTTCGAGGTGAGCAGCCGCGTGGCCGTGGCATCGGTGCGGGGCACAGACTTCCGCCTGACCGCCGAGCCGCAGGGAGACTCCCGGCTTGAGACGCTGGAGGGCAAGGTGAGGCTGGGCAGCGCCATCAGTGCGAGCACCCAGGCGGTGGATGTGCCGGCCGGACTTGGCTCCCACGCCCGCCAGGATGGGCGGGTCGAGACCCCGCAGCCGCTGCCGGCGGCGCCGACGGTGATCGCGCCCAAGAAGGGCCCGCTCGGGCCCGGCGCGCAGCTGTCGTTCACTGTGGTCCCCGGTGCTACCGAGTACCACATCGAGATAGCGCGCGACGCCGATCTGATCGTGGACGCCCGGCAGCTGGTCGCGACCGCGACAACCCATGTGCTCACAGAGCCGCTCGCCGCTGGCAAGTGGTTCTGGCGCGTCACGGCCAAGAGCGCCGACGGCTTCATCGGCCTCCCCTCCAAGGTCTATTCCTTTGAAGTGAAGCGATGACGCAGCGCCGCTTGGATGTCCGCGCCGCAGCGGCCCTGATCCTGGCCGGCGCCTTTGCCCTGCTGGCCGACCGGCTGAAAGCTGCAATCGGCATCGGACACGTCCCGCTCATCGGCGCGCCGATGCTGCTGCTGTGTCTGCGCGCGCTGGCTCTGGTCATATTGGTGTCGGCGCTGTGGCGGCTGCGCCCGCTGTTCGGCGCGGCGTTCAAGCGTGTGCTGCTGCGGTTTGACGCGGCCGAGGCGCGACTGTTCGCGCAGCTGGCGCCGAGCTCTGCGCCAGCACTGCGGGCGCTGCTGCTGGGGCTTGTGATCGGCTCGGTCGCAAGCCTGCTGGTCGAGACCAGCAACTTCGAGCAGGGACTTGAAGCGAGCTTCATCGATCGCTGGTTCAGCCTGAGGTTTCCGCAGCGCTCCAGCTCCGAGGTCCTGATCGGCGCGTCGGCCTCCGGTGCAGTGCGTCGCGATGAGGTCGTGATCGTGGCGCTGGATGACGACACGGTCGCGCACCTGGGCTGGCCGCTGCCGCGCAGGGCGTATGCGCGGCTCATCGATCGCGTGAGCAGCATGCACCCGCGCAGCCTGTCGTTCGATCTGTCGATCATCGATGCGAGCCGCGAGCATCCGGAGTGGGACGCAGAGATCGGCGCCGCGGCGGCGCGGGCTGGCAATGTCTTTTTTTCCTACGTGCTGGCCGTGGCCTCGCGCGATGCGGGGGCACAGCCCTCGGAAGCGGCGCAGCGCGTGCTATCGGCCAACACGATTCCCTGGCATGACGAAGCGCAGCGATTGCCCGATTTTGCGTCGCTCACCGGGCACTCGGTGGCGCCCAAGCTGGTGATCGATGCCATCGCAACCCAGGCGCACGGGACGGCCATGACCAATGTGGTGCTGGATGGCAACGACGACATCCTGCGCCGCTCGCTGCTGGTCGCCCGGCTTGGCCGGCAGCTCTACCCTGCCCTGTCCCTGCGCGTCGCGGCCGATGGGCTCGGCGTGCCGCTGTCGCAGATCCGGATTCAGCGCGGCGGCTATGTGGATATCGGCGGCAAGCGGCGGGTGCCCATAAACGAGTTCGGCCAGACGCTCGTGCGCTATCAGGGACGCAACAGTCAGGCTGGGGATGGGCCGTTTCGCCACGTCTCGATGTGGTCGCTGCTGCGCGCCGAAGACTCGGTGACCCTTGCGGACAGCCCCATGGGCGAGGATCAGGAGTTCATCATCGATGAGCAGACGCGCGATCCCGAGCAACTGGCGCAGCGGCTCAGCGTCGGCGCCGCAGTCGCTGGAATCGCCGACTACACCTCCGAGCCGGGGCGCATCCTGGAGCTTGCGACGCCGGACGCAAAGAGCGCAGATGACACGGGCTTCACAGTGCTCGATGAGGCCCGCATGCGCTTTAGCACCAGGCTGCGCAGCCTCAAGCCTCGCGGCGTCCAGCCGCCCGTGCTGGCAGGCCGCCATGTGCTGGTCGGCTCCACCGCACTCGCGGCCAGCGACGTTCACACCGGACCGCTTGGACTCATCGCCGGCGTCGAATATCAGGCGACGATGCTGTCCAACCTGCTGCGCGGCGACTGCTTCCATACGGCGCCGCTGTGGTCGCGAGTCGCTCTGACGGTGTTGCTTGGGATCCTGGCTGCGCTCATCGGCTCGCTGTGCCGGCCCAGCCTCGGGATCATCCTGGTCACGCTGCTGGCCATGGCGGCTGCGATCGGTGTGTTTTTGTCGTTCGGCGCTGGCCTCTATATGCCAAGTGTTGCTCCGGCAGGCGCGCTGATTCTCTCGTACTCGCTGTGCGTGCTGCTGAGCTTCCGCGCTGAGGGCAAGGCGCGAGCGCGCGCTGAGGAGGGGCGCGAGCTTGTGCGCCGCACCTTCGGCCGCTATCTCACAGAGCAGGTCGTGCAGGAGATCCTCGATTCGCCGGATGGGCTCAAGCTCGGCGGACAGCGGCGCTTTGTGACGCTGATGATGACGGACCTGCGCGGCTTTACCACCATGTGCAGTGCGATGGAGCCCGAAGATGTGGTGCGGCTGCTCAATCACTATCTGGAGGCGATGACCGGCATCATCACCCGCTACGGCGGCACCATCGATGAGTTCATCGGCGATGCAATCCTGGTGGTGTTCGGTGCGCCGCTCAAGCACAGCGACCAGGGGCTGCGCGCTGTGGCCTGCGCCATCGAGATGCTGAATGCCATGGCCGCGGTGAACGACTGGAATCGCAGCCAGCGCCTGCCGGCCGTGGAGATGGGAATCGGCCTGCACAGCGGTGAGGTGGTGCTGGGCAACATCGGCTCCGAGCTGCGCGCCAAGTATGGAATCGTCGGCACGATCATCAATGTCACCTCCAGAATCGAGTCCTACACCGTGGGCGGGCAGGTGCTGCTCTCAGAGGCCACGCGGCAGATCTGCGGGCAGGGGCTGATCGTCGGAGCCAGTCAGTCGGTAACGCCCAAAGGGGTCGCGGGCTCGCTGACGATTCATGAAGCGCTCGCTGTGGAGGCGCCGTTTCACGTCAAGCTGGATGTCGCTGCCGAGACGTTTTCCACACCGCAGCAGCCGCTTGAGGTTCGCTATGCGATCGTCCGGGACAAGCAGGTCGGAGCGCTCACTGAGCGAGCAACGGTCGAGGCGCTGTCCAAGTCTGGGCTTGAGCTGCGCCTGCATGCGGATCCTGGAATGGCCGTGCTCACCAACCTACAGCTCCAGCTGCTCGGGCAGGACGGCGAGCCCCTGCCCGGTGAGATCTACGGCAAGATCCTGCGCGTGAACGTGAGGCCCGGCGTGATCTATGTGCGGGTGACCTCGGCCTCTGGAGATGCGCGCGCCCGACTCGAAAAAGCCATATCCGCCTGCTAGGATCGGGAGCGATGCTCCCAGTGATCATCCAGACCTATCTGGTCCTGCTAGGGCTGCTCGTGCTGGGAGCGAGCCCGCAGCAGGCGACCCGGGCTGCGCGACAGCCGCTGGAGCGGGAGCCGCTCCTCGCCGTGACGACCTTCAACGTCAACTATGCGCTGGCCGGAGATGCCGCCACGCTGGCGGCGATCACCGAGGCCCCGGCCGACCTGATCTTTTTGCAAGAGACCAACCGCGCATGGCAGCGGCAGGTGCAGCCGCAGCTCGCCGCGCGCTACCCGCACCAGAGCTGGCATGACAGGCCGCGCGCCGGTGGACAGGCGGTGCTGGCGCGCTGGCCGCTGCAAGCGAAGCAGGTGCTGCCATCGCCGACCGGCTGGTTCCCGGCGGTGCGCGTGGTGGTGCAGACGCCGCTCGGACAGGTTCAGGTGCTGGCGGTGCATCTGCATCCGCAGGTGACCGAGCAGGGCAGCTGGCTGCTCGGCCACTTTGCGACCGACGCGCTGCGGCTGCAAGAGATCGCAGGCTATGTAGACTCCCTGGAAAAGTCGCTACCGACGCTGATCGTCGGCGATTTCAACGAAGGAACGGACGGCGCGGCGCTCCGCTTTCTCGAAGCGCGCGGCTTTCGCTCGGCACTTCCCGAGTTCGCTCCGGAGGCCACGACCTGGCACTGGCCGCTGGGCAGGCTGGAGCTGCACGGCCAGCTCGACCACCTGCTCTACGACGCATGGTTCGAGCCGCTGAGCGCCGCGGTTATAAAGTCCGGGCGCTCGGATCACTTTCCAGTGTGTGGGCAGTTTGCTCGCGCGACCGCCGGCAGCGAGCGACCGCGCGCCCCGCGTGGAGCATCGATGACGATCACGCGGGCTGCGCACAAGTGAAGCCTCTGCCCATGCACCCATCCAGGGAAAACCCCCGAGCAGCCTAGGACACTTACCAGGCCAGCGCTTCCGAGGAGCACAAGCGGACCGGCGGCCATGGTTTTGCGGTGGACGCTCTACCGTTTGGTCTTCACGCTAGGAAGATGAAGACGCTTCCCTCGTCAAGACGCAGCACACCCCGGATCGCCGGCGGCGCCATGATGGCGATGGCGCGGCCGGTCTGCCTGCTGGTCTGCGCAGCTGCGGCCTGCACGCCGCAGAACCGCAAGCGCGATGATGTTCCCAGCCAGCCAGCATCCGAGTCGCAGCTGCTTGCGCTGGAGCGCGAGGCCTACTTCGGCAAACAGACGCAGATCAACCTCGACTACGCGACGCACTCGCAGCTGCGCGCCGGCAACTCGGCCAAGCTGCTCATGAGCGCAGAGTCCGCAGAGCGCCGCATTGCCAATGCCCGCGATGCGGATGTGATCCTGGTCAAGACCTTCATCTTCAAAGATGACGATACCGGCCGCCGGCTGGCGCAGGTGCTGGCAGAGCGCGCCCGCGCCGGCGCCTATGTGGTGGTGCAGTACGACGTCAAGGGCAGCCTGGGCAGCGCCGAGGAGCGCGCGCAGATGGCGCGCAATGCCACGCCCGAAAATCCGCTGGGTGAAAAGGATCTGCTGCACGGCCTGCGGCAGGCTGGCGTCATGGTGATTCCCACGAACTCGCCGGCGCGTCCGCTGGAGCTCGATGAGCTGGCCAACAACCTGGCACGCGCGACGCGCAGTCCGCTGGAGGCCAGCGAGCGCAGCGTGCAGTCGCTCAAGTCGGTTGCCTTTGTGGATCACGAAAAGTACTGGATCACCGGCCGGCGCCTTGCGGATGGATATGTCGAGCTGCGCGCAATCCTGGGAGGCACCAACCTGGCAAGTGAGTATGCGTTCGGCGGCACGAAGCGGGTGGACAGCCGCACCGGAGAAGCGGGCTGGCGCGACACCGATGTGGAGCTGCGCGGCCCGATTCTCAACGACATCGTGGTCCGCTACTTCGACACCATGGACTACCACTACGGCCGGCTGGTGGATGTCAGCAAGCGCAAGCAGTGGAATCCGCCGCAGCGTCGAGCCGGAGATGCCAATGTCCGCTTTCTGTGGAGCCACCCACAGGTTGAGCAGCTGCACGCCATCTACCACATGTACCGGGTGCTCATCGATGCCACGCCAGCGGGCAGCCAGATCCAGTTCGAGAACGCCTACTTCATTCCCTATGGCGATGTGCGCAAGTCGATCGCAGCGGCCGTGGACCGGCACATCCAGCTGCTGGTGCTGACCAACTCTGCCGATTCCACCGACGAGAAGATCATCACCGATGCCAGCCGCTCGACCTTCTATGCGCTGCTCAAGCGCGATCCGACCGTGCGCCTCTACGAGCACAAGTCGCGACCGGAGATCGGCGCCAAGCAGCTGCACACCAAGGCCGCATCGTTTGGCAAGATCGGGCCCGTGGTCATTGGCTCGTTCAACATGGATGCCTGGTCTGCCGAGCGCAACAGCGAGGATGTGGTGCTGATTGACGAGCCCAGCTTCCGCCACGATTTTGACGACATGATCCGCCGCGATGTCGCGCCCGAGCATGCCGACCACATCACCCTGGAGGTGGCAGAGAGCGACTCCACCTGGACCAAGGTCCGCCAGTGGGCCATAGACAATCTATTGCGCTACTGGCTGTAGGAGCTTGCGGCTCCCAATCGCGATGTCCTGTGCTTGTATAAGCTGCAATCCCCACCGATTTACTAGGATTAACCCGGGTCAAAGCTAAACTTCTGCATAAAGTTCCTATTTTAATAGGTTGAGCTTGCTTGCGGCTCCTGTTTCTCGTGGTAGGTTTCCTCCAACCCCAGTGCCGTTTTATTCAAACCAGAAATAGAGGCCGCGCTATGCCGTCCATACTTGTTCGTATCGTATAATAAATTGTGCAAGAAAAAGTTTAAGCCCATAGGCCAATTCGGTCCCAAGCGCGCAGATAAGTTAATCAAAATAGCCAGGGAGTGCTTCGAAAAATAAAACGCAATACCGATAGCGCTCTGTAGATACAAATGCAGATTCCCCGATGATGGTGAGCCGACTCATGACGATACCAACTCGCGCCCGCGAAACCGAGCATGAGACGCTCGAAAAAGAGGCCTCTCACGTCCTGGAAGAGACGCGCATGGTGATTCCGGGGCTCCAGGCGCTGTTCGGATTTCAGCTCATTGCAGTCTACAACCAGCCCTTCTGGGAGCTGCTGAGCGTCCAAGAGCAGCGCTTCCACTTTGGCGGTGTGGTGCTCACTGCGGCAGCCATCGCGCTGCTGATGACGCCCGCGGCCTACCATCGTCAGGCCGAGCCCCACGAGGTGTCGCGCTTCTTCCTCAAGCTGAGCGGCGTGCTGCTGACCCTGGGAATGTTCATGCTGATGCTGTCTCTGGAAGTGGACTGCTATCTCATCGGGCGCGCAGTTCTGAAGGATCCGCAGCTCAGCGCCGGGATCACGGGGGGTCTGGGCATAATCTATCTTGGCTTCTGGTTCGTGCTGCCGCGCATTGCCCGCCGCCACGCGCGAACCACCATGGCAAGACGTCTGCGCGCCTGACGACTGCCCCCGCCTGCGCCCCGCCGGGCGGGGTTGACGCCGCGTCTGCTCTGGGCGAATCGTGATCAGAAGCAGCCCCCCGCGCCACCGCGTGGAGTATAATGGTGGCCCGATGAAAGGGCTGCGAACAATGCCTCGGCTGACGAAGGTCACAAGGGTCCAGGGCCTGTGTGTGTCAGTGTTCCTGACGCTGTGCGGCTGCGGCGGCGGGGTCCTGCGCGCCAACCTGATCGTCGAAGCGGGGGCCAACTCGAACTCGCCGGTGATGCTCTCTGCGGTGATGGTTCACAGCTCCAAGCTGCTGAACAAACTTCAGGAGATGACCGCTGCCCAGTGGTTCGCCAAGCGCGAGCAGCTGCTTCGCGACTTCCCCCGGGATCTGGAAGAGACGTACTGGGAGCTGGTGCCCGGTCAGCAGCTGCCGCCGGTCGATCAGCCGGTGCGCAAGGGCGCGGTGCAGGGCATCCTGTTCGCCAACTACCGCACCCCAGGCGCGCACCGCTACCTGTTTGACCCCAAGCGCCCACAGGAGTGGAGCTGCGGTCTGCGCGAGATCAAGCTGACCCAGCGCTAGTACCCGCGGGGTAGCACCGGACCGAGGTGGTGAAGGCCGACACCCGGCAGCTGCGCTTGCCCGGATCTGCACCGGACTGCTGAACCTTGTGGCGCATGGCTTCGCTGTAGTAGCGCGCGAGCGCTGAGTCCGAAGTTCGCACATTGCCTGCGGCTTCAGACCACTCCTTAGCTGCGCCCCCAGGGGAACCCATGGACCCTGGGATGGATGTCCCTTGAGCAGCGCTCACCGGCGATAAATGCACATGTGTGAACAGCGGACTCCGATTGCATATCGGAGGCTCCGGACTACATCTCTGAGCATGGATGCACAACTAAGATTGTGAATGTTCCTGTCGCCATTCTGGGGTCGGAAGTTGTTCGCGGTTCGCAAGAAATGCTGCGGCCTGATTTTTGAAAGGAGTGGAGCGGCTGGGCCGCGAGTCCCCAGGCACAGGACTGCAGACCCCAGCAGATGACGCCGCGAACAGCGGGCAAGGACAGAGTGATGGACAGCGCTGATGAGATCCCGCCGGCCATTCAGTGGCACGAGGGGATGCTTCTGGCACCGCAGCACTTCCAGCAGCAGGCGCACCGCGACGAGCGGCTGCTGCACTATCACATGGGGTGGCACTCTCGGTTTCACTACGGGCTCGGCCGCTTCCGCGTCGATCCGGCGATGCTCTTTGAAGGCATGCTGCGCGTGCTGGAGCTCGAAGCGATCCTGCCCGACGGCCTGGTCGTGACCTACAAGCCGGGCGATCAAGAGGAGCTTCAGATCGACGTGCGTCCTCACGCCGAAGCGGCCAAGCAGGGCACGCTGCTCGCCTATCTGGCCATCGCCGCCGAGCGGCTCGGGACGTCGGCCGCGGAAGGGGATCTTCAGCGCTACACCTCGGTGCCCGGCGAGCCGGTTGCTGATGAGAGCGCAGGCGGACGGCCGATCCGCATCCCCAGGCTGCGGCCCAGACTGCGGCTCTTGGCGGGCAGCGAGACGCCGTCGGCGCGCTTCTGCTCGATGCCCATCTGCGGGGTGCGATGGAAGAACGGCTCGTTTGTGCTGTCCGACTATCTGGGCCCGAGCCTTCAGGTCGCGCTGGAGTCACCGCTCGGCGAGCTCTGCGCGCAGGTGGCCCGCCGCATCCGCGAAAAGGCGATGTATCTGGTCGAGACCATCCGCTCGCCGGCCATCACCACCAAGCCCAATGTCGTCGAGGAGCACAAGCGGCTCATCAACTATCTGGTGGCGCAGCTGCCGGCGTTCGAGGCGCTGCTGGCCACCGGATCCAGCCATCCCTACTCGCTGTACTGCGGGCTGTGCGCGATCGCGGGCAGCATCTCGGCGGTGGGCAGCCAGCTCATTCCGCCGATCTTTCCGGCCTATGATCACCGCCAGATCCGCCGCTGCTTCGACACCGTGCGCGACTACATCCTGAACACAATCGAAGAGGGCATCTCCGAGGCGTTCACCGCCATTCCGTTCAAGTTCGACAGCGGCAACTTCCAGCTGAACTTCGAGCGCGAGTGGCTGGGACGGGTGCTCATCCTCGGGCTCAAGGCCGCGCCGGGAACCACGGATCAGCAGCTGACCGACTGGATGGCCAACAGTCTGATCGGCTCGCAGAGCCGCTTCCGGGCCCTGCGCGAGCGCCGTCTGCTCGGCGCCGAGCGCAAGGCCATCGATCGCTACGAAGGGCTGGTGGCGACGCGCGGCATGCTGCTCTACGCGCTGTCGGTGAGTCCAGACTTCATCGTTCCCAACGAGCCGCTGATCGTCGGCCCGGGCAGCGACAAGCTGGCGCTGCCGCGACCGGCGGATCTGCTCATGTTCGTGTCGAACAAGGGCTGAGGCAGACCAGATGAGCACAGAGCCACAGGCCGGATCCTATCTGGTGGAGCTTCTGCGGCAGTACTGCGCCGTCGTGGTCTCGCACAAGCAGGAGATCGAGCGCCGCATTGCCGCGCAGACCCGGGACGATGCGCAGGGCAAGATCCTGGAGCTGCCGACCGATGACGAGAGCCAGAGCTACGCCGAGTCGGTGCAGCGCCAGCTGCGCGAGCGGCTGGAGCAGCTGGTGCAGGATGTGCTGCGCCGCGGCGATGAGCGCGAGCAGCGCCGCTTTCGCGAGATGCAGTACGTCATGGTCGCGTTCACCGACGAAATCTTTCTGAGCCTCAGCTGGGAGGGGCAGGAGTTCTGGCGCGAGCACCTGCTGGAGGAGCGCATCTTCGCCACCCACCAGGCGGGCACGCAGTTCTTCGACAACATCGACGAGCTGCTGCGCCAGCGCGATCCCACTCGCGCCGATGTCGCCGCCGCCTACCTGCTGGGCCTGTCGCTGGGGTTTCGCGGCCGCTACCACGGCACCAGCGGCGAGGCGGAGCTTGAGCGCTATCGCCAGCAGCTGTTCGCGTTCCTGTTTCAGCGCAACCCCGGGCTCGGGGATGAGGCGCAGCTGTACCCGCAGACGTACGCGCAGACCCTGACCGGCAAGCCGCAGTCCTGGCTGCCTGTGCTGCGTCCATGGCTGATCGCGATCGGCTCTTTGCTGGGGCTTTTTGTCCTGATCGGCCATGTCCTCTGGGGTCTGGAGTCCTCACGGATCAGTCGCATGATAGATGACCTTCGGGAGTCGCAGCGCACAGTCGCTGCGGAAGGATCGGAACGGCGTTAGGAGTACTCCGTTCTCGGTTGGGAATTCCGATTCGGTAACATGGCCGGTCGTAACCCGGTCGTTGCTAATTGAGGCGTCAACACAGCAATGCCTTTCTGCCGCTTGATCTTGATTGCAGCAGTCTGTGCGCTCCTGTCCGGTAGCAGGCTCTGTTGGGCTGAGACTCCGGAGGAGCACGATGAAGAGGGAGCGCGGCTCTACTTGCAGAAGCAGTATGAGCCGGCGCTGCGGGAGTTCCGCTCTGCCCACCGCTTGAATCCGAAGCCGCGCTACCTGTTCAACATGGGGCAGTGCTACCGACGGCTGGGACTGGGGCCGGAGGCAGTCGAATACTTCCATCGCTACCTCGCAGAAGAGAGGTCGCCGGATCCGACAATTCAGGCCGAGCTCTACACCTATATCGAACAGATCGAAGCGGCGCAGGATCACCAGGACAAGCGCGGCGTCCGCCGCGAGCAGCCCGAGCCGCCGCCGCGCCTGGTTGCCGATGAGGTGGTGGATCTGGAGGAGCTCGGCGACCAGGTGGTCCGCGATGACAAGAGCGGCAGCACTGCAGTGGCGATGGAGCTGCTTGGGCAGATCAAGCAGGTGTGGATCCAGCGCCACGATCCCACGGTGTTCTACTATGTCGCCCGCACCTACGAGCGCATGGGCAAGCGCAGCGAGGCGCTGGAGTACTACCGCCGCTACCTGGGTACGGAGCCGGTCGACTCGCCGCTGCGCAGGCAGGCGGCGGCGCAGCTGGTGCTGCTGACCCCGACACCGCCGGGCCAGAAGTTCCTGTGGCCGGCGCTGGCGCTGGGCATTGTTGGCATCGCGGGCGTTGCGACCGGGCTCGGCCTCTATTTTGAGTCCAGCAAGACCTACGACCAGTACCTCCAACCGGTGAGCGAAACGGACAAGCGCGCCCTGCGCGACCGCGGGCAGCCGCTGGCCCTGGGCTCGACGATCTCGTACGCAGTTGGCGGCGGTCTGCTGGGCACCGCATCGATCTTCGCCTTTGTGGCGCTGGGCAAGGGCGTGCGCAAGAAGCCCCCGGCGCTTGTGCGCGTCCCGCCCCCCGGCCCGGGTGCGGCAGGCGGCGCGCAGGGGCTCCTGCTCTCACCAGCGCGCTTGCAGCTGGCCTGGCAGCCCGGGCCAGGCGGCGGCGCCATCAGCCTTCAGGGAGTGTTCTAGATGCGTTTGATCGCCACCGTGTTCAGCGCGCTCGCAGGTCTTGCGGCCGGCTGCACCCTGAACCAGAACTACGCCCAGTGTCAGCAGGACTCCGACTGTCCGCCCAATGGTGCGGCCAAGCAGTTCTGCACATCGGATCAGATCTGCGTGCCCGACACGCCCGAGGAGCGGCTGTGCGCAATTACCGAGCCGGCGCAGCCAGCGGCGCAGGCCAAGCATGTGGGAGCGCTGCTGTACATGCCGCCAGACGCAATGACCCCGGCGATGACGGTGCGACTGCACGTGCTTCAGCATGCCGTGCAGGAGATCAACGAGCTGGCCAAGACGGATCAGGCGCAGCCGCTGGCGCTGCACATCTGCGACATCTCGGGCTCGGCCGGCGATGCGCAGAACTCTTTTCGCGTGCTGGTAAACAAGTACGCCGTGTCCGCGGTGATCGGGCCCGACAGCCAGGCTGCGCTGTCGGATGTGGTCGGTCTGGCGTCGTCGTCTTCGGTGCCGATCCTCTCGCCGGCCGCCACCGCTTCGGCCGTGGTGCAGCTGCCGAGCCGCGGCTACCTCTTGCGCATGGCGCCGGTCGACACGCAGCAGGCCTCGCCGATCTCGCGCGAGGTTCCAAACGGCAGCCTGCTCGGTCTGGTGTCCAGCGAGGACTCCTACGGCAACAACGTGCGCCGCAGCTTTCTCTCTTCGTGGATGAACCGCGACTCGGTAAACAACAAGCTGCGCTTCAGCTACTCGTACAACGAGTCGACGCCGGGGCTGCTCAACATGGTCGCCAGCCAGCTGGTCGCCAACCAGCCCACCTACGCAGTGCTCATGGTCTCGGATACGCAGGCGCAGCTGGTGCAGCAGCTCAAGGATCTGCCGAATCCGCCGGGCGATCCGACGCGCGCCACGCAGCTCGTGGTCTCGGACAGCGGCCACAGCGACGAGATGCTGGCGCTGGCCGCCCGCCCCGACATGGCCGAGCACATCGCCCGCCTGCGCGGCATCGGCCCGCTGACCCTCAGCCAGTCGATCGAAGCGACCGAGTTCAAGACCGCGTTCCAGTCGCACTATCCCAGTGACCGCCTGTCGAGCGACGTGTACGCGGGCTATGCCTACGATGCGCTCTACACGGTCGCTGTGATCATGAACAGCATCAAGGGCGACCTCACCGGCGATGCGGTGCTCCAGGTGCTGCGGCGCATGACCAACTCGATGACGGTGCTGCCCATGAGCCGGGTGACGTTTGCCGACACCGTGCGCATCGTGAATCAGGGCGACACCTTCACGCTGAGCGGCGCCACCGGCCCCATCCGCTTCACGCCCGAGGGCAGCCGCGACCCGGCCCTCTTCGAGCGCTGGACCATCGACACCACCACCACGCCCGGCAAGCCGACGTACGTCAGCACGCCGCTGTAGAGGCCCAGGACCCGTGAGCAAGCCGATCAAACCAGCAGAGAAGGGCGTCGCCGAGAGCGCTCCCGCCGACGCCGAGAAGGCCGAGCTCGGGGCCGACGGCGCTTCGCCGCTGCTCCTGGCCGGGCTCGCGCTGCTGCTGCTGGCAGTGCTGCTAGGGGCCTATCTTTTCTGGCGCCGCCGCCAGCGCCTGAAGGCCCAGAAGGGGCAGCAGGCGGGCCCGGCTGCGCCCGCACTGCCCGAGCCAACCCCAGAGCAGCAGCAGCGCCAGCAGAGCCTGCCCAAGCTGTTCGCGGCCGAGCTCGCGCGGCTGCGCAAGAACGCCACCGGGCGCGACTTCCTGTACCGCATCCCGTGGTGCATGGTTGTCGGCCGCACCGGCGCCGGCCAGAGCACCATCGTGCAGAGCAGCGGCCTGCACGCCCCCTTTTCCAGCCAGGATCAGGCGCTGGCCGATGCCGCCGGCTGCCACTTCCACTTCTTCGATCAGGGCATCGTCCTGGATGTGGACGGCGGCACGTTTACGGATGAGCCGACCCTGGGCGTGCTGCTGGGCGAGCTGCGCCGCGCCCGGCCGCGCCGGCCCGTGGACAGCCTGCTCCTGGTCATCGCGGCGAGCGATCTCTATGGCCCGGGGCGCCTGGATGAAGCGGCGGCCCGGCAGCGCGGCGAGGCGCTGTATCAAAAAGTCCAGCTGCTCCAGCGCCGGCTGGGTCTGCGCGTGCCGGTCTATGTGCTGATCAGCAAGTGCGATCTGGTGCCGGGCTTCATCGCCTACAGCAACGCGCTCTCGTCTTCGCACCGGGCGCAGCTGCTCGGCTGGTCCAATCCGCAGGAGCTCGACAAGCCCTACCAGCCCGAGATGGTGGGCGAGGCCTTTGCCCGGCTGTATCAGGCCGAGTGCCAGCTCCAGTTCGATCTGCTGGCCGCCGGCCGGCTGAGCGAGAGCGAGCGCGATGCCGTGTTCCTGCTGCCGCGCAACCTGAGCGAGCTCAGCGCGCCGCTGCGCCTGATTCTGGATCAGGTCTTTCGCGCCACGGTCTACAGCGAGACCACGGTGCTGCGCGGCATCTACTTCTGCGGCGACACCACGGTGCCCGCGGCCTTCAGCGGTGAAGCGGCGGCAATCCGGCGTCCGGCGTTCGTCAACCACCTGTTTTCCAAGAAGATCTTCCCCGAGTTCGGTCTGTCGCGACCGCTGGCAAGCGGCGCCCTGTCGGGTGCCAACCTGATCACGCTGGTCAAGGTTGCGACGGTGCTGACCGGCCTGGTGTGCGCGCTGGTGCTGTCGGCGACCGCAGCGCGGCTGGAGCGCGACACGCAGTCGGTGCTGAACTTCCTGGAAAAGATCCCGCGCAAGAACAGCATCCAGGAGAGCGGTCTTCAGGAGCGCGAGCGCTATGCCCGCCAGTCGGAGCGGCTGCTCAACGCGATGTCGCAGGTGCCGGCGCGCAGCCTGCGCTCGATCGCGCTGCCCACCTCGTGGCTCAGCAGCATCGATGACGATGTGCGCGAGCTCATCTTGCAGGCGTTCGAGTCGGTCATCCTGTCGGGTCTGCGCTCGGGTCTGGAGTACAAGGCGACGCAGCTCTTCGGCCTGGATCCCGCCGTCACCACCTCAAAAGATCCCAGCTACGAGCCGCCGCCCGAGGGCGAGGTGGATCCCCGCACGGCCCGCCCGGTGCAGCGCGAGCGCCCCACCGCGCCGCCCAAGGTGCTGGCCTTTGCCAGCATGCCCGAGTACCAGGAGCTGCACCTGCTCGGCACCAACTACACCGAGTTCGGACAGTATGTGGAGCTCTACAACCGCCTGGGCACGGATCGCCGCAAGCACATGGACACCGTCGGGCCGCTGGTCAAGTACGTGTTCCGCATCGAGCTCGGCGAGGACTTCAACAAGAACCGCAGCTTCTACGAAGAGGCGCTGGAAAACGCCACCCATCGCCCCTTTGAGCTCAAGCCGGTGACCAGCAAGGTGCGCGAGCGGGCGCGCCAGGTGGCGTGGGGACTGGGGCAGCGCCTGTTCGAGGAAAACCCGATCGATCTGGGGCTGGAGGCGAGCCTGCGCTACGTGAACCGGCTGCGCACCGAGAACGACTCGGGCACGCCCGACCTGTTGGTGCTGACCAAGCTGCGCGACACGCTGGCGCAGATCGATCAGGATCTGGGCCGCAGCGAGATCGGGTGGCTGTTTCGCGACAAGCTGGATCTGGGCGAGCCCTACCGCGATCTCCAGGGCACCTTGCGCACCGTCGGCGGCGCCAGCCTGACCGAGGCCGTGACCGAAGAGTGGCAGGCGAGCTTTGCCCGGCTGCGCCGCCGCCTGTTCGAGTATCAGGCGCCGGGTCTGGGAGCGCTGCTGGCGCGCGATACCGAGAAGGGCAGCCTGGTGCTGGCGCCGGGATCCAGTGCGGTGCGCGCAGCGCTCGACGGATTTTTGGGACAAAGTTTTGTGCAGCAGGGCGGCGAGCGGCAGCCCATGACCACGCCCGATGGCGCCTACCGGGTCACCTGGAGCGAAGAGGTCTTGCGCCAGACCGTGCAGCTGTCCGACGCCTACACCGCGTTCCTGCGCGACCGCCTGCCGCCCATCTACCCCGACATCCGCGAGGTGGTGCGCGGCACCGCCCTGGAGCGGCTGGGCAACAGCATGCCGATCCTGGTGTCGCAGGCGCGGCGCGTCGAGCGCATCACCCGCCCGGCCAGCGATGTGCAGGCCCTGCAGGACATCCTGTCGGGCGAGGTCGCAGAGCTCAAGCGCGTGGGCGGCCTGCTGCGGCAGATCCTGGATCTATATGAGCGCACCGCGCTCAAGTCGCAGCACAGCGAGCTCTATCGCCAGCTGCAGGACGACACGCGCGAGATCCTGCGCCGGCTGGATCTCATCCTGGACAAGGACGATCCGTACCGCGTGTCGGCCAAGCTGGCGCAGTGGCGCGGGCAGCGACCGCCATCGTTTGACGCCTTCGACGTGGATGATGCCGAGGGGCTGACGCAGTACCTCAAGGCGCAGCGGACGCGCATCCGCAACCTGGCGCGCGACTACGCCAAGACGCCGGTGTCCATGCTCGATGGCATCGCTGCGCCGGGCGGCGGCGCTTCGACCGATCCGCTCTTCAATAAATGGCGCAACATCGTCGGCGAGGTCGAGCACTTCGAGGCCATGACGCCCGGCAACTCGGTCAAGGAGATCGAGAGCTTCGTCGAGACCAGCCTGGCGTCGATCACGCCCGAGAACTGCCAGGAGCGCATGCCCAAGCGCTCGGGCGACAGCCGCGACTTCTTTTTGCAGAGCCGCTCCCGCGTGTACGACGCCGTGCGCAAGCGCTGCTCGCAGTTCGTCGAGGAGCGGCTGCTGGAGAGCTACGACCGCCTGGCGCAGCGCTTCAACAAGACCCTGGCCGGCCACTTCCCGTTCTCCAAAAATCCTTCCAGTCTGGATGAGGAGGAGGCGAACCCGCGCGATGTGCGCCTGTTCTTTGCCGACTACGATCAGTTCCTGCCCCGCTATGACGCCTTCATCGGGCGCGAGGACGCGGGTCAGGCGGGGCTCACCTCGTCGCTGCGCGCCCTGTCGGGCTTCATGGAGGCGATGCGCACCATCCGCCCGTTCTTTGCGCCGCTCCTGAACGAAAAGAGCACCGACTCCACGCCCAAGTACAACCTGGCGGTCGAGTACCGCGTGAACCGCTCGGCCGAGATCAACGGCAACCAGATCGCCGAGTGGTCGCTGGCCGTGAGCGATCAGCGCATCGATGACACGCAGACCGCGTGGCAGCTGGGCGAAAAGCTGCGGCTGGCGATGCGCTGGGCCAAGGACGGCCCGTATCATCCGGCCGCCAACGATCAGGTCAAGGGCGCGTCTGTCGACGGCACCGACACCATCAACTTCGAGTGGGGCGGCTACTGGGCGATCCTGCGCTTCCTGCGCATCCACCGCAGCCTGCCCAGCGATCTGCGCAAGGCTGTGGACCGGCAGCCGCACATCCTGAAGTTCGTGGTCGACATCGTCGAGCGCAAGCGCACCGGCCGGCTGCGCCTGCTGCCCGACGCTGCCTACAACCGCAAGGACGCGGCGCCCACCACGTCGGCCAAGAGCGCCTTCATCTTCAACCGTGCGGTCGTGTACGTGCGCTTCGCGCTGAGCGTGGGCGAAGGCAAGGACGTGATCGTGGTGCCCGCCGAGTGGCCGGCGCAGGCGCCGCTGTCCAAGGAGCAGACATTTTGATGACACCCGAGATCCAGGCGCTGCTGGAGCCGATTCCCGGCGCAAATCCCGCGGGCGAGTGGCTGCGATATGAGAGCACCTACGACCGCATCCTTCAGGCGCGGCGCGAAGATGACGAGACGCTGCCGCAGGGTGTGTGGCAGACCGCGGCCAAGCGGGCCGACTGGGCGGAGGTCGAGGCGGTGTGCTGCGAGGCGCTGGCCCGGCGCTCCAAGGACCTGCAGCTGGGCGCCTACCTGACCGAGGCGTGGATGCACCGGCGGGGCCCGGCCGGCGCCGCGCTGGGGATCCAGCTGTTGGCAGAGCTCTGCCGCCGCTTCTGGGACTCGGTGTACCCGCTGCTCGATGGCGATGATCAGAGCTTCCGGCTGGCGCCGTTCGAGTGGCTGGATCAGAAGCTGCCGGTGCACCTGCGGCTGCTGCCGCTGAGCGCTGCGCCTCGCGAGGGGCAGCGTCCGTTCAACTATGCCGACTGGGAGCAGGCGCTGCGGCGCGGCACGGCCCAGAGCGGCGATGGGGACGAGGCAGGTGCGACCTCCGGCCGGAATCAGGGTCAGGATGCGGAGCAGGACCCGGGGCATGCGAAGGTAAGCCAGGCCCTGGAGCGCACGCCCCCGGCGGCGCTGCTCGCAACCGTGGAGTCGCTGGAGTCGCTGCATGCGGCGGCGCAGCAGACGGCCGCACAGATCGATGCGCTGACCGGCACAAGCAGCGCAGTGCTGCTGCACGTGCGGCAGACCCTGGAGCGGATCCTCGGCTTTCTCAAGCCCTGGAGCGAGCGCGCCCGCCGCACTGCCGCCACCCTGGCCGATGCCGCGTCGGCGTCGCCCGGATCAGCGCCGGCATCGCAGCGAGGCAGCGGCGCAGCGGCGCAGCACGAGGGCGCAGCCGAGTCGCGTGCATCTGCATCGGCATCGGCATCGGCATTTGGCGCCGGCGCAGAGAGCGGAATCCAGAGCCGCAATCAGGCCTACCAGCGGCTCGATGAGGTGGCGGAGTATCTGCTGCGCACCGAGCCGCACAGCCCCACTGGTTATCTGCTCAAGCGCGCTGTGCGCTGGGGCGAGCTGCCGCTGACCCAGCTGCTCGTTGAGCTGGTGCCAGACGGTCAGAATCTTGCAGACATCTATCGGCTGCTCGGAGTCGCGGGCAGCGGCAACCGGAACAAGAGTTAGCGCGAGCGTGAGGACGACAAGAACCTCTGAGCGTCCACAAGGAGAGAACCCATGGCCGAGAGCACACAACACAAGCTGGACCGCGTCCGCCCACCCCGGGTCCAGATCACCTACGACGTCGAGATCGGTGGGGCGATCCAGACCAAGGAGCTGCCCTTTGTGGCCGGCATCCTGGCCGACCTGTTCGGACAGTCAGAGCCGCAGCAGCCGCTGAAGGAGCGCAAGTTCACCCAGATCGACCGGGACAACTTCAACGAGGTCCTGGCCAACATTCATCCGACGCTGCGGCTGAAGGTGCCGAACCGCCTCACCTCCGACGGCGGCAACCTGAGTGTGGAGCTCGACTTCAAGCACCTGGATGACTTCCATCCGGCCGAGCTGGTCAAGCGCGTGCCGGCCCTGGCCAAGCTGCTGGAGACGCGCCAGCGCCTGATCGATCTGCTGGCCAAGCTCGATGGCAACGATGTGCTGACTGGCCGCTTGCAACAGATGATCAGCGACATGACCACCATCGAGCTCGTTCGCAAGGCAATCGCCGCAAAGGGTAGCGCCTAGCGCGCAGTGATCCATTTCCAGAAGGAGTACTTCCGTGTCTAACAAGAACCCAACTCAAGAGACCCCCAGCGGTGACATCGTCGACGACATCATCCGGGACGGCAAGATGGCGCGCGATGAGCTGCAGCTTGCCCACGCCCGCAGCCTGATCGGCGAGTTCGCGGATCAAGCCGCCAGCCAGACCATCTCGGATCGCGGCGACCTGGCCACAGCCATCGTCGAGCGCATCTCGCAGATCGACCAGATGCTGAGCGACCAGCTGAACGAGATCATGCACGCCGAGGCGTTCCAGAAGCTGGAGGGCTCGTGGCGCGGTCTGCACTACCTGGTGCAGAACAGCGAGACCGGCACCGACCTGAAGCTGCGCGTCCTACCGGTGACCAAGAAGGAGCTGCTCAACGACCTGGAGAAGGCGGTCGAGTTCGATCAGAGCTCGCTATTCAAGAAGGTCTACGAGCAGGAGTTCGGCACCTTCGGCGGCCATCCCTACAGCCTGCTCCTCGGCGACTTCGAGTTCGGTCGCCATCCGCAGGACATCGCGATGCTGGAGAAGATCTCCAATGTCGCAGCGGCTGCCCACGCGCCGTTCATCGCTGCCGCCAGCCCCAAGCTGTTCGACATGACCAGCTACAACGAGCTGTCAAACCCGCGCGATCTGTCGAAGATCTTCGAGAGCAGCGAGCTTATCAAGTGGCGCTCGTTCCGCGAATCCGAGGACTCGCGCTACGTCAGCCTGACGCTCCCGCACGTGCTCATGCGCCTGCCCTACGGCCCCGCCACGGTGCCGGTCGAAGAGTTCAACTTCGTCGAGGACACCAACGGCAAGGACCACAGCAAGTACCTGTGGGGCAACGCGGCGTACGCCATGGGCACGCGCATCACCAATGCCTTTGCCAAGTACAAGTGGACCGCGGCGATCCGCGGCGTCGAAGGCGGCGGCCTGGTCGAAGGGCTGCCCGCGCACGTGTTCACCACCGACGAGGGCGACAAGGCCCTCAAGTGCCCGGCCGAGATCGCAATCACGGATCGGCGCGAAAAAGAGCTCTCGGATCTCGGCTTCATCTCGCTGTGTCACTGCAAGGGCACCGACTACGCAGCCTTCTTCGGCGGCCAGACCGCCAACAAGCCCAAGACCTACAACACCGCTGCGGCCAACGCAAACGCGCGCCTGAGCTCTGCGCTGCCCTACATGCTGGCGGCCTCGCGCTTCGCCCACTACCTCAAGGCCATGATGCGCGACAAGATCGGCAGCTTTGTCTCGCGCGGCTCGATCGAGACGTTCCTGAACACGTGGATCGCGCAGTACGTGCTGCTGCAGGATGACGCCGGTCAGGAGCTGATGGCCCGCTATCCGCTGCGTGAGGCCCGCGTCGATGTGACCGAGGTTCCCGGCCGCCCTGGCAGCTACCGGGCCGTGGCCTTCCTGCGGCCGCACTTTCAGCTGAATGAGCTGACCACCTCCATCCGCCTGGTCGCCGAGCTGCCGCCGCCGGCGCAATAACGCAAGCAAATCGAATCAAT
>Ga0075163_10002001_pt1 | contig 27443 bp, 27 predicted proteins | sample JI1023141ADNA_FD_71478 | JGI IMG/M metagenome (GOLD analysis project Ga0075163, IMG submission 71478) | Wastewater effluent complex algal communities from Wisconsin, to seasonally profile nutrient transformation and Carbon sequestration -... | ecosystem: Engineered > WWTP > Effluent > Algae...
CGACAAACCCATTCTGAAATTTTAGATGCATAGAACTTGATGAGGGTAGCTTCCATTTGCCCCTTGTGCTCATCCATGAGACGTGCTACAAAGTTTGTAAATTGTCTAGAAGCTTGAATGATCATCGCCATTCTAGCAAGTTTATATTTTGTGAGGTTGTATTCGTAAATTGGTTTTTTAAATACCTGTCTCTCTGTCGCATAACGTAGCCCTGCTTCAAATGCTGCTTGCATTACACCGTTTGCGCGGGCTGCTGTTTGAATACGTCCACCGGCAAAGCCTTCCATTTGTAAATAGAATCCTTTTCCTCTTGCAGCTTCACCGCCTACTAAGTTTTCATCTGGAACAAAATAATCCTCAAAAGAAACTTCAAACGAATGCATACCACGATAACCGATAGTTCCAATAGCTTTCCCTTCGATGCGTCCGCCACCTTCTTGTTTGTATTCAAAGCTATGCCCTAAAAATCTAGGTTTCTCAGCGAGTAATATGGATAAGCCCTTGTGTTTTAACTCAAGGTCAGCTTCTGTGCGGCAAAGAACTAACAACACGTTTGCATAACCGGCAAATGTACACCATGTCTTTACACCGTTAATTTTCCATCCGCCATCTACTTTTGTGCCTGTTACAATTACGCCTGCTACATCGGATCCATAATTAGGTTCAGTTACAGCAACGGCTGCCATGACTTCTCCACTTGCAAGTTTACCTAACCATTTTTCTTTTTGAGCTTCGGTTCCACCTTTTAAAATTGCCTTCGATACGATTTCAGGACGAGTAATTAAACTTCCTGCAATTCCTAAACCACCGCGCGACAACTCTTCCGTAACCACAAGCATGCTGATGTTGTCAGGTTTGTCTGCTGGTTGAATTCCACCATAGGTTTCAGGGATACATAGACCAAAGCAACCCATATCGTTTAGTCCATCAATAATATCCTGTGGGATAATATCGTCTGCACGATGAACATGCTCAGCGTGCGGCTTAACTACATCTTCCGCAAACTTATGAAATGTCTCACGGAAAGATTCATGGTCATCACTAAGTCCATAAGCACCTGCATGACCTACACGGTTGATTGTTTCGATGATTCTAGAATATTGCTCTATTTTTGTGGAATTTTGAATGAATTCATTAACAGAAGAATTAAAAAGCTCAGAGGTTACTTTTTCATGAGTCACTGTATACTCAACTGGTTTTGAAATTAATTCAGAGCGAATATGGGAAACTACCTCAGCAGCAAAGACTACTGCCATTTCTTGTTCGAGTTCTCCAGTTCCAAAAGAAGAATCCCATGCATAAGAAATAAAATGCTCAGCAATTTTTTGTTCAGCTGTCATCCAGGAGAGTTGATAGAATACATATTGGTTTTCATCCATCTTACCAACAGAAATTCCACCCTTAACAGTGCATTGCACCGCAAGTCCTTTGGTTATTTCTTCGAGAAGATTGCCAGATGCGGCAAGTGATTTAAGGGCTGATTCTTTATCTAAAGCGATTGTTGCAGTAGCCATTGAGCTATTCCTCGTTGTTTTTAGTATATACTTACAATAACTTAGACTTTGTAAATCCTGTCACTTCGAAATTGGGTTAAAAGAGATAGGTAGGGGCGAGTTAAGAAAGGAAAAAGGGGAATAAGCCGGATAAAAAACTTTCTACTACCCGGCCTATTTTAAAAAAATTAATATCCGCAAGAGGTAGCGCTAGTGCAGCCAGTATAACTAGCGTAGCATGAATTAGATGCTGAACAAGAAAACGGCTGAGCAGCTCCACAACCAGTAGCTATTCCACTCGTATTACAAATAAAAATAGCATTTACAATTTGAATTGTTAGAGTTGTTGCAATTGTACTTCCAGAAGAAGAGGTAGCAGTTACTGTGTAATTAGTAGCATTTTGAGTTGTAGTAGATACTGTTCCTGTAATTGCTCCAGTTGTCGTATTTAATGTAAACCCAGATGGTAAAGCCGGAGAAACACTAAAAGAAGTAGCTGTGAAGCCACTGAGTGATGCCGTTAAGCTAACTGTTGAAGAAGTTCCATATACACTTTTATTTGGAACACCTGAATAACCGAACGAAGGTCCAGACGCAGTTGAACGATTTAGTGTTGAAACAACTAATAGATTCGTTAGGTTTTTGTTTTCTTTGTCTTTTTTCTCTTGTGCTGTATCTGTACAAGCCCATACCAAAATAACAAGCAATGCAATGCGCTTGCAAATATGCTTAATTTTTTAATCATAAATTTTCTCCTTGATTAATGCAATCTGCAAAACGCAAAAATTAATGTCAAATTTAATTTCTTATTCTAGCATTCTTGATAAAAAAACTATTAATCAGTTGTTTTTTGGGAATTTAAAATAATTGGCATAGGCGTGTTACCCTTTTGGAAATTCTCGAAAAAGTTGAACCTGGTATAAATGAAGAGTTTCAAGGTTTTGCTTCTTTCAGATATATTCTTCCTCTCGAAATTTGAAACCAACCTGTTAAGATACTTAAGACTTGAAGACTGAGTGAAAAGAAATAGGCATCTACCCAGAAAGCAGGCTCAAAGCAAAGCCCTATTGTCATAATGAGAAGTGCGCCTCCAGTGATAATTCCCAAAATCAAAAAGATATAAACAAGAACTTTAGGAAAAAGAGAATAAAACTTTTTCTTAATAAATAGATGTATCAATAGTCCAGTGAGAACACTATAAACAGATTGGTATCCTAATACAACCCACAGGATTACAAAAAAAATTCCTCCCATATCCGTTGCGAATAAAAGAGTGGGAAGTAAAAGCAAAGACCAAAAGAGTATTTTATTCATATCAGTTTCCTTATTTATCAAGATTTTTTTCTATCGCTACCATGCAAATTTAATCTTACATTCTTGCTTTTACATATTTCATTTATCTTTTTAGTAAGCTATTAGAAATTTTTTTCTTTCTAGTAAATTGTATCAGAATTCTATTTCAATGTAATTCCACAAATTAAATGCTTAGAGCAAAATAGGATTGTCTTTCTCTCATAAAAAGATGATTTGAAATAGGCGGGTGAAATTTACAAACACACCGAAACCCAGTCTGACTTGTATATAGCACTAAAAAGGAACAATTTTTCCGATTTACTTCTGTATGATTTTTTTTCTTTTTTAAATATTTTTTAAGCCAAATTCATAGAAAACATGTATTTGATGTCACTTTAGTATTCCTTGCTTTGTTACTATTTAAATTATTTTTTTTTTAATTTGGGTATAGGGAATATGAAATGGAAATAGATTTTAAAAACACCATATTAAATAGGATAGACTGGATAAAAAGAGGAGAGGTCTTCCCTTACTTTCAACCAATTATTTTAGTTCAAAATAAATCGGTTTTCGGTTATGAGGTTTTGTGTAAGAAACAAAGTGCTGAAGGTAATTTACATACTTTAAGTGATTTCTTTAATGCTAACGTATACTTACATAATAGCCAGGAAAATTCTCATTTTTTAGATTTTCAACAAAAATTGGTATACTTTCGAAAATCTTATCTCGGGTATTACAAATAACTTTAGAATTTTAATTCTAAAGTTACTAGTCAATTTTCTCAGATTTACATTTGTGAGGTTTATTATGATATTCTTTTTTAAAACTTATTCTAATTTGAAAATTATAAAATTATTGTTAATCCTACTTTCAAGTCAGTTGTGTTTCTGTCTCCCCCCACCAAAAACAAAAATAAGAGGAATGCTCAGTCTGTTCAGTGGTTCCGTTTCGAGACCAATAAACGTTTTTTTTTCCGTTGGTGGAACGGTGAGCGGTCTTACTGGATCTGGTTTAGTTATACAAAATAATTATAGAGACAGCCTTACAATCTCATCGAATGGCTCTTTTACTTTTTCGAGCACATTACAAAACGAAGGATTTTATTCAGTTACAGTGGCTACCCAGCCGAGTCTGCAAACTTGTACAGTAAGTGCTGGCTCCGGACAAATTATGCTATCCGATATTAGCTCAGTCCAAATTGTTTGCTTAAATAACGGCAATATATTTACAATTGGAGGCAGTCTATCTCAGATGTTGGGGGGCAATAGTATCACCCTCCAAAATAATGGTGGAGATAATTTAACGCTTTCCTCTAACGGAAATTTTACATTTCCAACCGCTTTAGCGAATAATACGAATTATTCGGTCACGATTCTTACAAATGCACCTACGCAAACTTGTGTATTATCAAATTCTTCGGGAACTATCTCCTCAGCAAATATCATCAACATTAATATCACTTGCAGCGGAAACGCGAATGGTCCACTTGTAAATGGGACTATAATCAATACTCTAACTCTGACAGGAGGCGTAACTACATTTACCGGTTCTCCCTGCCCGAACAGTTCCACGTGTGGGGCAGGCATCAATGGCTTTGTTGATTCTGCTACCCCGAGTTCGGTTCGCTTTAATAGTCCTGAAGGAATGGTGACAGACGGATTTTATCTTTATATTGCCGATCGAGGTAATCAGAGGATAAGAAGGGTTACCCTGTCTACCGGTGAGGTGACTACTTTTGCTGGTAGTGGTACTGCTGGATTTGTAGATGGATTTGGGACAGCCGCCCAGTTAAGTGACCCTAGATTCATAGGCACAGACGGAACGTATTTATACGTTGGGGATAATGTGAATTTTGCAGTGAGAAAAATTCATATGACTACTTCTCAAGTCACGACTATACTTACTTCTTTTACAACCTTGAATGACCCAAGAGGTTTTGCGGTTTATAATAATAATCTCTACGTAACCGATTTTAATAACAATGCAATTCGCCAAATAGATTTAAGCACAAATACTCTGACAACAGTTGTTAGCACCGGGTTAAATTCTCCAAGTGGTCTCGCACTTGTAGGAACCAATTTATACATTGGAGATAAGAACTCCGATAGTATTTTAAAAACGACAATCGGATTATGGGCAATATCCACTTTTGCTGGCTCTTCTAGTGGATATACAAATGCTACTGGTATTTCTGCTTTATTTAGAAACCCAGAAGGCGTAACCACAGATGGAGTTAATTTATACGTAGCGGATATTGGCAATAATGCGATTCGAAAAATAGTAGTATCTACTGCTGCTGTTACGACGCTTGCAGGACCACTTAGTAATCTAAGTGGATATGTAAATGATTTTATATTTTCTAATGCAAGATTTAATACACCCAGCGCTGTTACATCTGATGGAATACGTTTATATGTTACGGATAACAACAATCATACGATCAGAATGATTCAGTAGAAAGAGTATTTTTAGACATATTGAGCATAGTTCGAAACCTGCTACTTAGGATGATATATTCTGAAAAATAATCGAGTTCGTGTATATCTAAAAAGCAAACTTCAGCGACAACTCGGAATATGCCTCAACTTGAAATGATATTATTTGTCTTTTTCTTTTTTAAATATTTTTTAAAGTCAATTCCAATAGAAAACATGTATTTGCTGTCACTTTAGGATTCCTTGCTTTGTTACTTTCCAAATGATATTATTTTTAAATAATTTGCGAATAAGGAATATGAAATGGAAATAAATTTTAAAAACACCATATCAGACTGGATAGACTGGATAAAAAGAGGAGAGGTATTCCCTCACTTTCAGCCAATTATTTCAGTTCAAAATAAATCGGTTTTCGGTTATGAGGTTTTGGGCAGAATACAAACTTCTGACGGTAATTTACATACTTTAGGTGATTTCTTTAATGCTCAAGTATACTCACATAATAGCGAGGAAAATTCTCATTTTTTAGATTTCCAACAAAGCATTGATAATCAAATAATAAAAAAAGCTTTATACGAATTTAAAAATCATTCAGAGCCATATTCTAAACTATTTATAAACCTCTCCCCAATGAAACTATGGAATTTCCATAGATATATAGATAGTCATGACAACCTCCCCCCAATTTTCAAAGAAGTAATTGAACTATCGATTGATCCCAATAGAATAGTTATTGAAATCACGGAGGATTATGTACAATATAATCTTGAACTTCTAAAACCGTTAATTGCAATATATAAAGGTTTCGGCTTTGGGTTTGCTATCGATGACTTAGGTTCCAGGGCATCCAACCTAGATCGAATAGCAATATTCCAACCTGAAATACTAAAAGTGGAAATGAATTTTCTAAAAAAATCATTATCCGATAGAAATTACAAAGAAATTTTATATAGTGTTTGCCAGCTAGGCGAGAACTTAGGTATATCTTTGTTATTCGAAGGTATTGAAACAATTCAAGAATTGACCCAAGCAATGAGTTTTGGTTCTAGATATATCCAGGGTTTTATTTTCGATAAAGCCTTAAACCATTTTCCTGAAAAAGAAAAATATAAAGAAAATATGAACTCTTTTATAAAAAGTTTTTACTTAAAAAAACAATCAAATATTTCTCTAAAGTTACTTAAAGAAAATGATACAGAGAGGTTAATAGAGAGTATTCAATTAAAAATTCAATTTGACGAAAAGAATGTGAATATAATTTCTTATTTAGAAATTTTTTCGATTGATAAAAATTTCTTTAGGCTGTATACCACCAATTACCATGGCGATCAGATATCTCCCAATTATACAAAAGTATCCAACGGTAATATAGAGATAGAAAACGATATTCGAAACAATAATTGGTCATGGAGACCATTTTTTTCAAATCATATATACCAATCAAAAAAAAATCGGCGTAATTGGTCGATTTCTCACTCGTATCGTGACATAAAAGAAGATTATATCATTAAAACAATTTCAATAACTTTAAGCTTTGACATTCAACTGTTTATAGATTTTTTTTTTTGACGATGAACTTTGAGTATTTATGCAGTAGTGTCAATATCCCTAGACAACTTTTTAAATTATGGCGATTGAAACATTAAATTTTTAATGCTCAGAACCAATGTAAAATTTAATGTTGATTAATCTCCTCCCAAAATCTAATTTTCGCTAATATTACTTGCATATTGTATGTTTTATAAAGAAAATCATTCATGCCGAGATCCGTTACATTTTTCTTTGTTAATTCCAACTTGGAAAATCCAATTATGATAGGTTTTTCAATCATTTCTAGCTTTTTACGGATAATGTCGGTTGTAACAATTCCATTTAAGTAAGGCATTTGCAAATCCATAAGAACTAAATCTACTTTGTCAAAATCTTTATGTAGGATTACCTCGAATCCGTTTTTTGCTGTTACAACCTTATAGTTTGCATTGCGAAGAATGTCACTTAAAACAGCCAGAGATTCATCCATATTATCCGCTATCATAATTAATTTCTCACTCATTGCTTCTTGATTTAAATTCATATATCCCCCTTTTCAATACAATTGCACCATTTCAAGATATTGCGAAATTGGTATTAGTGTAACTTTGCTGACAAGGAGAAGGTGACAAAAATTAGAATATAAATTGCCAAGTGAAGGAAATTGATTTATCGGGTACTAAAAAATTCGAAGTATTTATTTTTAGGGAAATAGTGGGGTATTTTGGAGAAGGTTGATAACGGTTTCCTTCCCAAGCGTTTGACTCCAAAAGATTCAAAACGTAAAACATTGTAGTTCCAAATAAAAAAAGGTTAGTTCTTAGATAACTTGCTCGATAGTCATGATCTAACCGTTGCTGTTCAAAAAAAAATAATCCGCTTGGACTACCGAAATAAGAAAGATTATCTGAGTGCCGTGCAATAGAAAGAGATTGGAGATAATTTGTATATGTGGAAAAAACAAGTAATCCAAATGTTGACATTGTAATTACTCCCTTCCACTTTTCTCCATGACTCCAAGTTCCCAGACCCGGAAGGAAAATATTTTGATTCATTCGATTCTTTTTTCTTTGGAAAAGTTCATAGAAATTATTGTCTTGACTATGAATCGATTCTTCCTCAGATAAAATCTTAACTTGTTCCTCTAAAATTTCTTTTTGTAATTCTTTTATTTGGAGTTCTAAAACTGCATCTTCATTTTCATATTGCAGTCTCTCTACTTCTTTCTTAAAATGATTTAATTCGCTCTTTTCATTTCTTTGTTTCGAATTATCCTTAGCTAAAATTTGAAAATGAAAAAGAATACAAAAGGATAATAGTAAATATTTATTCCCGATTCTCAATTTCTTCATTTTTTATCATAATTTTTTCTTTTTCTGTTTGGATCCAAGATTTATTTTCAGTAGTATAGAAGTAGCCTGTGTATCGTTTCCCATTTTTTAAAGTAATCGTTTGCAAAAGACCATAAGGGGTATTCTCGTTATCTTCAATAGGACTCTTCTTAATGCTAATTTCATTGAACTTTTTCTCAATAGTTGAACCCGCATTTGCTATTTCTATTTCGCCTGTTTTAATATCTAAGATTGAAAAACTCCCATTCTCTACTGTTAAGTTTTCTTTCCCATTCATTACTAGAAGTTTTGCTATCGTCCCCATTGGCGAATAAGTAAAGTGATCCGTTTTCCAATAAACGCTAGGCTTATTATCTACTGGCTTAGAATCGATAGAGATGATACCTTTTTTAATATAAAATCCAATTTGGTTTCTATCACTAGGAATTTCCTTTATATCAATATTAGCAGGTCCGGTAACTTTAAATAATATAAAATCACTTGATTGCAAAATGACAAAATGATTTGAATTTTTAATTTGAAAAGAATCTCCCGAGATTATCTTCGTGCCTTTTTCGGATAGTATTGTCTGATTACTTCTTACAATTTCCACATTTCCAGAAAATTCTCGAATTTTCACTGAAAAATCTATTGGTTGTTGAGAATACTCTGACTGAAAGAAAATTGCTATAAAGAAAATGGCAAATGATCCAATTACTCCTAACGTCCAAACTAGTTTCGGATTTCTTTTTTTCTGCTCTATCTCATTTAATTCATTTGATTTATTTTTAAGTTTTCTTAAAAAGATACTTTCTTTCTCAGGGTTTTTATTTAAGTATTCCGAAATACCGATGGAACTTAATCTCTGATTTTCTTCATACACTGTTTTCCAATGTCCTTTCCAATTCTCGGGTTCTAATTCAATTAGTTCAAGAATGTCATTATCTTCATTTTTTGATTTGGTAAAAAAATCCTTAAACATATTATATCCTCTTTTTCTGTAATTTTTCTTTAAGCAATGGAAATCCATTTTTTAAATCTCTCAATGTTGTCCTATATGATACTTGATTTACTTCCGAAATAGTTTTAATATCTTCTTCTCCCAAAAGTCGTAAACGTAAAGAAATCTTTACTCTATTAGAAACTTTCAGTTCATCGATTACATTAATTACTTTTCTAGAAAAATTTTCATAATCTGTTTCAATTGTTTGATCCATTTCTTTTCTGTTATTTTCTGTAAAGTTTAAGTCTCTCTTCAAATCCTTTTTGCTTTTATTATACTCTGTTAAGAAAATATTATAACCTACTTTAATCAAAAAACTCCTATTTATACTTGAAAATTCTCTTTTTTGAGAATATTCTAGAATTTTCAAAAATACAGATTGAATCAAATCGTAAGCTTGATCAGAATTTCTTGTCAAAAAAAGAAATTTCCGAAAGAGAAAGTCCTTATTTTGATTATATAGATCTTCAATTTCTTTAAAATTCAATTTCTTTCACTCATAGTAACAATCCTAAAAATAAATATCTGACAATTGAAAAGAAAATTATTTTTTTATCAATCTTAAAACTAAGATATGTTTCCATTCAATAGTTTTAGTCATGCTAGATAAATTGCTTTTTTCTACAATTTCATTGTATTTTAGATTTTCTGAATCGCTCTCGATTGGATTAACAAGAAAACTTTTACCATCATTCAAAATGAGTCTATATTTATATTCATTATCAAATTCAATGCGCTGAATATTTCTAGAATTAATCTTATACTTGCCATGCTCGCAAATCAGAATTAAATTGTACGGCGTCGCCTTCCAAATCTCTCCAGTTAGTTGATCAGAATTAGAAAAAAATACTTTATCCGAGTAAAGAATTGTGACGCAACTTAAAAAAAATAAAATAAAAAATGTTCTCACTCAATTAAACAAATTCTAAAAATACAATGGATTGCAAGACTAAAGTATTAATTTAAATAATTATTTCAAGTATAAATCTTTCGTTTAATATAATGAGCTATTAAATTTTAAGTTATTCTCATTTCCTAATAATTCTCATTTTTAAACTTTAAAATCTTTGGCACACCGCTACTTTTTATTTCCCGTTCGAAAAAACTTGATAGTCCTTGTCACATTTTTATATCTGCTTAGTTAACTATGTATTAATTGAAACTTTATTGACTAAGGAAAAACCAATATGATAATTGAACAAGCTTTTTCAACAGTGATTGAAAACGAGTACTGCGTAAATCATATATTTCAAAACTTCAAAAGTCAATCTATACAGAAAATCCTAGCCTCTTTTGAGCAAAGAAAAAATGAAAAGCAATTTCGCGATCCTTTCTATTATTATTTATGGCTTTTTCGGGAGGATTCGGACTGTTTAAGAATCATCAATCATAAGGATTTCGCTTCGGATCAAACTTTAGATTTTATTTATCATTCTTTTGGTTTTTGGATTAGCACAGGAAAAGATCCCGATCTTTTTTTTGCCGAGATTGCAAGATTTATCTCGAAAGAAAAGAGCATTCAATTATTAACAGAAACTGATTTACTAAATATTGATTTAAATCTATCACTACATTTTATTTCTAGTTTATCAATTAAAGAAGTCGAGTTTATTTTCAAAAATACTACTGAATCAATTGATATTGCTTCTTTTATAAATGAAATTTTTATAGATGTTGAAATCGATAGTATAAAAAAAATATTTGTAAATAATTTCGAATTGTACAGTTTCCTTTTAGAATATCTACCTTCTACTTATGCACAAAAATATAAAGAGAAATATTCTGAGATAGTCGACGACTTTTCAAGAATAAGCATTGCAAGGCAAATTACAGATCTTGTTAGGGAGAAATTCAGTGCAATTAATAATGAGATTTTTCAAAAAAAAATCAATGCAATGAATTCGGAAAAAGTTGAGTATTTAGTGTATAATTTATCAGATTTCAAGAATTCCGCTGATATTTTAGACATATTAAAAACTCGAATGAAAGTAATTAATGATAATGAATTGCAAGTTATCAATTTTGTACTTTCTGATCCAGAATTTAAAAACAAAATAATTAGTAAAATTAAGTCTTCTATAACTCAGATTTCTAATAAAAAGGAATCAAAATATATTAAGATTGAATATAAATAATTCGCTAGTTCATGGAAAATTTTTCTTTATATATGCCGTAAGTTTTTTCTATATAAACTGTCCAAGCAGAATCTAGTTTTCCTTTAATTTCGATAAAGGCTGGATCCGTTTCCAATTCTGAATTTGCGAATAACGGAAAAGGAGAATTATTAGAATTAGGATAATGTATTTTTTCAATGTTGAAAGAATGTCAGCAAAAAAATAGAAATAATCTTTTCATAGGGGTCAAGACCCTGAATTCTATAGCTCAAATTTTTCGGTATTTCTTTTGATGAAATCGGATTGTCTGGAAAGATTTTTTGCCTTGCTTTCGATCTGCGCGGAACCGGAACTTATAAATTCAGAACTTTGTCTTAATATTGCAATTCGTTCACCCATTTCTTGCGATACTTTCTGTTGCTTTAAAATTGTTTCGTCAATATTCTTGAAAAATCGAGAAAGCTCAGAAATGTTTTTGTGGACTAGGCTTGAACTTTTTGATTGTTCCTTTAGATCGGTTAGAATTAAATCTGTCGAGTTCCTAAGCGTTGTAATTCGTTGGATAATTTCTTTAAATAAACTTGCTACGTGGCTAACTTCAATTACCCCTCGGTCTGTTTTTTCACTTGAGTTATAAACTAATTGCTTGATTTCTTTTATACTAAACGCAGTGCTTACTGCAAGCTTTGAAACTTCTTCGGCTACTACCGCGAAGCCTCTTCCGGCATCGCCTGCACGAGCTGCCTCAATTGAAGCATTCAAGGCTAGGAGGTTTATTTTATTCGAGATTTCTGTAATGAGTGTTACAACGCTTTGAATTTTAGCCGCGCCATCTTTAATTTCTTGCATCGCCTCGATCGAGAGATAAATTTTTTCTTCGCCCAATTTCGCCGTTTCCATTGTTTTCTTCGATTGAGTCGTAAACTCTAAAACCATTTGATTTACTTTTTTGGTCGATTCATTGACTAATTGCATGTTGCCGCTGATTGACTGTAAGTCGCTGTTTGCCTGGTTTAGGGATCTGAACAAATGGTTATTATTCGCTATGACATTTCCGGCGAGTTGAGTAACGACCTCAGCAGTGGATTTTTGTTCTTTGGCTGTTACTATAAAATTAGAGGATACGAGGAGAAATTCTTCCGCTGTTTTAGATGATTCATCAGATGAAATTCGAATACTTTTAATAATTTCACGAAGCGAGTCCTGCATTGCTTTGATGAACCGTAAAAGAAATCCAGTCTCATCATTTCGGGTAATTGAAATATTTTGTTTTAGGTTGCCCTTTGAAATTTGCCTGGTCGTGTCGATTGCCAATTGAATCGGATTGACAATTGACTTTATGAAACAATAGGAAACATAGAATGTAATAATTAAAAGAAAAAGATTTAGCAGAATAATAAAATAAAAAATCTTGGAATTTAGAGATGTTATTCTTAAGGACTCTGCTTGGTTAATACTTTCTTCTATACTGAGGAATCTATTTATCTTATCAACCATTTCAAGGGTAACTGGATGTAACCCTCGTGTGAACAAAATTTTTGCGGCTACTTTATTTTCCTTTTGAATTACATCGTTCAATGTTTCATCAATTGTAATCAGTTTTTCTGTATTTATTTTTATGTAGTCAACGAAAATCTGACTTTCTGTTGTCTTGGGGATACTTTCGAATTTTGCAAATTTTTCGCTTAATTTTTTTGAATTCTTTGCAATTGCTTCTAATTTTTCTTGAATCAAAAATTTATCGTCGGTTGCGATGATTGTGCAATAATCTAAATCTATATTGTAAACCGCGTCTTTAATATCGTTTAAAAAAATTGCTTTAACATTCGAAATATAAACTATTTTCTTTAGCGCTTCGTTTGATTTAGACAAGCTGACTAAAGCAATAGAAGACGAGATAAAAAATGCAAACATAAATAACGAGCATCCGATTATTAGTCTATTTCGGATGGTTAAGTCTTTTAGAAAATTATCTAGCTTTAAGAACATTGATAAACCTTATTACATCATTAATTTGCCCTTCACTCAACATTGATTTTGTGAGGTTTGCAGGCAGGGGAATCTTACCATTGGCAAGTCTGCCCGCTCCGTCTGCTTTTTTTTGAATGTGCTGTGAATGTTTCCCGAATAGACTGTAACCAGATTGGAGATAAATTAAAACTAAATTCAATAAGCCAAGGGCTATGGAAACATAGACTGGAATAGTAAGTTTCTTCAAATTATTTTTCCACCTTAACTTTCAGTTTCATTCCAGGGTGGATTACACAATTCACTTCGATGGCACCCGGCTTATCAAAAGTAACCGCTTTCGATTGTCCCTTTGGATACGATCCCAAATCAAAAATTTTTATTGGGGATAACGAATACATATTGTGGAAAAAAGGATCATCGTTTCGAAAATTAATAATATCGCCAACCTTAATTACGATATCTTTCCTATTAAATTGTTTATCTTTTTGATCAATCGTGTGCTCTTTTGCGTTAAGCCCAGCTAATAATAAATAGCTTATTATTAAAATGAGAGTCTTAAAAGCGCCTTTCATTACTGTAACAAGAACTATCGCATACCTACCAATATCTTCTTTCCCTCTCAAACTTTTCACGCCAATGTTGTGAAATCCATTATCTGAAAATTTGAATCCAGAGTGGCATACCTCACACTGTGCTTTACCGATAAATAATCCGAAACCATTCTTAGCCGATTCGCTAATTGCACCGAGTTCTTTAACCAGCTCATCTAGGTTTTGATTCATTTCAACTGTCGATTCAATCGGTCTAGTTGCTTGTTCCTCCAGACTTCCCACTCTCCCATCCCAAAATTGTAATAAACTAAAAGCTAAATTTACTATAGCTGGAGAATTTCTGCCTAGAACTTGAAAGTTATGCCCAATACCAGTAGAAAGTCCATCACCCCAACCTAGGGCCGGATTGCGCCAACTCGCACAGCTTATCCAATTTGAACCAGAGAGTCTTGGGTCGAAGAATAGAACTTTGCCTAACTCTACTCTCGCTGGATTACTTACATTATCCGGAGGCATTGCTGGATTTGTAACATCATAGGGATTGGATTTTTTTTTGCAACTAATGGCTAACGTTAGAATTAGTAAGACAAAAAGTAACTTAGTGATTCTTTCGAATAATACATTCATAAATTGTTCCTCAGTATTTCATTTTCCTCTTTACTTTTGTGATAAGTTAGCGAAGGAAGTTTTGTAATCTCTATTGTCAGAGTTTTTTACATCTTCGTACCAAAATGAAGTGGCAGGATTACTTCTTATTACGTTAATCGATTATCATACGTTTGAAGTTTCTCCATATAAGCTTCTTTTATTTATCATTCTCTATATTAGTAGTTATACTAATAACTAAGCAATCTGTAATGCTGTGACAAATCTCTAAAAAAAATATTTTATAAGTGAATTCTTGGTTTTTCCTTACTTAAGTGTTTCTCCAGCTAGGATGATCTAAAAAATTCTAGGTTTGTATCACTGGAATAACTTCAGCATTGTTTCTTACGAAATTCTACATTTTTTTTGAACGGGAGTTTGTTAGAATAATAAACATTTTTAGAATGTTGGGTAAAAATTCCAACGAAATGGTTACGAATATGTTTTCGAAAGGTAAGATAGACTACTACATAAAAAGAGGTAATTTTTTATGCTTTTTCTAAAGATGGATTAGCTATCAACCATTTCATTAATATTTCGCCTACCGCTTCTTTTAGTAATGGCTTTGGTAAAAAATCATCTATTAGTGATCTAGACGGGGAAATTTGATCTGTGTTCCATGCTTCATAGGCTGAAATCGAAATTATCGGTACTCTAATTTTATTTTCCAATTGTCTTATTTCCCTTGCAGCCATAAGTCCATTCATTATTGGCATATTAATATCCATAAATATAATATCTGGTTTCTCTTTTAGAAATTGTTCAACTGCTTCTTTACCATTGAAAGCTTCATTTACTTTAACTTCAGGAATCCATTTCAAAAGCAATACCTTTAGCAAAATCCTGCTCAAATCGTCATCTTCTGCTATTAATATTTTAACATTGTTCATATTTGTTATTCATATTTTAAATATTAATCTTAATACTTTAAGAAGTAACAAATTTAGTAATGAAAATGTGACAATTTTTATATAGTAATTGAACCTGCTGACTTTCTTTTTTAAATATTTCTTTAAAGCCAATTCCAATTAAAAACAGGTAATTGCTGTCACTTTAGTATTCCTTGCTTAGTTACTATTCAAATGATATTTTTTATAATTAGTTGCGAATAGGGAATATGAAATGGAAAATCTGAAAACAAATAACTTTATCAATTTTATACATAATGAATACAAATATTGCAAGGAAAAGATTCAGTCCAATGCGGGAAGGGATGGATTATGAAATTAATTAAAATATATACTTGCTATTTCTTTGCCTTATTTTTCATAACGAGTTGTGTGCCAAATTTGTCTCAAGACATTGCCAATATTGCATTTCTCTCGTATCTTCTTAGATTCCGTAGTTCTTCTGCAAGTTCAGCCTCTGATACACCGGGCAGCATTACGGTAAAACCGACGATGGGACTTATGACAGCGGAATCCGGATTAACAGCGAGTTTTACAGTTGTATTAGATTCTGCACCAAATGCAAGCGTAACAATTCCGATATTAAGTTCTAATACAGCAGAGGGAACGGTTAGCACAGCAAGTCTTGTGTTCACACCGGCTAATTATAATACTCCGCAAATCGTTTTTGTAAATGGAGTTGACGATTTCGTTGCTGATGGCAGTATTACTTATAAAATTTTGACCGGGAAAGTAACCAGCACTGATATACACTACAACGGATTAGATCCATCCGATGTAGATGTTATTAACGCAGATAATGATTTTTTTGGAATCACGGTAAGTGCTATTAGCGGAAATACAAATGAGTCTGGACTCACTGCTAGTTTCACAGTCATATTAAATTCTGCTCCTACCGCAAATGTAACAATTCCGATTTCAAGCTCCAATATCGCCGAAGGAACGGTTAGTGCTACAAGCCTAACTTTCACACCGGCTAATTATAATACTCCGCAGACAATTACTGTGACTGGTGTAAATGATTTAGTTGCTGATGGAGATATAAACTACAATATCGTTACGGGCAATGCATCAAGTTCTGATTCAAATTATAATGGACTGAATCCAACTGATTTAAGTCTTACAAATATAGACGTTGGCGAAAAACGAACCTTTATTACTTCTACTGGTTTGAATGGAAATATTGGCGGAGTCGTAGGAGCGGATGCTCTTTGTAATGCAGATGCAGCGAAACCATCTATTCTACCAAATGTATATAAAGCTATGATTGTGGATGGGATTACTCGTAGAGCCTCGTCAAGTCCGAATGCAGGAAATAGTCAAATTGCATGGGTTTTATTGCCTAATACAACTTATTTTCGATCAGATGGAACAACTCAAATCATGACGACCAATGCAAATAGTATTTTTATTTTTGGAATGTTGACCAATTCATTTGGCGTTTCGATGATCCCTTACTGGACTGGACTGAATGCAGACTGGACAACATCATCGAATCGGTGCGTGACAGGCTGGACGATAGCGGGTGGATCTCCCGGCAACGCAGGTCAAGATGGCGCAACAGACAGTGCTGCTATCGAGGGCATTACTCCTCCCGCTCCAATGTGCAATACTACCGTTTCTCGCCTACTTTGCGTTCAGCAGTAACTAAGTATTATTCGCTACTCATCTTCCGAACCTAGAAATTCTTCCGGAAATGCTTTGTTACCTTTTCTTTCTAGCGCCGAAGCGGCTAATTTGCATTCAGCGTCTATCATAATTGTCAACTATTCATTCCCACGAATTAAAAGCTTAAAATGAAAACGAATTGCGTTTCTCTCGTAAAAGATGTTTTGATATAAACGGAGTAATCAAGTATATCCACACAACTCCTGAGAGATGTGGGAATAGGTCATACCGGAAAATACGAATAATCCGCACTTAGAATTAATTCTGCGCCTAGACTATTTCCCTTACTTTTTATTACTTCCTAGACTTTCACAATGAAGTCCCCCTTTCTTTACGAAGGCGTTCGGCGCGAACTATCGCTGGGTGGATATAAAGGGGATACTTGGGCGTATCTGTCACAAGTAAAAATTGCCGCAATAGGTAAGTATAAAAACCAAATTCCCAAATGTCCAAGCTAAGGTCCGGATACACAACGCACATAATTGTTATTAGTCGAAGGGCTGTAGCCCTCATAGCCATTGTAGAAAAGGACGTTCCACGCATAGATAGTAAAAGCCGCAAAAGTAGTAGACGACCAATAAAAGTTGGAAACTGTCGCCGGAAAGGCTGTTGTGTCAATGGCAGGATTTGTTGCCTTTGCCGTATCCACAATTGTTTTTAGCTCATTGACATGCGGCAAACGCCACGTTTTCCCCGCAAGACCCAATCCGCTACAATACGTAATTGCTGTTGCCCATGTAGCAACAGTTGCTGCACCTGTGCAGGTTGCATCATTGTTCTGTCCTTGACTGCATTTCTGCCATATCAATCCTGTTGCATTGTCCTTGACTGTACCATCGCTGTTATCCGTAAAATTACTGCTATCTCCTTTGGGCAGTCCGGAGACACAACGCACATAAGAGCTACTGGAATTAACGAAGTAGCTCACTTCGCCACTGGAGAAAGAGACGACCCACGCATTGGTAGTAAAAGCGGCAAAAGTAGTAGACGACCAATAACTCTTGGCAAGAGTTGCAGGAAAAACTGTTGTATCAATGGAAGGATTTGTTCTGCTATAATCAGACAGTGTTTCCAACTCCTGTATTGTCGGTAGCCGCCATGTTTTTAAACCTGCATATCCATTTCCACTGTTGGCAGAGTTTAACGCGTTACAGCCGTTTGCCACATCTGCACTTGCATTTGCCCATGTCAAAGTTACCGCTGTCCCTGTCGCGCACGTAGCTCCACTTAATCCTTGCGTGCATGTCTTCCAGACTAGCCCAGTTGCGTTGTCGGTTGTAGTATAATCGCCAGTATACCTTCCATGTGCGGTAGGTCCGGTGTAGCCTCTTGCCGCTCCAGTTTGGTTCGTCCCATTATCACCTGCTACATAAACAGTCGTTTGACCACTTTTTAAGGGCGGATAACTGAACACGCCACTTAATTCAGTGCTGTCGAGAAAACTAGTTTTCGTTGCAAAAACTTTTACTGTTTTGCCGGCTAGACTCCATATATGCACAGCCGTACTATAGACAATAGAACTAGTAGTGGGCGTATTTCCATCTGTAGTGTAATAGATATTTGCCCCACTGGTCTTTGTAGTAATGCTTACGTTTTGCATTGTCGCATAATAGCCTGCTGCTGGACTGAAGGTTGGGGTTGCAACCGAGTCCGCGGTCGCTCCTGTTGTTGCGTTTGTTGCTGTAACTCCTCCACCCGATAACGCAAGCGACCATAGGGAAGTATTCTTTTTCTTCTTATAACATCCAGTAATTCCAAAGATTCCGACTAGAATAATCAGAATTAGCCTAATACCAAAATATTTTTTATTTACACATTTCATACTCACCTCAACAAACTATAATTTTCTTTTTAGTAATTTGCATCCAACTTCTCCCATAATTCTCACCTATTTTCTCTTAAAAATATGTTCTGAACTTAACGGGGTAAAATTTAAGTAATTGGTATTAATGTAACTTTGCTGACAAGGTGAAAGTGACAAAAATTAGATTATAAGTTGCCATGTGAATGAAATTGATTTATTGGGAAATAAATAATTGAATCAATAACATAGATTTTAGAAAAGGGATAATCTGTATTTTAAAACTTCCAGATAACCATTTTTAGATGTGAAATGTAATAAATATTTCAGGTTTTACTCCTATTCTTTTATTTGAAGACATATACTTGTTATCCGTTCAATCAATACGCAATATAGTTATTCCTGGTAATCTTTCTGTCACTATCTCAAGTGACCTAAACATAGCAGTTTGCCATTCGCTATTAAAGTCATACTGAACTCTGACTTCAATTTTCATCGCAGAAGAATTCCTAAAAAATCGAAGCACTGAATAAAATGTAGAAGGATTAGCAGAATATAAATGTGTAAAATCTATGAGTATACTCCTTCCTTTTGTTTTCCAAAGTAAAGTATGCAAATATGGATCTAGAAGCTTTGGTGGATTAGCCACATTAACCCTGCCAACCCACCGCAACATAACCTCCTTTAGTCCAGCCACTGGAATGATTTCAAAGCCATCGCCTTTAAGACCATTCAATTCTTTCATTGTCTTTCCTTTTGTGGGCTTTTAGTGGCAATTACGGTTAAGTAATGTTCTTTCAAGGTATACTTTAAATCAAATCCACAATCACTTACAATTCTATAAAGGGCTAACTGTGGAACAGTTTGAAAAGGGTAGTCCAACATATCTTGTAATCTCTGTAACATTATTTTTTATCCTTCGTATTTTCTATTTTATTCATAATCTCTTTGAACTACCTAATATTATCATTCTCAACTATGCTATTAGCAATGGTGACATTTATAAGATGTTGTCTTTCTAGTAATATGCATTCAACTTCTCTCATAAAAATACGTTTTGAACTAAAGGGGATAATGCTTGAGTAATTGGTATTAATGTAACTTTGTTGACAAGGTGAAAGTGACAAAAATTAGATTATAAATTTTCTTTCCAGGAATTTGTATCCAACTTCTCCCACAATTCTACCCCATGAATTAAAAGCTTAAAGAAAATTAGATTGTCAATCTCTCATAAAAAGATGATTTGAACTTAAAGAGGGAATTTTCTTTTTTAAAAAATTCTCTAACTTTAAAAACAAGGTTGTCAAATTTTATATTAGATAAAAGAAAAAAATGAAACAAACTCGACTTCAATTTCTCTTCTTAGTAATTGCCATCCTTTCAAGCAATTGTTTGAAAGCGAAGAAATCTTTATGGGACATTTCTAGCTCTTCTGGAAGTGCCGCTGCAAATGCCTATTTAGCTTCTAGGACCAATTTTAAAAATTCCACTTCAACGCCAACAACCACAACGACTACCCATACCATCAGCTTTCCTGCCAGTTCTTATTCTCTCTCTAAAAATGTACCAATATCTACAATTACACCTACTCTCTCAGCTACTGCATCGGCTTGCACTTCCAGTCAGGCCCTTCCTTCTGGATTATCGCTAAACTCAACTACCTGCGCGATTTCAGGAACTCCTACCACACTTCAGTCTTCTGGAGTTTATACGATCACGGCAACAATTTCTGGCTCTCAAGCAACTGCTTCCATTTCTATTGCAGTGGTTCAACCATCCATATATGTTGCGACAGCTGGTGGCGTTTCAATTTCAACGGATGGTGGAGTAAACTACACAAACTATACGTCTGGTCTTGGAAGCACAACTGTTTGGTCTATATATGCAGTTGGATCCACTGTTTATGCAGGGACTAACGGAGGAGTTTCCATCTCAACGGACGGTGGTGTAAACTACACTAACTATACTACTGCAAATGGACTTGGAGGAAACCAGGTCTTTGGAGTGTATGTGATTGGTTCAACTGTATATGCTGGAACAAATGCAGGGGTTTCTATTTCCACGAATGGAGGCACAAGTTACACTAACTATACTTCTGGTCTAGGATCAACTACTGTCAATGGAATATTTGTAAGTGGATCTAATGTATATGCACCAACTTCATCAGGATTATCCATATCGACAGATGGAGGAGTAAATTATGTGAATGGAATTGCTGGACAAAATACCAGGGCTGTATTTGTTTCTGGCTCTAATGTGTATGCAGGAACATTCAATGGAGTATATGTATCTACAAATGGAGGATCTAGCTACAACAACTACACTGCAGGATTAGGAAATCCGGTAGTTCATGGAATTTTTGCTTCGGGTTCTAATGTATATGCATCGACAGGCGGGGGATATTCTATTTCTTCCAATGGTGGTACCAGTTTTACAAATTATACAACTGCAAATGGTCTGGGAAATAACCAGGTTAGAGGATCTTATGCTTCCGGCTCTGCAATCTACGTAGCCACCACAGGGGGAGTATCTATTTCTACTGACGGAGGAGCTTCTTATACAAACTATACTTCTGGGTTAGGATCTATTACAGTATACGGAATCTTTCTGCAATAATATATTTTTCTTTCTAGTAAATTGCATTCAACTTCTCTAATAATTCTCTCCCATTCTAATTACACAAATTAAAAGCTTAAAGTAAAATTGGATTGTGTTTCTCTCATAAAAAGATTTTTTTATATGAACGGGTAAAATTTATATTTTAACTCTACAATATCAATAGTCTCTTTAAATCCATTACCAGCGGACAGGAATCCTCTAATAGTTTTCGTAATGACTCAAACCTCAATTTATCTAAAGAGATTAGACTTCATTTAGAATGTGGAAACACTTAGAAGTGTTTAGACCAAATGCATTTTTTAAAATTATAATAGAGAGGCATATAACAGTAACCGCTAAAAGAAATTTATTCCAAGTCTACTAATCCTTGCAAAATTCTTTTGCTTTTGTTCCTGCTTTGTATAATTTGTTTCTTGCTGTATTGTCAATAAACTCTTTCTGAGGATGGTAGCTGTATATTGGTTGCCTCTTATATAGTTTTACTTTGAAATCATAATCTTTCGGAAGAGAATACTCTAGATTAGCCCCCTTTGAACGAAGTAGTTTTCTAATTTCTTTTTGATCTCCTTCTATGGCAAGACAGGAAACCATATAAGGGCTCAATCCATCTGAATTTACTTCCTCTGAGGAAATACCTGATTCGAGTAGAAGAGAAAGTGTTTCCAGGTCACCGTCTACAATTGCAAGCTCCCAGAGAGTAAAACCATCGCAATTATTTTGAACAGGAATGGGGATCTTGGATTCAAGAAAATACTGAAAAAGAACTGGGTTTTTTCGGATGCGGCAATAATTTTTAGAAATGAGCAAATCTTCTTTTGGAAGTTTGGAAATTGCTTTTTCGATTGTAGGCTTGTTGGGAATAAAAAAGAAGAATGTAGATAATAGCTTTTCCTTTGGGAATTCAGCACCTTTTTTTTCTAAGAGCTCCACTACGTTTAATTTCCCGGCTCGGTAAGCCCACAAAAGGGGAGAGCCCTGCACTTGATCTTTCCCATATTCCAAGGAGATTCCTTTCTCGATAAGATATTCAATCATTTCAGTTGATCCAGATTCCGCAGCGTAGTGTAAGGATGATGGATAAATAAAACGCCCGATAATTTGGGGTTCCTCTTCGATTTTTTGTCCATTCTCTAATAAAAATTTTACCATTTCCCAATCGTGTTTCTTCGCTGCCGTTTGTAGGGCTGTAGGAAGCAGAGAAGAACGAACAGTGGGGACTACATTCAACTCAGCTTCATAGGCGAGTAGGGTTCGAACTAAATTCTGGTTTCCTGTCTCAATTGCATGGTGTAGAATGGGAATATTTTCAAATTTTGCATTTGCAGAATACCCGGAAGCAAGTAGAGATTTTGTTTTATCTATATCACCCTGCTTTACGGCCTGTAATAAAGGAGTTTGGTCTTTACAATTTAAGAAAAATAAAAAGAGAAGTAAAAAGATTTTTAGCACAAGAATAGCCTCGTTTATTTTTATTAGTTGTCAGAAACTAAATTCTTTTCTATACCAAAATTCAAAAGTAAATACCCACTCGCTTTAAACTGAACTATATTTTGGACGTTTGGGAATACCCTACTCTTTATAAATTGTGTAATTACTTTTGGCGAAGGTATATAAATAATTTTTAAAAATGGAAACCTGATTTCTTAAGAGAATTTTGTTTCTATCTTTGTATATATTTTGTTCAGTTTAGGTTTACAGTAAATCTGAAAAAAATATTCTAAGCAAAAAAATATATGTCATTAGAAAACAGTATTGGATTATGAATTTAATGGATAGAGGAGAATCTTGGGAATGATCACTGAATCTATAGATTGGGTAAAAGAAAAACTCTATAACTTAAAAACTTATGCGAAACCCGGGTTGATAGTTACACATCCTCTGAGAACTTTTTTATTTTTCCTTCTAGTAGGACCATTACTTCTTGGATTTTTTATAATTGGAGTGACTGGAATATTTACTTTATTGTTTTCCCCTTTTGCTATTCTTTCAAAATTAACTAAATTAAATTTTTCAGAACCAATGCTCATTCTTAAATTTATTGTAATTTGGATTTTGGGATTTGCAGTTAGTGTAGTTTCCTTTAATCTTTCAGGTGCTGGACTTTCGATTTATTGCACAGAATTATTCTATTCAACAATTCTTCTCTTCAAAGGAAAACTAGCGACAGGAAAAATAATTAAAATTTGGGAAACTTCTACACGGAGTGGAAATTCTACCACTTGGCCAAAGCACTGTATGATATAATATACAATACCTCAATTAAATAAAACATATTATGGCAAGACTCATACATAAGTAATTGAAAATATATTTTCCTTTCGTAATTTATTTGTGGCTTACGAACAATATCCGCTTATTTTTAGAATAGAAAATTTTATTTATCCTAATCTAAAACTGTTTCTAGCCAGCGAGTTAATTTATTAATTTCAGTTTCATAAATATAATTCGGAATTTCTTTACTAAATAAACTGCAACTGGAAAAGAATTCTAGTTGGTTTTCATTTTCACATTCTTTATTTTCAAACACCCACCAGGAATAAATAGAATAAAAATTCGTTTGCAATTCTTTTGAATCAATTCGATTCAATTTTTTATCATACAAATCAAATCTAGTATATACATTTTTTTCTGTGAGTATCGGAAGCACACCTAAACTAAACAAAGAAAGGTTTACTGTTATTGCGCTCAAAATATATCCCTTCATTGTGATACTATCTGGTTCAAAAGGTTTGTTCAGATACCCGACTAAATAGTAATCCGTATTCACGTATTTCATTCGATATTTGTATTTACCATCTGTGGTTGGTGTTTTTTCAAATAGTTTTTCTATTTCTAAGTAGCCTGTTCCTTTTGTCTCTGACAAATACCGGTCTGTAAATTCCTTTACATTTTCATCCGATATAGATTCATTTAAAGAAGTGGAAGTGTTTTTTTCTACTGGTATTGCAAAGCTGACTAGTTTCTTCAAATTTCTATTCGTATCAAGCATAGTTGTTACTTTATATCTTTTTCTTTTTGTCGAGCTGCTGACATTGGACTCTCTTGATTTCATAGGATAAAATCCAAAGGAAACAATTTTATACCTACTATTAAGTTCAGGGACTGTTTCCTTTTGGATAAAATTATAAGTCTTACAATTTAAAATTAAAAGTATTAATAAAATTCTTAAATGCATTTTTCTATCATATTCAACCGGTTTTGATTGCAAATAGGTTTTTTAATTCTTTTCGTATTCCATCTTTAGAGAGCAAAGATAAAAATCGGGGCATGTCAGTTGGATTTCAACACAATGAACTTTTTATTGTTCAGCATTTACTTGTGAATTAACTCAATTGAATATCTCTTTCCAGTAATTTGTATCCAACTTCTGCTATAATTTTTCTTTCCGACTATCCCACAAATTAAAAGCTTAAAGCAAAATTGGATTGTCTTTTTCTCATAAAGAGGTGTTTTAAACTATACGGGTAAAATTTAAATGAGTTAGAACAATTGAAATGCATGGAAGCGAGAAACCCTTTCTTGTTTTCATGCAAATAGAAAGACTTTTCATTCTATTTACTAACACTGAGTCCTTTTCCTCTCGGATCGGATATATCGGTTAATTTATCTTTCTAGCGGCTAATTGGCTGTAAACTATATGAGTCTTACTTAAAGCAGGCAAATTTTTTTTATTTAAGTCAAAGATTTCTTGGATAAAAATTAATTATAACTTCCACCAGATAAATAAGAAAGAGAAATATTGGTTTTATTACGTAGATGGGAAATTAAATCATCAAAATCTTCTTCGTTCAATAAATAAATATCCGGATAAGGAGCATTGAGCAATTTTTCCTGAAACAAGATTACGTTATTTTCATTGACTAATGGAGCAAAAGCCTCTTCCGATGATTTTGTTTTTTTTAACAGTTTTCCAATAGTAATGGTTTGTTTCCCATCATCTAAAGATAAGACAAAGAGTTTTAAATATAAATCTTTTAAAAAGGTATCGAGAGAAAAACCATTCCTGTAGACTCTTACAATAATTTCTTTATAATAACCTTGCTTTAAATCAAAAATTTCGATTGAGAAATTTTTGGACTTTAAGAAATGACTGCCAATCTGTAAACTAAAGGAAGGAAAATAATTTATCTTCAAATAAAAAAATAATATTAACAATAGATACGGTATAAGTAATATTAAGAGAAAAATATGAAAATCGTTTTTCAGCAAATCTCTCAAGTAGGGATTAATTATGCAAATAGGAAACAAGACTAAAAGGGTTATTAGCCATATTATAATTTTTGCTTTCTCCTTTCTATAGAAATCATTTATATTATTTCCGTAAATCCATTTCATGCTATTAAGGTAGAGTTCAAACGATTTAGTGTCAAGTCAAAGCTGTGAATTCTTTATTTTTTTTAGCGGATAACGCATCGCTACCGCTAATTTGCATATCACTTTCTTATTCCCCAGAAATTCTATAATGTAGAGACAGGTCAGAGACCTGTTTCTACTAGCGGCTAATTGCCTGTAACCAAAATCAGTCTTTCTTTCTAATAATTTGCATTCCACTTCTCTAATAATTCTCTCCCATTCTAATTACACAAATTAAAAGCTTCAAGCAAAATTGGATTGTCTTTTTCTCATAAAGAGATGTTTTTAAATAGGAGGGAGAAAATTTTCCTCATTTAGACTTTGCAATCGCAATAATTTTACAGTTTATTAGAGATTGGCCGTTTAAGAAAGTATTTTTAAACGAATTTCGGAAAGCTTATGAGGAGGTTCAGATAATCAAATGAAAATTAGCATCGTAGGAACAATATTCCTTTTATTTTTTTCATTCAGCTGTAAAAGCGAGCAGAAAGAATTTACTAAGTCAATTATCTCAGAAAATAATTCTGCAAAAACTAATTCTGGAGAATGGAAGAATTACTTAGGAGTCACTAATTGGAAAAATGCGAATGAATCCTGTCAGCGTTTGGGAATGAGGCTTCCGACTCGAAAAGAATTAATTGATGCAGACAAATTAACAAAGGACGAAGTTTGGAAAAAGGATGGAGATTTATTTTGGGCATTTGACGATTATCATAATTCAAACGCGAATAATATATCTTTCTTTTTCTTTTCGGGAGTATTAAATGATGATAAGCAAAAGCGGGCTCGATGTGTAAATTAGCAATTTTTTCTAAATAAGAATTTCTATACATAAAGGGAAATCAACTTAATTAGAAAGTATTTTTGAATTACCAAAAAATCATCGTCGCATAAACAAAAACAGATTGCGTTTCTCTCATAACGAGATGTATTGAAATGAACGGGTAAAATTTACCAGCGCAGAATAGTCTTTAGCCGTTTCCATCTTTAAACCCTTGCCTTCTCTATCTGACTTAGAATCGGAAACCCACGCTCCTTCTACAGAAGATGTGACAACGTCAATTAGCCGCAAAGAACTAAACTCTCCCTTTTGGTATACAGTAAGAAACTTCTCTGCCCCTAGAAGCTTACCAGCTTTAACAACACTCTCTTCATCTAACACACCAAGCTGACCCATTTTAATTTCATTCAGCGCGTCCTTTCTTTTGTTTAACTCAATCACTTTGCAATAAGGAGAATTAAAAAGCGCAGCTTCTACTTTTAAACGAAGTTCTTCCGGCTCACCAACAACGGCTACTCGTAAATCTGCGGCGGTTAGGGTCAAGGATGCAAATAGTAATGTGGTCAATAAAGTAAGTCTCTTCATAAATCCTTATTATCAATGTCTGAGATTAATTCTTTTATTTCACTATCTGAAATATTTTCTGTATCTGACTTATCGTAAATGCTTAATAGGTAAACGATCGTAGTCTCATTTTTCAATTCTTGTATTTCGATGCTAATGTAGTTAATAATTCGTAACCCGCCACTTTTCCCTTTTCCTTTGCTTTTTACAGCCAGTCGAATCTTATACACATTTTCTTTTATTTGAACACCCAGGGTTATCAATAAGACTTTCTTGTAAGTCCATTAATTCTTCTTTCAAAGATTTGTATTTCTTGATAAGAAATTTTGCATTCTTTTCAAACTGCCTAGTTGTCCTTATTTCAACATTCACTTAAAAACTCA
>Ga0075163_10002002_pt1 | contig 27440 bp, 20 predicted proteins | sample JI1023141ADNA_FD_71478 | JGI IMG/M metagenome (GOLD analysis project Ga0075163, IMG submission 71478) | Wastewater effluent complex algal communities from Wisconsin, to seasonally profile nutrient transformation and Carbon sequestration -... | ecosystem: Engineered > WWTP > Effluent > Algae...
GACCAACTCGACGAGTTCGTGCTTGTACTCAGGGCTGTAACGCTTGCGCTTGGACATGGACACTCCTTTTACCCAGTATGGGTCTTAGTGAAAGTGTCCGCAGAATCGGGGTAGAACCCCTCCATCCGCTGCCGGGAGAACGGATCATTGCCTTGGATATAGCGCATGGCCGAGTGCACGTCGCGCCAGCCGACGTATTCCATCAGCGCTTTGACGTCCCAGCCATTGTCATTGGCCCATCCGGCAAACCCTCGGCGTAGCGAATGACTCCCGTAGCCTGCGACAGCCTCCAATCCGGCGGCATTGAACAGGTGCCGCAACAAGCGAATGAGACTGTTTGGATGCAGGGGTTCGTCCTGTACATGTGCCCAGCAATCCACACGCCGGAAGAGCGGCCCCGAGGTCAGTGCTGCGGCCTCGATCCAGGCATAGGTGGCCGTGACAGGGCACAAGCGGGAGAGTGCCGGGACCTTGTAAGTGTTGCCGGAAGACTGACGGTCGCCCTTGCTGCGCGGCAGGAAGCACGTCATACCTTGGCCGTCGACGATCTGCAGGTGCTCGACTTGCACCCTGATGAGCTCATCACCTCGGAATCCCCGCCAAAACCCCAGCAGTACAAATGCCTTGTCTCGCAGGTGGCGAAGTTCAGAGGCGCGGTCGGAGCGGCCTCGTGCCGCCAGCACTGCTGCGTCCAGCCAGTCGGTGACTTGGGTCAACTGCATGAGTTGCAAAGGGGTGACCTGTTTTTCAACCCGCGGATGTAGTGTCTGAATACCTTTCAGCACCTTGCGAACCAAGGGCGCCCGGGTAGGATCAACAAACCCATGCTCGGCATGCCAATGCGCCAAGGCCGCCAGTCGTTGCTTCAATGTGTTGATCGCGGCACGGGGAGCTTGCTCGGCCAGGTAGCGGGCAACGCTATCGGGTGTCGCCGGTAGGTGACCGCCCCATTCAACTTCAAAATGGCGCAATGCCGATGCATAGCTGCGCTGGGTGTTCTGGCGCGTGGCTGCTTCGAGGTAGCGGTCCAGCTCAGTCACGACGAATACCCTGATGAGCTGTGGTGGTGCTCGGCGACTGCCTCAGGGTGGACAGAATGGTGCATTCGGCACGTTGGCCACCTTGGCAGCCTTGGATCACACGTTCCAACTCGTTGGCCATGCGCTGAAGATCGGCCAAGCGGGTACGGATGTCGGCCAAATGGCTGCGTGCCAGACGATCTACGTCCACACAGCACAATCCCTCATCACCTGCCAGTTGCAGCAGGCTGCGGATCTCTTCCAGACTGAAGCCCAGGTCCCGGCCCCGCGCGATGAACCGTAGTCGTTCGATGTCGGCTGAGCCATACACGCGATAACCACTGCCGGTTCGATCTGGCTGGGGCAACAGCCCGATCCGCTCGTAGTAGCGGATGGTTTCCAGATGGCACCCACTGGCTTCGGCAGCTTGGCTGATCTTCATGCGGTCGCTTGACTCCGTAGTAGCTACGGACTTTACGCTCCTCCCCGGACTGACGCCATCACCCGGATAATCAATGAGCAATTGTGGCTGCCAAGAAACCGCCTGCGCCTTGACCGCGAGCCGAGACAGCGCTCGTCGGCGGGTGCTGTGGACGGTGCTGGCCATCAATCTGGTCTTGTTCGTGGGCGAGTTTGGGGCCGGTTGGTGGGGTGACTCCAGCGCCCTTCAGGCAGACTCACTGGATAGTCTGGGCGATGCGCTCGTGTATGCGATGAGCCTGTGGGCGGTGGGCCGTAGCCTGCGCCAACGCAGTCACGTCGTGCTGCTGAAAGGCGGCATCCAAGCATTGTTCGGCATAGGCGTACTTCTTGAGGTGATGCGTCGCGCCTGGCTAGGTGCCGAGCCCTTGGCTCCGGTAATGGCTTGGGCGGCTGGACTGGCTTTGGTGGGTAACCTGGTGTGCTTCAGGTTGCTGACACGTTTTCGCAGCGACGACATGAACATGCGCTCGGTCTGGCTATGTTCGCGCAATGATTTGATTAACAACTCCGGTGTGCTGGTAGCGGCAGCTTTGGTCGCGCTGACAGGGAGTCGCTGGCCGGATCTGTTGGTGGGTGCCGGTGTCGCAGTCCTGTTCTTGTGGACCGCCACCACCGTGCTGCGAGGGGGATTCAAGGATCTGCGTGAATCTTCGGCAGCCTCCGATCGCCCCCTGACAGGCGCTTCGGATCCGTGACTGTTACCTACCTGACATCTGCCACATCGGCAATGCCTGTTATTGTATCCATACGCACTGGCTGCTAATTTCGTCCAAATATGCCCAGCTTTCTATTCAAAGTCAGGAAAATTGTCGCCGTACTGCTGATGGCAGTGCTGGTGGGATTGCCTGTCTTTGACGTATTGGCATGCGGGTTTGAGGATACGGCTGTTCACGCGACAAGCGAAGACGCGGCTGACTCGCATGACGAAGGTGATGACAGCAAGCAACATGGCACGTGTGCGCACAACCACTGCCATCACGCCGGTGCCAGCATCCTGCAAGACATGGCGATGCCGTCTCTGCAAGTCAAACGCCTGCTACCCACCAGTGGCAACGAGGCTCTACATCCCACAAGCACTCTAGACGGACCAATGAGGCCCCCGCAGGCCTGACGTGCGTTGCACCCGCGTTTCGCGCGGGCTTCCCACGTCTTTGTTCCCTCTAGGAGTTTCTCCATGTTCATGTTGCTTGGCTGCCCACGATGGGCGGCCGGGTTTACGGTGGTTGCGCTTTTGCTTACATCGCCCGTTCGGGCGATGCAGGTAGCCCCCGATTCTGCCCCTACCTACGAATATCTGATTGAGCGGCTTGACGGCATGCCGTCCACGTTGGAAGCGCAAGCGCTTTACGACGCTGCCGCAGCACGCGTCCAGCAAGCCGGTGCCTTGCCTAACCCCACACTCTCCTATGATCGAGAGAATTTCTCGGGCAGTGGTGCCTATGGGGGCAGTCGCAGCGCCGAAAATACCGTTTCCATCAGCCAGCCCCTTGAGCTGTGGGGCCAACGCCGCGCACGCATAGAGGCGGCAACGGCCGAAGCCTCTACCGCTGGCCTGCGTCGTGATCAACAGCGCTGGTGGACCGCAGGCCAGGTCGCCAAGGCTTATTCGGCGGCTGAGGCGGCATCTCGGCGATTCTTGCTCGCCGAGGAAGCGTTGGCACTGATAGAGCAGGATGCGCAAGCGGTTGCGGCCTTGGTCAAGGCGGGGCGCGAGGCCGAACTACGCGGCATCCAGGCACAAAGTGAAGTGGAGAGTGCTCGTGCTTCGCTGGATGAGGCGCGTTTTGTGCGCGACGCGGCATTTGCTCGACTCAGCGCATTGGCGATGATGGACGTGCCGATCAGTACGCTGGCAAACAGCCTGTTGGACCGGACACCAGTTGTTCGTGAGTTAAGTGCCAATGATCCGCTAGCAGTGCGGGTGGCACAGGCCGAGGTGGAAACGGCCCAACGGTTGATTACCGTCGAACGCCGCCGGGCATTGCCGGACGTCAGCGCTTCTTTGGGGCGTCGCACCTTTCAGGAAAGTGGCGAGGACGCGATGACGGCAGGTATCACTTTGACGGTCCCGCTATTCGACCGAAATCGCGGTGGTATTCAGGCCGCCTACGCAGAACAACGTGCAGCAGAGGCGCGTTTGGCCGCACAACAGCAGATTGCACAAGCCGATCGCCTGGCCGCTCAATCTGCACTGACGGCCTCCAACAGTCGTACGCGAGCTGCCGACAAAGGCGTGGCAACCGCTGAGGAAGCCTACAGGCTGGCGAGGATCGGCTTCGATGCCGGCCGCATTTCCCAATTGGAACTTCGTAGTTCACGTGCCGCGCTCATTGCAACGCGCAACGCCGCCGTGGATGCGCGTCAGGCACGCGTGCAGGCGGAAATCGACCTAGCGTTGCTCGAAGCACGCGCCCCTTTCAGGACAACCCCATGAACAATAAGAATTCTCGCCTCTGGTTCGGTGTAGCCATCGCACTGGCGTTACTGGCCGGATTCGGCGTGGCCAAGCTGACAAACACTTCCGTCGATCAGGCCAAAGCATCAGTAGAGGCTGAAAGCCACGACGAAGGTGAAGCTCATGCAGAAGACGATGAACATGCAGATGAGCCCGCGGGTGAATCCAAAGAAAAAGAAGGTCTGGTGACACTGACTCCCGACCAGATCAAGGCGTCCGGCATCGACGTGGTGGCAGTGGGAACTGGCGGTGGGCATGAAACCCGTCTAAGTGGTCGTGTCGAGCCATCCATTGGCGCCCGCGCCTCCATCGCAGCGGCCATTGGTGGCCGTGTAGAACGTGTACTGGTGGCACCAGGTGCACGGGTACGTGCTGGTGAGCCGTTGGCGATTGTGCTCAGCGGAGACGCTGCAGTCATGCGGGCCAATGCCGATGCCGCCGCCGCACAGGCTGAGGCGGCGCGGCTGGTACTTGGACGCGACCAGGGATTGCAGTCTCAAGGCATCGTTGCGCGCCAGGAACTGGAAGCCTCACGGGCCCGCTCTCTGGCCGCTGATGCCGCTGCGAGAGCGGCGCATGCGCAAGTTGCCGCCGCTGGTTCGCCTGATTCCCGTGGACGTACCACCATCACCAGTCCGGTTTCGGGCGTGGTAGGTAGCGTGCAGGTCACCCCAGGTGGATTTGTCAGTGCAGGCGATCTTGTTGCCACTGTGTCAGACCCGGATCAGAACGAACTGGTCTTCACCGCACCCCCTGCACTGGCCAGCCAGGTGAGTCCAGGCATGACCATTGAAACCACCGGACCCGCTGGAAGTTTCAAGGCCACCGTCATCGGGGCAGCAGCTGACGTTCGTGAGCAAAGTGGCGTGGCCATCATTCGTGCGCGTGCTGAGTCGGCAGACTTGCCGCCTGCCGGCTCTCCGGTGGCTGGCGTCTTGGTTGCCTCTGACAAGAGCGACACGCTGACCGTACCCGCTGATGCGGTGCAGACGATCGAGGGCCGGTCCGTGGTGTTCGTAGCGACCGACGATGGCTTCCAGGCCACCCCGGTCCTGCCTGGACGTCGCGCCGGTGGGCATGTCGAGATCCTCAACGGCCTGTCCGGTAAAGAGCGCATCGCCGCCTCCAACGCCTTCTTGCTCAAAGCCGAAATGGCCAAGGGCGAAGCCGAGCACGGTCACTGAGGACAGCCAACATGTTCAATAAAGTCATTGCACTTGCCGTGCGTTTCAGATGGCCCGTGGTCGTCCTTTCTGTGCTGATCGCCTGCTACGGCCTGTTCCACCTAACCCAACTCCCAATTGATGCTGTGCCGGATATCACCAATCGACAGGTACAGATCAATACCATTGCGCCAGCATTGGCGCCGGCACAAATCGAACGCCAAGTCACCTATCCGTTGGAGACGGCACTGGCCGGTATTCCAGGTTTAACCACCACCCGATCTCTCTCACGCAATGGCTTTTCCCAAGTCACTGCGATCTTTACCGATGAGACTGATATCTACTTCGCACGTCAGCAAGTGGCCGAACGGGTGCGTGAAGTTCAGGAGGACATGCCCGATGGCGTCGTTCCGACGATGTCAGCGGTCACTACCGGTCTGGGTGAGGTATTGATGTGGACGGTGGATTTCACGCGGTTCGATCCTGCCAAGCTGGCGAAACCCAATCAACCTGGTTGGCAGGCTGGTGAGGTCTACCTCACTCCGGAAGGAAATCGATTGGCCACGGCGCAGGAACGCGCTACCTACCTGAGGACGGTACAAGACTGGATCATCGCTCCGCAGATGCGATCCACGCCCGGACTGGCCGGAGTGGACACCATCGGTGGTTACGTCAAGGAATATGCGGTTCATCCGGATCCTTCGCGCTTGGCAGCTTATGGGTTGGGACTACCAGATCTGGTACAGGCACTTGAGCGCGCCAATGTCCAAGCAGGTGCGGGTTTCGTCCAGCGTGCCGGTGAGGGGTTGGTGGTGCGCGCCGATGCACTTGCACAGTCGGTAGACGATCTGGCGCGAGCGCCCGTCGCAACCCGGGATGGACTCGTGATCCGCGTTTCGGACGTGGCAAGCGTGGGGATTGGACGCGCCCCCCGCCTTGGTGCAGCCACGCGAGACGGTCACGAAGCCGTACTGGGCACAGCCTTGATGATTGCCGGAGGCAACAGCCGTACGGTCGCTCAAGCGGCCGCCGAACGCCTGAAACAGGTCAACAAGTCACTTCCTGCAGGCATCATTGCCGAACCAGTGCTTGATCGAAGCGAACTGGTCAATGCCACCATTCGTACTGTGTCCAAGAACCTGGTCGAAGGCGCGCTGCTGGTTATTGCAGTGCTGTTCCTGATGCTGGGCAATATCCGTGCAGCGGCCATCACTGCAATGGTGATTCCATTGTCGTTCCTGTTTGCTGTCATTGGCATGGATCGCTTCGGCATCAGTGGCAACCTGATGAGTTTGGGAGCGCTCGACTTTGGCATTCTGGTCGATGGTGCGGTCATCGTCATCGAGGCGACGCTACTACTACTGGCGAAGAGGCAGGCCGAACTAGGGCGACTTCTCGATCCTGGCGAACGCATGAAAGTCGCGGTTGATGCGGCCAGCACCATGATGCGCCCGGCTGCTTTCGGCCAATTGATCATCCTGCTGGTATTTGCACCCATCCTCACTTTGCAGGGAGTGGAAGGTAAGACCTTCCAGCCGATGGCGGCCACCTTCATGTTGGCCTTGATTGGTGCCTTCATTTTTTCCTTTACTTTCGTGCCGGCCATGGCAGCACTGTGGATTCGTGCGCCGAAGGTAAAGGATGCTGAAGCGCATCAGGGCGAGCATGAGACTCGGATCATCCGTTTCATTCGTCAACATGCCGAGCCGGTAATTCGTAAAGCCGTAAGTCGCCCCAAGGCCGTAGTGGCCGGTGCGCTGGTGCTACTTGCTGTAGGCGTGGCGACCTTTGCCTCGTTAGGCCGTGAATTCATGCCGACATTGGATGAAGGGAATTTGGCGATGCAAGCGCTAAGGGTTCCCTCAACTTCAATAGAACAGTCGCTTGCAATGCAATTGTCCTTGGAGAAGATCATCGCCGCCGAACCGGAAGTGAAAACCGTTTTCTCTCGGACCGGCACGGCGGAGGCAGCTATCGATCCCATGCCTGCCAATATCTCTGACACTGTCATCGTGCTTAAACCGCGCGACCAATGGCCTGATCCAAAACTGGAGAAAGAAGCCCTGATTGGCCGACTGGAATCCAAGGTGGGTGACCAGATTGGTAATGCTTTTGAATTCAGCCAGCCTATTGAGTTGCGATTCAATGAGTTGATTTCGGGGGTGCGAACAGACTTGGCCGTAATGGTCTACGGCGATGATTTTGAAATTCTGCAAAAAGTGGCAGATCAGGTTTCTCTGAAGCTGCGTGGTATCGATGGCGCAGCCGATGTGCGCGTTGAGCAGGTATCTGGACTACCTTCGCTTACGGTTCGCATTGATCACGCTGCTGCAGCGCTCTACGGATTGACCGCCGCAGACGTAAGCGATGCACTGGCTATCGGGATAGGCGGTGCCAGTGCCGGTCGTATTTTCGAGGGTGATCGGCGCTTCGATGTAGTGGTTCGCTTCGATGAGGACAGCCGTAATGATCCGGCACAACTTGCCGCATTGCCAATCGCTACCCCCAATGGGGGTGTCGTACCACTTTCGTCGGTAGCCCGCATCGAGGTGGTCGAAGGGCCCAATCAAATCAGTCGAAATGATGGCAGTCGACGCGTGGTGGTCCAAGCCAATGTTAGAGGGCGCGACTTGGGCGGGTTTGTTAAAGAGGCGCAATCAGCCGTCGCGGCAGTGGAAGTGCCGGCAGGAGTCCACCTGGCTTGGGGCGGTCAATTCGAGAATCTGCAACGTGCAGAACAGCGCCTGATGCTGGTCATTCCGATCGTATTCCTCTTGATTGGTGGTCTGCTCTACCTGGCATTAGGAAGCGTGCGCGAAGCTGCACTGGTGTTTGCCTGTGTGCCGTTGGCGTTGGTAGGCGGCGCACTGGCGTTGTTGCTCCGCGGAATGCCGTTCTCTGTGTCGGCTGCCGTGGGCTTCATCGCGGTATCCGGCGTAGCCACACTGAATGGCTTGGTATTGATGCAAGCAATACGTGAACGTCTGGATGCGGGCGAAAAACCAGCGGATGCGGCGGCAACCGGAGCCGGAAGCCGACTGCGAGCAGTGCTGACTACTGCATTGGTTGCCATCGTGGGCTTTATTCCGATGGCCATCTCTGGCAGTGCGGGCGCAGAAGTCCAGAAGCCTTTGGCTACGGTGGTCATCGGCGGGCTGATCACGGCCACGATTCTTACCTTGCTCGTCCTGCCCACCTTCGCGGCGCGTGCCTCTGCGAAGGCGCGAAAAGCGGAGGTATGACGTGAGCGAAGAGACTTCGGCTTACAAGCGAGTCCTGCGCCAGGTGATGCTGTGGAACCTGGGCCTGCTAGCAGGCCTGGGGGTTGCCGGATGGATGGCAGACTCCAGTGCGTTGATGGCCAACGCCATTGATAACGGCTCTGATGCCGCGGTCTACCTCCTCAGCTATATGGCAGTGGACCGCGCGTCCGCTTGGAAACGGCGAGCGGCGACGATATCCGGCGTCATGTTGCTGTTGTTTGCCTGTTTCGTCCTGGCAGACGTTGTACGCCGTTGGCTATACGGTGCCGAGCCGTTGGGACCTGCAATGATGGTGCTGGCGCTAATCGCAGCGGCCATCAATCTGTGGTGCTTGAAGTTGCTTAGGCAGATTCGCTCTACCGACGTCAACATGCAGGCTGCCGAAACCTTTAGCTTCAACGATTTCATCTCCAATGGCGGTGTTCTGATCGCCGGCGCCATGGTGCTGTGGACAGGTGCATCGTGGCCAGATTTGGTCGCCGGCACCTTGATTGCCGGCGTGGCCACCGTGGGAGGCGTGGGCATCTTGCGAAGCGTATGGGCTGACAAGCAGGAGCGCAGCCATGACTGAAACACACCGAGCAGGATCGCGATCAATATCAGGTTACGACGATCCTCGGATTCTACTTTCTTGGGAGAGCCGCAATGGCTGAGAAACTACGTTTGGACATGCAGGTGCTTCTGCCCGAGATCAGGGACGAAGCTGATGCTTGTGTGGGGCGCCTGATTAGTGAGTTGGAGGGTAAGTCAGGCATCGAAGATGTTCATCTGCGGCCAGCCGCCGACGGGAAGCCCACACAGTTGTGCATCCACTATGATCCGCAGGCCCTGCCGTTGGCTCGCATCAGGCAGATTGTGGAGGCCTCGGGTGCCAGAATATCTGCACGGTTTGGTCATGTACTTTGGGATGCTGATGGCATTGGCCATGAGCGCCGTGCGCGCATGGTGGCCGATGCGCTTCGTGCGAAATCCGGGGTTTTGGAAGCCGATGCCAGTGCATCCGGGCGGGTACACATTGAGTTTGACAGGGAGCAAATTTCCTATGATCAACTATGCGAACTGCTGGAAAAAATTGGAGTAAAGCCCCGAATTGCACTCATGGCGAGCAGCAATTCGTCTACCAAGAAGCCCAGCCATAGCCATCAGGAAGGAGATGGGCATATGCACGCCAATCCGACTGGGGGCGAAGGCAAGCATAGCCATGCCCATGGCGGGCTGCTGGGAGCCAACAGTGAGCTGATTTTTGCCTTGGCCTGCGGTGCCTTGCTTATTTCCGGCTATCTGATCGAAAAATTGATGCCCAACGCACCTGAGTGGGCACCCTTGGCGTGCTACGTGCTGGCCTATGGTTTCGGTGGCTTCTATACGCTGAGAGAGGCCATCGACAATTTGCGAATGAAGCGTTTCGAGATCGATACGCTGATGCTGGTCGCCGCTGCGGGGGCTGCAGCGTTGGGGGCCTGGGCAGAAGGCGCGTTGCTGCTGTTTCTCTTCAGCTTGGGTCACTCGCTCGAACACTATGCGATGGGGCGGGCCAAGCGAGCGATAGAGGCATTGGCAGAACTCGCACCTGATACGGCTACAGTGCGACAGGACGGGCAGCTTGCCGAGATCCCGGTGGAGCAACTTGAAGTTGGGGACGTGGTGATCGTGCGCCCTAACGAGCGCATGCCGGCAGACGGATTCTTGGTGGTTGGAAGTAGCAGCGTCAACCAGGCGCCAGTGACCGGTGAGAGCATGCCGGTGGACAAGCGCCCGGTGGTCGATGCGGCGCTCGCCCGAACCAGGCCGGACGCGATTGATGAAGTGTCCCGAATCTTCGCAGGCACTATCAACGGCAGTGGTTCGATCGAGGTAGAGGTAACACGCCGTTCAACCGACTCTGCACTGGCACGCGTTGTACGCATGGTCAGTGAAGCTGAGACCCGCAAATCTCCCACCCAGCGCTTCACTGATCGTTTTGAGCGGATCTTCGTCCCGGCAGTGTTGGTCTTGGCCGTGGTTCTCCTGTTCGCCTGGGTGGTTGTGGATGAGCCTTTCCGCGATAGCTTCTACCGGGCCATGGCTGTGCTGGTGGCCGCCAGTCCCTGCGCACTGGCCATCGCTACGCCTAGCGCCGTTTTGTCTGGTATTGCGCGAGCTGCCCGCGGCGGTGTTCTCATCAAAGGCGGGGCGCCGCTTGAAGAGTTGGGGTCGCTCAAGGCAATGGCTTTCGACAAGACTGGCACTCTGACCGAAGGTCGTCCACGAATCACCGATATCGTGCCTGTCAACGGCACGTCCGAGACCGAGCTCCTAGCCGTGGCAGTCGCAGTCGAATCCTTGAGCGACCATCCTCTGGCGGCCGCGATTACCCGAGACGGTAAGGCAAGACTTGAAAACAATGCCATCCCGTCAGCAAGCGACCTGAAAAGCCTAATCGGCCGTGGAGTGACCGCGACCGTAAATGGGGAAGCCGTTTGGATTGGTAAGGTTGAAATGTTCGGTGTCGGCCTAATTCCTGCCCTGGGTGAGGAGGTCTTAAACGCCGTCGAACAACTGCGAGAAGCGGGGCGAACGTCCATGATCGTTCGATTGGGCTCGCGGGATTTGGGAGCCATTGGTCTGCTGGACACACCAAGAGCAGGAGCTCGTGAGGCCTTGCAGCAGCTTCGCGAGCTTGGCATTAGCCGCATGATCATGATTTCAGGTGATCATCAGCGCGTGGCCGATGCGGTAGCCAGCGAGGTGGGCCTGGATGAAGCCTGGGGCGATCTGATGCCTGAGGACAAGGTCGACGCGATTCGGAAGCTACGAGAGCAGGACAAGGTCGCCATGGTCGGCGACGGCGTCAATGACGCCCCTGCCATGGCCAACGCGACGGTCGGTATCGCGATGGGTGCCGCTGGGTCGGACGTGGCTTTGGAGACGGCTGATGTGGCCCTTATGGCAGATGATCTTCGTCACCTTCCTTTTGCGGTGGGCCTAAGCCGCAGCACGCGCGGAATCATCCGTCAGAACGTGTTCGTCAGCTTGGGAATCGTGGCGTTCCTTGTGCCAGCGACAATCCTTGGGTTGGGCATTGGCCCCGCGGTTGCATTGCACGAAGGATCCACGCTGCTGGTTGTTTTTAATGCACTGCGCCTTATTGCGTATCAAGACAAGCGCAAAGTAGCCAATGGAATGCTTGCGGGTAGCGAGTAGGAGCTGAGTGTTGTCACGCCGTGACACGGGGTGGGAGATCATGCACGTGGTAGTGGACAACGTCTGGAGGACGGGTGATCCGAGCGTGCTCACCGGAATCTGAGCAGATTGGGCGGTCAATGGTCCGCTTCTGGCCGGAAGCTGACATCGGCGGGGCAGGGGATTAGATGGATTTATCGAGGGTAGGGCAGGTCTGTAGGCCCATCATCGACTCGATGAGCGATGCCGTCGCGTCTTGGGGCGAAAATAGCTTGAGGCATTGACGGTTCTTTTATCGAGATCCAGTGTGATACTTCTAGCCTCGGAAGTGTTTAACTCAAGCATGCGCTCGAAGATGTAAGCGCCAAGCTCTTGGTGCGGCGCCGCCATCTCCTGCAGTCGAAGGGAAACGGTGAGCAGGTGCTCTGTGAGGAAATAGCGCGATGAGGTGTTGTCGAGGAAATCGTCGTCGACTGCATCCAACAGGGATCGCACGACGTTGGCAACGATCAGGGGTGCGGCTTCCAGCATCGAGACCAGACAGTCCCCCAAATTGTTGTCAGCAACCTGCTTGAGCAGGTTGGGGCGAGCCGCTAAGTGTTCGAGCAACTCGCGGCTGGCGGCATCCGACTTCAGAAGTCGTCGGGCGAACACCCAAGCCGCTGCTGCCACTACCTTGTCGTCGCCCGAGTCCAGCAGACGCAGCAAGTAGGGCTGGAGCCGAACGCGGAAGTTCGCCTCCTGCCACAGCTCGGCGGTGGCATAGGCGATGCCGGTGCGGCGTTGGACCAGGAAGGGCTCATCATCCGTGTCCTTCAATTGTTGCCCCAGCAGTTCCTGCACATCTGGTTCGTCTTCGCCCTTCAGGGCGAACCGAAGCATGAGGATCTCACCCGCGGCCTGGGCAGCAAAAGCTGTCTGCGTTGCGTACAGCGCGTCCAGTAATGTGTGGGCAGTTGCCGCCGAAATCCAATGCTGGCTGTTTGCGAGGAGCACTGCGCCGGTCTTGAAGTTGCAGAGCCCGGGATAGGATTGAAACAGTTCCAGAAGGAAGCGCTGTGCGCGGTCATGATCGGCGCATACCAGCCATCTCAGGTCGTGGGCCAGGGTTCCCCAGACCTTTAGCTGTTCTTCGCGGCCGAGATGTGTCTCGAGCAGGGACAACCACGCATCCGTAAGCGGGGGTTCCTGTGAAAGGCAGGCGTGGGTCAACGCCGAGAGAATGGGATAGTTGCCGCTAGACATGATGACGAAGCCGCCGTGGCTCCACAGGATGCTGCCGGATGTATCCTTGTCTTCGGCATCGTCTTCGGTCTGGGTGCCGTCGTCGGGATCGTCCTGCAGCCATGAGGTCAACAGATCGAACAGATCCTGTGGCAGTGGCGTATCGGCACTCACGACCGCGCCGGCGGCATATGCCGCATCCCTGCGGAAGTCCACACTGTCAAAGCCCTTGTGGTTCAACTCCAGTATGAGCGAATGTAGCGCGGTAGCGTCGTGCTTGTTCTCTCCGAGCGCTCGCAGCACGGCGCCGACCGCGATTTCGTTGTTGTCCGGATGCATCTGGCGGATGAGGCGGATGGCCTTGTCCGGTACGGCCTTGGCGAGCTCAGCCAGTTCACGGCTAGCCTGTATTACGCCGCCACGCATGTGATGTCTGGGATGGTCCCACTGCGTCTGATCGGTGAGTTCGGCAAACAGGCTGAGAATGTCTTCCTCCGACGCCCGTTGCATGCGCGTGGCGTCCATGGGGCTGTCGATCCTGCTGAATCCGGAAATGCGGACATCAGCGTCGTCCAGGCCCGGGAATGCCCGCTCCTCCTCGGCGACATGGCGGCTGCAGGCCGCGCTCATGCGTTCCGGCGGGATGGCCCGCAGCAGGCGCAAACGATGCTGGCGCGTCCATTGCAGGCGGTGAAGACGCGTCTTTGCATCATCATCGGGAAGGTAGATGTATCGGTTCCAGCCACGGATGGCCCGTTCCAATTGCTGGATCTGCTCTTCGTCGAGGTGCGGCGAGACCGCACGGATGAGGCGTTTCGTGTCGCCATGTGCATCGCGATAGCTGCCGATCACCATACGCCTGGGATCCTCGAGCAGGAACTCGAGCGCTTCGGTAGGGTACCGCGTGGCCACCCGCTGCAGGCCCAGCGCAAGCAGCCGCTGGACGGGCATCAGGTCGGACTGTCGATTGGACTGCAGGAGATCAAGGAAGTCTTCGGGATGACGTTCTGCCAGCAGTTTGATTCCGGCGATCACCGCCGAGATGAAAGGCTTCTCGCGACGCAGCTCTTCATCGTCGAGATCGGGAAATCTCATGTCGACGCTTCTGTACCCGACGACGAAATCATGAGCATCCTGCGACAGGAGCCGGATCGACTTCAGCACCCAAGGCCAGACCATCGCCATGAACTCTCGCGGTGCGGCTTCAGCGACTGCCCGCAGGTCGTGCAGTTCCTGCCCGTTCAATATCTCCCCGAGACGCACCGCCTCTTCAGCGGGCTGCCGCACGTCGGCGGTCTTCTGCCTCAGCCAGGCATCGAGTAACAGCGGCGCCTGACTCGGATCCGCGCCGCTGACGACGCTGAGCATGTGGTTGGCCTGCCAGCCCGAGATCTCCGTCCTGGCAAGAATCTGCCGGCATAGAGCGATGCAGTCCGCGTCCCAGGCCGGCAGTTGCTCCAGCACGAACCAGGTCAGCGGATCCTTCTCCGCGCTGGCTTGCCAATGGTCCCGGATCAAGTCCAGTACACGGGATTGCCGGGAAGGCAACGCCCGCCACAGCACCGGCAGCGCGACGCGGGCATCCTCGACCGGCAGTCGCATGATCTCCACCAGGTGGTCGTTCGCCAGCCAGTCAAACCAGCCCGGGCTTCCGGGAACCGTGGCGAGGATGCGGCGCCGGTACCAGCCGTCGTCCCACTTCTCCGCGACCAGGGCCGTCTCGTTGGAGTCGGGGTCCCGCAGTTGGCCGAGGAACTCGATCAGCAGCATCTTCAGGTGCGGGCGAAGATTGGCGTGCCAAAGCCGTTCGATCTCCCGAGAATAGGTGGGGCGGTCCACTGCACGCATGTAGGCGACCGAGTGCCACAGCAGCGGTCTGATCCGCAGGCTGTTCTGGCGCGCCAGCACGGTATCGGTGAGCTGCCCGGGTGCGTCGACGAAGCTCCGTGCGCGGATGTACTCGTAGAGCGTTTGATGCCGGAAGCCGACGCGGCCACCCTCGCAGAGCAGGATGCCGGACCTCGAGAGTCGTTGTAGTTCGGGGTGGAAGGCATCGAACAGCGCCTCCGGCAACCAGAGGACTTCCCGCTCTGCCATGCGCGCAGTGATCTCGTACAGCGCCGTGCGCGAGCGCCCGCTCACGTCGGACAGGACTTCCTGTTTCCACAGCTCCCCGAGCATGTGCTGGTACCCGAGCAGCAGATCTGCCTCGTCGGTGGTGTTGATCAGCTGCAGGAACAGGTTCAGGGTCTGGGGCGATCGCAGGTCCTCGCGGATCGAGGCATTCCATCCTTTGGCGTGAATGCCATATTTCCCGAGTGTCGCCTCGACGTTGTCCCACGTGGGCAGATCGAGCGTCATCGTCTCTGCGTCGAGATTCCGCAACCGTGTGTCGTGCCGATGCTCGAATACTCGGCAGGAGGCCACGATGTGAACGTTCTGCACGCCCGAAAGCCCGCGAATCAGGTCCATGGGCGCACGCAGGCGCGTGGAGTGCTGAACGACCAGATCCGCAAGAGCATCCAACTGGTCGACAAGGACGAGTACTTTCGTGGACTTGGCCAGCGCGAACACGCAATCGATCGGATCGGCGGGCAGGTTCAGATGATCGCCCAGCGAAGGCGTGTCGACGACGTCCTCGAGCAGGTAATCCGCCTTGATCGCGAGGACAGGGATGCCGAGCGCGGCCTGCTCCCGCGCCAGCCTGGCGAGCAGCGCCGATTTGCCGCAGCCAGGCTCGCCGAGTACGAGCGTCAACGAGGCCGGCGATTCGGCGATTCGTTCGCAAAGCGCGTCTAGCTCGGGCCGCTCCAGCCAGTCATCGTTGGGCAGCGTCGTCTTCCAGTCGGCGAGGTCGGCTGACGCTGCGGCAAAGCTGCGGGACACCTGGGTCGGACCCAGCAGAAGGATGTTGCGGATTAACCCGACGCCACGTTCGCTTAGCGCCTGCACGATCTGATCGCGTTGCAGCGGGCCAGGTGGCAGTCGCAGCCCGCTCTGGTTGCCACGTGCCATCATGGTGAGTACGTCGACAGCTGTCTCGGGATCGTCGACTTGGGGCTGCAGTGACGAGAGATTGACGGCTTCCCAGCCGTCGAAGTTGTGCGCGCTGCCGATTTCGATGTGCCTGACCAGATTGAAGGCGATATCGCCAGAGCAGCCCAGGATGCGTTCCAGCTTGGCAAGGGCCGTTCTGAGTTTTGAACTGGCCTGCGCCCGGAATACGTCGTGGTCGACATAATCACGTGTGCTCTCGGCTAGCGCCGCCAAGTCGCCGAACGGAGTGTGCGAACAAAACTCGATGATCGCATCGGGGGCTTTCTGCAATTGCCGATGCGCCTTGATCAACTCGTCCTTCAGATCCGAATCCGATATTTGCCAGCGACTTTGGTTCGGCTGGTTCTTCTTGGCCTGTACGTGTCGGGTAGTGCCATTGCTGTAAGTTATGACGATGTCGTCCACATCGACAGCCTCCGGCGATGCTGGGAGTGAGACGGCGTCCACTTGGATAGACACGATGTTCGGATCAGAAAGCAGTCGAACCAGCCAGTGTACGGCGACGGCGAGTTGATATTCGTCTCCACGATGGGATCTTCTAGCGGCGACGCTCATGTGGTGCCTTTGGCAAAATTCAACTGTCCAGTTGTATGGTGTATTTCCCTGAGACCGAGATCAACTCAAACCTTGGCTGCTCGCCCCGCTAAGTGTCCGCTCACCAATCCTTCTTTGGGCCCTTGTCGACAATGTAATCCCTCAATTCGTTGCACGCTGGGGCCAACAGCGCGGCCTTGTCAGGGCTGTCCTTGTCATACCGGTATGTGACCGTCGTAACGCCTGCAAGATCGCTCGGCAACCTGACCTTGTTGTTGCGTGGTTCCAGGAGGATGGCGCGATCTTTCCCAAGGCGCCCCATGAACAGACCCAGCTCGAATATCACGTTATCGCGTGGGGTTGGCCAGTCCGTTTCCTTGTATTCAACAATGTCGTCGGCATGGGCGATGGCGATGGCAAAATCCGCCTTGTCGACTTGGGCTTCCAGGGTCTCCAAGGGATAGCTGGTTGCCTTGAATACACCTTCCTGCCACGGGATGACGTCGAAATTGTCGTGGGCTAACGCATTGTGCACGGCACGTGCAATCGGAAGCGCTTCGGCCGAGCTGATGAGGAATACTCGCGTCTTGGCGTGGGCGGGACGTACCAAGCTATTTCGCTGCTGAAGCTTCTGTGCCATGAGGACGGCCAGATGACGGAATACGTCTGGATACGAGATGCCCACCTGCGCCAGATCGGGTTCGGGCAACTTCGCCACGAGCGCCTCTGTGACGGCGAGTACTGCCGCGCTTCGACGCAGCGTCGGATCAACCGCCGCCATTTCTCCCACGACGTCGTTGGTGGTGCGCTGGGCAATCCTGGTGCCCTTTACGACGATATCCAGCGTGCCGCTCAGGACGAGATAAAGTTCATTATCGGCAGCGTCTTCGGCAATCAAGACCTCCCCGGGAGCAAGCTCCCTCAGGGTCACCAGCTCGACCAGGGTCTCGGCCAAGGGCGCATTCCCACTCACCATCTTTTGCTTGGTCAGTGCGTCAATGAGGAGACGCCTGCCGGCATCCCCATCAAAACGTTCGATCATTCGCATACGGGCTCCCCTATCCATATAAGTTGCGTAATTTCGCGCTGCTGGCTGCGGAGCAGCGGTTGAAGCGACGGCATCTGGCCGCTACAGCATGGCCCGCGCAAGCTACCAGCCGCTATTTTGCGGCCTGGAGTGAAGATCGCACTCCTAGCTTCTCGATGGTCTTCTTGATCTGCGTAACAGTAGGCCCCAGGGCCGACGAAAGCGGCTGGTCGTCGGTGTTGTCATCGTATGCAATCGGCGTGATGCCCTTGAAGTCCGTGGGAATCTTGATCTCATTGCCTCGTGGAACCAGGAGCAGCGTCCGGTGCCGACCGACGTTCGACATGAAGAAGCCGAGTTCGAAGATGACGTTATCTCGGGGGGCGGCCTGCTGGCGATGCCGAGCCCTGACGATATCGTCTGCGCTTGCGATAGCGACACAGAAGTCCGCAGAACTTACCTGCTCCTCCAGCGATTCGATCGGATAGGCGCCGACCGGAAATATTTCATCATCGCTCCATCTTATAACGACGCAGTTTGCATACTGCAATCCCAGCTGGATCTCATCTGCAATTGTCAGCGCTTCCACAGAACTGACGATAAAAACGCGCGGCCGCGGATTCGTTCTATTTACGTAGCGGTTTCGCTGCTCGATGCGCCTGGCGAGATCGGATGCGATGAGTCGCCAGGAAGTAGGGTACTCGTCCAGCGCAGCGAAGAACGAGGCTTCATCCACCTTGAGCGCTACGCAGGTTTCCTCGGCGCAGAGCGTGGCGGAGCGAGATATGCTGGGGTTCAGTGCCGACATTTCCCCTACCGTGTCGCCCGCCTCGCGTGTGTGATGACGGACACCATTCACAATGATTCGCAGCTTTCCGGTCAAGACAAAGTAGACGTCGCGATCTGTTTGACCTTGTTCGATTAGGTTCTTGCCCGGTGGGCACTCCACCAGCGTCCCGGCCTCAGCAATCTTGGATGCAAGCTCACGATTCCCTTGGATGATGCGCTGAGCCAGCAGCGCGCCAACTAGCGTGTCCGTCTTTTCAAACCTTTCCTTCATAACTGTGCTCTGTCGTTGGTTTATGGGTCTACTTTGAAGGTCGAAGCGGGCAATGGCGACGGTAGGCGGCGACGGCCGCGTGGCCTTACTTCTTGAAAGCCCATGCTGTTGGTACTTCCATCGCCTGCAAGAAGAGTCGCCGACGAAGGATACCTATCCGGTCGAAACTCCGTGGCCGACAAGTCGAGGCCACGAAAGAGCCTCTTACGAGCGATCAGGAGTACCGCGAATGGCGTGTTAACCGCAGGGTCCGTGACGATCTCCTGCATAGACAGTACGTCCTTCACGCTGGGGACTGCGTCGACGTTTGGGTGTGAGTGCCATTCGCCGAAGTAATTGAATCGTCCGTAGTCATGGCCTGTTCTTTGGAAGAAATTGGCTAGGAAGGCACGATGCTCGGCCGGATCACGCTCGAAGTAGAGACGCGACCCTCCGCTGCACTGAACGGAAAGGTCTGCAATTAGGAATTCATCACCGCCCAGGCGCTCGGCGACAAGAACCCCGCCGATCTCCTGGCCACGAGCCGCTTTCAGCTCCCGCCCCAGTTTCTCGATGACAAAAGCAGGAACCCGGATCCTCATGTGAGCTCGGTGGGACCGGCCAAGACTTGCTGCAAGAAGGACATCTCGTCGCCAAATTCCTCCTGGGTCAACGCAGTCTCGGCAACTTCTGGCGGTGGCTCCGGCAAGGCGATGGGGTGGGTCTCAAAGGGCTGGACGAACAGATCGCAGGGCGACAGCCCCATAACGTAGACCGACCACGGGAAGTAGGAAGGATCTCTCCCCAGCAGCACATCGATGGCCATGCGCGCAGTGTTGGCTGCGATCGTCGTCACGTCGGCGTCGTCCGCTACCATGGGCGTTTCCTCGCCCGTTCGCTCGTAGTTCTCAATCCGAGGCTCGGGGGCGACGCCTCGGTCTACAAACCAATTCTCGATCGCACGACGCATCAGGTGCACTGGAGGCTCAATGCCCGGGCGATGCCGTGCGATCAGGCCACCCACGCCACCTCCAAAAACCTCTGCCCACACCAACGGAATATGGGCAGCCTGAGCGAACCCCGAGAGGATGTTGCCCGCAGTTGGATTCGCGGTCGCATCGATGATGAGATCACACTCTGCCAGTCGCGACAGAATGGTTTCGGCGGAGCGGCTGGAATCCTGGCCCGCCAACTGTTGGGTGCGCACGCGCACGTCGGCGCCAGGCCGTACACGACGAATGCGATTGGCAAGGGCCATCACTTTGTGTTGGCCGACCTCACGCCAGTCCAGATCGTGGCGTACCAAGTTATCTGCAACAAGGATGTCGTCATCCACGAGATCGAACTTCTTGACGCCGGTGCGGGCAAGCATGGTCGCTATCTTGCTGCCCATCGAACCGCACCCAAGAACGGCGACGCGCTTGTCCGCCAGAAGACGATACTCGTCGCAAAGGCGCGACGCGACGGGCGCCGCGCGTATGACGGAGACCTGGGCGACGTAGTCGTCAAACGTCTGATACGCATAAATGGCATCGTCCTTCAGGACGACCAGAAGCTGGTCGGTCGCCTGCCATCCCAGGATCTCGGCACCCGCGGAAAACTCCGCGTAGCTGGCAGTGGATGGCAGGGATTCATCAGCCGCCAGGCGCCTCACATAAGCACGCGCTTTCCATGTTTCAGATCCCAGCATCGACGGCACATCGGGATCCACCCAGGGGTCTTCGTTAGGAAGATCGAGCCCGGTAATGAAGCGAACGACGTTGTCCTCGGTCAGATAGAATACAGACGAGCCTCGGACACCCGCGTCAGGAGGCAACTGGCCCAAGCGTTCCTCAAGGGCGCGCGTGAGCGGAAGGCGACTGAATGCCGGGCGAAGGCGCTGACCTTCCGTGGTCCGGTGTGCCGACGCTACGCGTGCATGCTCGTTCGGGGCGGGGTTCTCGCCCTGCAGCAGGCGATAGGCGCTCTCCACCATCTGCCAGGCCATGAGCTCCGGCGACCAGTTGTCGGGACGATACTCCAGGCACAGATCGCCGCCATCTCCGAATTGATGGATCGACCACCGCCCTTGTCCGTCACGCGGTCGGATCGAAGGAGGGGAGTGCGGGAAGGTTTCCGGAAACCGAAGTACGGCCTGGTAGATCTGGTGTCCGATGTCGATGTCGATGTCTACCGCCATGCACCCCGCGTCAAATCGACAGGGACCCAGGTTCAGCCAATCGGTCCGGTTGGCCAATGCGACTAGTGCTTCACGCTCACGGCGGAAGCGCGCCTGATCAGCCAGAAACCAGAGGCTAAGCGAAGCCATTAGGTTTGGCCGGCCCGCCCGGCGAATTACGAAAGGCATACGGATCGGCTGCGGACGTCGCCGGCTGCAGCAGAGCGCCGGCAGCCGCGGCCGCCTTGGCCACCCGCGCTGTCTTATCATCCTTAGCGGCCAGTTCGTCGACCGCCGTCGCGTAGTCAAGGCCTTTGCGCTTACGCGTTGATCCGAAGATCGCCTGCACCGCTTTCGTGCCATTATCGTGTGCGACTTGGCCAATCGCGGTCTCAGCGCCGCTGCAGCGGCCTTGCTCCGCTTCGGCGACCAGCGTGCCGCGGCTGACCGAGCAGCGAATGAGATCCCCCTTCATGCCCAGACGGGTCGCGGTCATCGGGCCATATTCGAAGCCCACCTGCAGGCCGAGGCTCGAGGCATCCGTGCCCGCATCCTTCAGCTTGGCCAGCGCCATGTCAAAGCTGCTACGCATGCCGCCGGCGCACAGGACCATCGTGCTGATCGTGGTCTCCACGTCGGTCGTTTGGGCCGTGCCTTCGACCAGGAGGCCGTGAATGCAGTCGCCGATGAAGCGGACTTTGCGACCCTTAAAGTCCTCGTGCAGTACGGCATCCAACTCGCTGCGGAGCACGCGCAACGCGCGGACGACATGCTTGGCTTTCTCGTCATCGGCGATGTTGGCACCCACGTACTTGGTGAATCCGTCGATGTCGCCATAGACCGTGGTGGCGTCCTGTCGGCGCGAGTTCTTCACCGAGAGCGTTTCCAGATCCAGGTCGGCAAATGGCGGGGTGTGCCCACTGAACTCGAACTTCCCAATCGGATTGGCGTCGATGTCGGCCTTCCAGTCTTTGACCACACCATCGACAGTACTCGAGAGCTTGGCGATCGCTTGGCTGTTGGCGATCTCCTCGGCCGTGAGGGCCGTTGCGTCCTCGTTGGCGGCGGTCGCCAAGCCAATGGCCTTGCGAGCCTTGTTGGTCAAATAGATGCCCGTGGCCGTCCCGCCGCCAGAACGCTTTGCCGCGTGATTGGCGGGCTCACCCAAGAACAAGGGCTCACGATGGCTGCGGCGGCCGTTGTTGACGGCAAGCGCCTGGCCCGTGTCGATACCGACGCGTACCGCTGCCGCGGGATGGTCGGCATCCTCACCAGTCTTGTCGAGCACGTCGATCATCAACTGGCCGATGGCGATGGCGCGATGGATGCGTTTGGCCTCGTCATCGTAGGGCTTCGTCACCACCGAGTGCAGGCGCTGGTTGTGGAAGTCGATCAGTAGTGCATCCTCGTTGTTGAGGATGCGCTCGACCGCACGGTAGTGGAGATTCAAGAAGCGCAGGACGCGGCGATGGCAGGTTTCGCCTTCCACCTGCGTGACGTGCAGCATGCCCTTCAGATTGAGGATGTCCGCATACAGGTGTACGCCGTCGACCCGGTAGGCCACATTCTTGGCCAGGCTGTGCAAATCGGTGTCGCGCACATAGGTCTTGATCTGGAAGTCCTTCAACGCGACTTCGTCGATCTTCTGTTGAATGCGCTTGGCGGCGCGATCCTTGTTCCACGTTCGGGTGCTCATGCGCGCACCTCCAGTGTGACCAAATGGTTGGGGGGCTCAACGTGCCTACACATGAATGGTGCTCCTTGGCTGAAGTTTGTTGGCAACGGTGCTCTCTGACCGTCGCATGAAATGCGACGGTCCTTTGGCGTGAGGGCTGTACCCTGGAAACGCTCAGATGGCCGTTCACTTTCATGAATTGTGACGATTGGCACGTATTTCAAGGCCCGCAATCGACGGGGGTGGACAGGCCAGTCCTCGCCGGGGTGTAAGAATCATTAGGGTTCGGCTTTTGCACCCGGTTGCTACGAGAGGCAGGCATGTCTGGGGCAACTGCTGGGACACGAACCGGCTCAGGCATACCCCTGTTGGGCGAACGTCAGACGCTGACCCCGTTACCCTCCTGAGACGCGCGTCCAAAATGCTCGAACACGGCGAGCTCGACCGCCGTCCCCTGCGCATCGAACCAGCCCAGAAGCTTCTTCAGTTCGGCGCGACCGTCAGGGGCGAGCACCAGCTGATTGATCATCGCGCGCACGCCGAGCCGGTTGCGGTACTTGCGCCAGGTGGCAGCCGGGTTCCAGGACAGGCTGAACCCATCAAAGCCCACACTCATTGACGACTGCCCGAGCCCAGCGTCGGCCAAAGCGTCGTCGACCCCGCGGGCGATGTCCACCAGCGTGCGCTCGTAGGTCGATATGGGGGCGCCACTCGGATTATTAACGTGTTGCTGGTACATCCCGAGCCAGTCGCGCACCTGCCGGAAGCGGTCGCGCAGCGCCACGGCACCGGCAATCAGAGTCTCGGGGCCGCTGGCCTCGCGGATGACTTGTAGCGGAATCGGGTCGAGCATCAGCCGCAATGACATCAGCGATTCGCTGCGCGTCTCGCGTCGCTGCAGCTTGGTCCGGCTCGTACGTACCATGTCGAGGGTGCGATCGGCAGCGCTGGCGTCAGGGAGTGCGACTCCGGCAATCTGGTAGAAACGGCGGCGCGCCGGATGCGGCGTATATGGGGCGTCGAACTTCACCGCGCGCGCCAGCATGCCGGCACCACCCCAAAGTATCTGTGATTCTAGCGGGTGGGAGCTGACGCCGTGCTCACGGTACGCGGTTGTGTACTGCGCGTGCAGCTCCCGTAGCGGTGCCGTAAAAGCCAGACGCTCGACAAAAGCGTCTCGGACTGCGCCCAACTCTGGGTCGCGCGGCTGGAAGTCGTACCCGCGCAATGCACCGTGGCGTGTGGCGGGGGCGAACAGATGACCGGCACGCTGCCACACGTTGACGTGGGCGGCCTCGACCAGGATCTGGTCACGCAATACGAGGTCGGTGAGCAGGTCAAACAGGCACTCCAGCGCGATGGCCGCCGCAGGCGCCGATCTCAGCTGCGGCGTCCCGTCGGCGGTGACTTCTAGCAGCTGACACTGATCGCGATCGAGCCCCTCTGTGAGCAGCTCAGCCACCATCTGCAATGACCAGTTGTCGGCAATGACCGCCTGTCCCATGCATCCGTACCGTCTGAAGAGTTCTGGCATCGTACCCAGAATCGGACCAACTTCTGTCGCTCAAGATAGTTATCGAACAGGCCAATCAAGACGCTCGCAATGCTCGACGGGTTGCTATAGCCATCTGGTGCGGTGCATCAGCTATCTTCGAGCAGGCGAGCGGCAGGATTTGCGGAAGCGTTCCCCGTCTGAAAATACCCAATCACACTCGACACCGCCCGGTGCTCGGTCAGTTGCATGATCGCTGGCAGTGCCACCCCTTGGCGGCTGGCTTCGGTCACAAAACCTGACCGCAGGCTATGCCCGCCAAAATCCCCCTCAAGTCCCGCCAGTCGCGCCCGCCGCTGCACAATCTCGCCCACAGCCGCCGGCGAGAGGGCAGGGCCTAGGCGCTGCTTCCATAGCCGCCGAAAGATCGCGCCCTCGGTGATGTCGGCTGCCGTCAGCCAGTCTTCCAGTGCCAGCGCCGCCCGATCGAGCACTGGCTTGTCCGGCGTGGAAGAAGCGGTGACACCAGCCTGCTGGGTTTTGCTGTGCTCCAGGCGGTAGATGTAACCCTGCGGGCCGATTCGCCGCAGATCACGCATGTCTGCGGCAGCGACTTCGCTACGCCGCCGCCCCCCGCTGGCGAAAGCAAAGCAGAGTAGGGCACGGTCACGGAGTCCTTCCAGGGTTTCATCGCAGGTGGCCAGCATGGCCTCCAGCTCGATCAAGGTGATCGCGGTTTTTTTGCGTGGCCGTTCGCCGCGCTTGACTGCGGCGCGCCCGGCACGGGAGAGCACGGTTCGAACGGCTGGCTGCTCACACGGATTGGGCAGTTGCTTGAGTCGGTGCGCGGTCGATAGGACGGCGACCCGGTGGCGGACCGTCGATAAGGTCCACGAACCAGGCTTGGCCTTGAGTCCCGCAGCTACCAGCGCCTGATCGACGGCCAGCGGTAACTCCCAGGTCAGCTCGCCCTCGGCTGAGCGTCGCACGACATGGTCGACCACGAACTGCAGCACCGCGGCCTCCGGCACCGGCAGGGTCAGCTCAATCCCATAGCGTGCGGCGTGCCAGCCCGCCCAGTAGCGCAAGGCGCTGGCGTAGCTGCGCGTGGTGTTGGCCGCCGCGGCTTCGGCGAGCAGTTCGCGCACGGCGTCGGCCGCCTGTTGAGCCAACTGATCGGGCAACACCAGGCTGGCTGCGGGTTGCGCGAGGGTAGGAATCAGGTGATTATCTTTCATAGTATGTAATGTACGATATGAAATAAGCATTCTAGCCACGATAATCATCACTTATCGTGAGTACGGAATCAACGGGGCAGGGCGCCCGCGCAGGAGACACATCCATGGCTCGAGGCATCACCGAATCCGACGTCCACACCGCGGCCGACGAAATCGTCGCTGCAGGCGACCGACCCACCGTTGAGCGCATCCGAGCGCACTTGGGCACCGGTTCGCCGAACACGGTCACCCGATGGCTGGAGACCTGGTGGCAAAGACTTGGCGTGCGACTGGAAGCTCAGCATCGACGCATTGGGATCCCGGACGCACCGGAAGCCGTCATGGCCTTGGCAGGGGAGTGGTGGGCCTTGGCGCTTGAGCACGCTCGTGTTACCGCGGCCGAAGCCCTCACCCACGAACGCAACACCCTTCAGGGAGAGCGGGACACACTGCGCCAGGAACGGGAAGATTTTGAGGCCGAGGCTGCAGCGCTCCGAGAAAATGTGGAGGTGGCCATTCATGCGGAGCGTCTGGCTTCTACTCAGGCGGCCGAGTTGCAGCGTCTTGTCAGTCAACTTGAAGGACATGTGGAAGAAATGTCCCGGCAGCGTGACGCTGAAATGGCGAAAGGAACGGCGCTCGAAACCGCTCGTCAAGCCGTAGAAACGAGGTTCCAGGAACTGCAGGATTCTTCAAGGGCTGAGCGTGAGAGCCTAAGCCAGCATGTTCGAGCTGTCGAGGATCGAGCCCATATCGAGATCGATCGCGCTCGCCAGGAGAACAAGGAGCTGCAGATCCGTCTGAATGCGGCTACCAAAGAGCATGCCGCTGCGGAGAAGCTACTATTCCAAGCTGCTGAGCAGGCCAAGGCCTTGGCCACCGATGCAAATCGGGAGGCCGGTATCGAACGTGCCCGAGCTGGTACGCTCGAAGCGCAATTGGCCAAGCTGCAGGATTTGCCTGCGGCATTGGAGGCAGCGATGCGTAGAAGCGAGATTCCACCGAAGCAACGGATGCTCGCTGGCAAACGAGCGGCGCCAGTCCCGAGAAAGCGCGCTAGAGTTACAACCGATTAGTGGCGGGGATCTGATCCATGCAGACAGAACCAAATAGTGAAGAAGGCACGCTCCAAAGCGCTATACGAGTCGAGACGGATGAAGGCGCTCCAGACTTCACGCCTGAGCAATGGGCGGAGATCATGGAACGGAGCCGCCTGTTGGAGGATGGGTACGTTCCGACAAGATCCTTGTTTCCAGGTCTCTGACGCTTCGTTTGCTCACGAATAGAACCTCAGCAGGAGCGTGGTTTCTGGGGACATGAAACTGCGGGCATTGAGATTAGGGATATCAGATTGCGGCCAATGGGGAGGGTTGGCGCGGGTGCTGGGGAAGATCAAGCGCGGCCAACATAGGTACAATCAAGCGCGCTCAACAGCGGTTCTACGGGCCACCAGTGGACTGATAGAAGGAGGCAGTGACCTTGCCATGCAGCACGCGGACTTCACCATCGGGACTGAATTTGAAACCTCGACCGGCCAGCGCTGGCGCTGTACCGACGTCGGTCAACGCACGATTCTGGCCATCGAATTGCGACCGGAACTGGATCCCGCCTGGTTTATCGGGCCGCCATATTCATTGGAGGAGATGGTCTTCGACGAGCAGGACATAACCTCGGCTTTTCGCAGCCAGGACGATGCTATCCGAGCTGTTCTGACCCAACTCGACCAAGGCGCCCATCCGGGCTATCCCCATGCGGCGGTTAACCGGATGATGCGCGCACGGTATCTTGAAAATTCACGTCGTTATCCGTATCCACGCCTGCTCCGCATCGATCGAGTCGACGCGACGGGTGAGATACTGCATCCCTATGCGGTGGAACCTGTGCCGGATGGGGATGGCTGGCGCATCTTGGTCTACGCGCCGTTCATCGAAGCTTTCAGCACGTTGCCCGAGGCGGACTTTGTTCGCTTGCGGACTGCAAGGGGGGAGGATTTCGAGGCCCCGAAGAAGATTTGACTGAGAACCTTCGAGATATGCTGCTGGAGCGCAGCGAGTAGATAGGCTGCGATCCGTCAACTGCTGGTAAATTTCAGGCGATTTGTCGGTGGTTGTCTGCCGGACTTCGTTGCTGCGAGCGGCGTGGAACCTTTTTACCGGCGAGCGTCTTCTACCTAAATGCAGCGGCTACAGCTTTGGGGAAAATGGACACGCTTTTGTGCTTTAGCGGGAAGAAGGTGCATACAGGTGTGCGGCATCCTACCGGCGCACACCCGTGAATGCGTGCAACAAGCACCTTGAGTGCGTAACCAAGGTACTCATGAGTGCGCTGCCCACCCGGTTCTTGGAAACCGACATTCCGTGGGAAATAGGCTGCCTGTCTGGCACATCTTTAATTTCGCATAATGCATATTATGTTAATAGCAATATGCGGTACTGCTTACCAAACCCCTTTCACATGCCCGAGGTTTCCGGG
>Ga0075163_10002003_pt1 | contig 27440 bp, 22 predicted proteins | sample JI1023141ADNA_FD_71478 | JGI IMG/M metagenome (GOLD analysis project Ga0075163, IMG submission 71478) | Wastewater effluent complex algal communities from Wisconsin, to seasonally profile nutrient transformation and Carbon sequestration -... | ecosystem: Engineered > WWTP > Effluent > Algae...
CCCTTTTCTGACCTTGGTTTGATTGTCGTCGATGAAGAACACGAAGCCGCCTACAAACAAGAAGAGGGTGTGATTTACAACGCGCGCGATATGGCAGTTCTACGCGCGCATCTAGGGAGGCATCCTGTTATTCTGGTTTCAGCAACCCCGTCACTCGAAACATTGGTCAATGTCAAAAATGGAAAATACCGAAGACTTCACCTTCCTAACCGACATGGCAGCGCCGAACTTCCTGAAATTAACGCCATCGATATGCGACGTGCACCGCCGCCTCGCGGTCGTTTTTTATCCCATACGCTTATTGAGGCCTTAAAGCAGAATCTTGAAGCAAAAGAACAAAGTCTTTTGTTCTTAAATCGGCGAGGATACGCTCCGCTAACCTTATGTCGCGCCTGTGGCTATAGAGTGCAATGTCCAAATTGCACCGCGTGGCTGGTTGAGCATCGCCAAGCTGGCCGGCTGCAGTGCCACCATTGTGGCTACGCCGCACGCATGCCCTCAAACTGTCCCCAATGCCAAGCAACCGACAGTTTTGCCCCTTGTGGCCCTGGTGTGGAACGTTTGGCGGAGGAAGCTTTGGCTCTTTTACCCAATGCCCGCATCGCAACCATGACCTCAGATAGTCTGTCTAGCCCAACAGCAGCTGAAACTTTGATAAAAGATATGATTAACGGAAACCTAGATATTCTGGTTGGAACTCAAATCATTGCCAAGGGCCACCATTTTCCCCATTTAACCTTGGTTGGCGTAGTCGATGCCGATTTAGGCCTTGCCGGGGGTGATCTCCGTGCTGCAGAGCGAACTTTTCAGCTATTAAGCCAGGTTTCGGGGCGTGCCGGACGGGAAACACGGCCAGGACGTGTTTTTCTGCAAACCTATGAGCCTAATCATCCTGTAATAGCCGCCCTTGTGGCAGGCGATGAGAAAGGCTTTCTTCACCAGGAAATTGAAGCCCGTCAGGCCGCAGCCATGCCACCTTACGGTAAACTCGCCTCCCTTATCCTATCGGCAACAGACGAGCAGTTAGTAGACCAAGCCTGTCGGAGCCTCGCTGCCGTAGCCCCTCATGGGGATGGAATAACTGTGCTAGGGCCGGCACCTGCCCCCTTAGCCATTCTCAGAAAACGCCACCGGCGGCGTTTTCTTCTGAAGTCGGCCAAGAATCTTGCTTTGCAACCAATTATTCAAAACTGGGTTGAAACGGTTCGTCTTCCTCGCTTGGTCCGCCTGCAGATCGACATTGATCCGTATAGTTTTTTCTAGGTGATGCTTAGGCGTGCGGCGGCGTATGCGATCCCGCAATATAATCGGCAGATTGCATTTCCATTAAACGGGAGATTGTTCGCTGAAACTCAAAAACAAGCCGTTGCGGTGGCGACAATTCAAGTGCGGGCACTTCTGCACTAACAATAAGATTTACATGCGCCTCATATAGCACATCGATTAATGTCATAAACCGCCGCGCTTCGTCTTCGCGGGTTTCGCTAAATTTCGGAATGCCGCTCAGGATAATTGTATGATAATTCCGGGCTAGGGCAAGATAGTCGGTGGCGCCGAGTGATTGGGTACAAAGGTTCCTAAATTCACAGAAAGCAACACCTTGTGCTGCCCGCGGAATAATAATTTTACGCCCATGGTGAACAATCTCTTCACGTTGTCCCTTGGCATTATTAGTCAAATCAGCAAAGGCTTTATCAAGAGCCAGTGCAGCTTTAGGACCACAAGGAGTATAGTAGGTTTGAATATTTTGATATCGCTGCAGGCGATAGTCTTGAACAGATTGCAAATAAAATATACGCATGTGCTGCAACATTAGATCGATGAATGGCAAAAATCGATCGCGTTGCAAACCATCTTTATAGAGATCTTGTGGTCGCCAGTTTGACGTCGCCACAACAACAATTCCTTGCCGCCATAACGCCGAAAACAAACGCCTTAGAATCATTGCATCAGCGATGTTGGTGATATGAAACTCATCAAAACAGAGTAGGGTCGCTTCTTGAGAAATTTTTTCTGCGAGTGGCTCGATAGGATCGCCTTTATTTTCGCTGCGCCATTTATGAATACGGTCATGAACTTCTTCCATGAAGGCATGGAAATGAACTCGTCTCTTAGGCACAACCGGAGCCAAATTGAAAAACAAATCCATCAACATGGATTTGCCCCGCCCCACATCTCCATAGATATAGAGCCCTTGCGGAGGTAGCCCGGGTTGCCTAAAAAAAGCAAAAATTCCCTTAGGTTTTAAAGGCCGATATGTCTGCAAAATCATATGAAGATCTTGCAGGACATCAACCGCAGCCGCTTGGGCTAGGTCTGGAGCAATCAAACCCTCAGCCAACCGTGCTTTATAAACGGCTAACGGACTAGCCTCTGTCGGTACCAGAATGAGACTCCACCTTACTTTGCAGCAACCGTAGACAATATGACCGACGCGCTTAGATTCATGCGCTCAGCAACTGCCACTGAGTCGCCGCCGACCGATTGGTCAGGTGATGGAGCTTCAGATGGTGCATTCATTGGCGCAGCCCCTCTCCCTGCCTTAAAGGCAACGGTACTCATAGGAACCGGCCGAGCCATGCCATTAAAGGAAATGGTCCCCGCACGATAAGTGCGATCTGGAAAAGTCACCTTGAGCGCAGCAATTTCGTCTGCCACTCTTTTGTATATCTGGCCGCGTAATTTTGCCTCTACGGCTTCGCGCTCGGCCAGGGTCGGCGTAAATGTAATGCTCGCAACACGGATTTGCTTTCCTGGAGAGCTTGCTTTCTGGGCCTTATCGTGAAGCCCTGTTAGCTGCTTATCCATCAGCCGGGCTTCCGCCAAAACTTGCCAGCGCTCAAGTCCCGCAGAGTCCCTGCTACGATCAAACCGTAAAATTTTCCAATCAGCTCCAGGAACAACACCATTAAGCATGGCAGTAACGTCTTCTCGCGCCCCCGCCACTGCCTTGCTATCAATCGCGGCATCAATCAGTATATTGACCACGGCAGTTTGCGTTTGGATCCAATCTTCAACCGATAAATTCAAGGTCACAACGTCATCAGGCTTATAACCTTCTTCGGCTTTTGCCGAATAGGCGTTAGCAAAACTCATTCCGATAAGCATCATTAGTAAAGAGTAACGAAGACTGAATATACGCATAGTTTTTTCTTTCACAATTTATCTATAATTTATTTCGGGGCTATGGCTGAGAGGACGACTGTAGCAGAAAGTCGCCGACGTTCTGAAACCGTCATAGCAGGGCCTGCATCAGCGCCACGTGTTGCCGTTTGAACTTCCTCTGTTGTGCTTTCCCTTGACTCATCCTCAACCTGCTGGGGATCATCAAAGGTTACATCGCCAACGCGAAAACTTCTGTCCGGAAAAGTCGTTTTTAGCAACGCTATTTCTTCGGTCACTTTTTTATAAATTTGACCACGCAGCTTAACGAGTAAAGCTTCTTGTTCTGCTACAGTAGGGGAGAAATAAACTGAGGTTACAGTTACCTGCTTCCCCGGAACACTGGCTTTTTTTGCTCGATCATAGATGCCAGCCAGTTGCTTATCCGAAACCCGCGCTTCAGCCAAAATTTCCTGTCGGTCGAGCCCCGCCCTATCCTTGGTTGGAACGAACTGCAAGATTTTCCAGTCGCCTGCTGTCAGGGTTGACAGAATTTTAAGCACCTCTTCCCGCACACCGGCAGAAACACCATTACCTGCCGTCACAATTGCCACCTGTACGGCCGCCGTTTGAGTGTCGACCCAATCTTCAACATTTAGATGCAAGGTGATAGTGTCATCGGGCTTAATGGCTTCCTCAGCCATGGCTGCCACGGAGCAAATTGAAAAACTTAAAAAAGTGATTCCGCAAATAAAAATGCGAAGCGCGCGCATTGAACTGGATCCTTGATCGTTCGTTATCATCGAAATTTAGAAAAAGATTACGGCAGCTTAGCGGCAGATTTTTATCTTTATACTATTTGGTAAGGTCCACCCATTCTTGCTCAGTGAGTATCTTAACGCCCAATTCAGCTGCCTTTTTTGCCTTTGAGCCAGCATCCGCACCGACGACGACATAGTCGGTCTTTTTTGACACAGAACCTGCCACTTTTGCTCCTAATGTTTCCGCTCGAGCCTTAGCCTCATCACGGGTCATTAGAGAAAGCGTTCCCGTAAAGACAACCGTCTTATCCGCAATAAGCGACCCCGTGATCATCCGGGCAATAAAGTCCTCGACTTTTATATGTTTCTTCAGCCCACTTAAAACCTTCCGGTTGTGGGGTTCGGCAAAGAAAGCGAGCAAATCTATCGCTACAAGAGGCCCTATTTGATCAATCGCCGTTAACTCACGATAGGCATCAGACTCCGGGTCTTCTGCAGCTTCAATAGCGGCCATTAGCGCAGACAAACTTCTATAATGTTTCGCGAGGAGTTTGGCTGTCGCCTGACCGATCTGCCTTATACCCAAGGCATATAAAAATCTCTCCAAAGATATGGTTCGCCGCGCATCAATTGCCGCAAAAAGTTTACGCGCAGATAGCCCTCCCCAACCTTCACGCGTTCGTAATGGCGTTAAGGAATGAGCATCCCTTTCTTCAAGAGTGAATAAATCAACCGGACTTTTAAGTGTTCCATCCTCAAAAAAAGCTTGGATCGATTTTTCTCCTAAGCCTTCAATATCGAATCCGGCTCGTGAAACAAAATGCTTTAAGCGCTCGACTGCTTGCGCAGGGCAAATAAGCCCTCCGGTACAGCGTCTGACAACTTCACCTTCTTCTCTGACCGCAAGACTACCGCAAATAGGGCAATGATCAGGAAATACAAAGGGCTGAGAATTTCTGGGTCGCTTTTTCAGCAATACGGAAACAACTTGGGGAATAACATCCCCTGCTCTCTGGATAATAACTCTATCGCCTTCCCTGACATCTTTGCGTTCAATTTCATCTTCATTATGAAGGGTTGCCCGCGAAACCATAACGCCGCCCACAGAAACAGGCGCAAGGTACGCAACTGGAGTTAACGCCCCCGTTCGGCCAACCTGTATAGCTATCTTTTCAAGGATGGTCTCAGCTTGTTCAGCGGGAAATTTATGTGCCAGCGCCCATCGAGGGGCCCGCGAAACAAAGCCTAATCTCGCCTGCCAATCCAGCCGATCTACCTTATAGACGACTCCATCTATGTCGTAAGGCAAATCTGCACGTTGCTGTTGAATATCGTGATAAAAATCTAATGCTTCTTGTGCTGTTACACAGCGCCGCGCCAAAGGATTTACCGTAAATTTCCAAGACTGTAGCTGCTTTAAGAACCCCCAATGCGTATCAGATACTGAAGCGCCAATTTCCCCCCAAGAATAGGCAAAAAACCGTAGTGGCCGGCTAGCGGTAATTTCCGGATCGAGTTGACGTAAACTGCCCGCCGCGGCATTGCGGGGATTAGCAAATATTTTTCCGTCAATCGCTGTTTGTTTTTTATTGAGCGATATAAAATCCGAACGCGCCATATAAACTTCGCCTCGAACTTCCAAAATTGCGGGTGCGCCACGAATAGATTTTGGAATATCCTTCAATGTTTCAAGATTGCGGGTAATATCCTCACCCTCTAGCCCATCCCCTCGGGTGGCACCTTGAACGAAACGGCCATTCTCATAGCGCAATGACGCCGACAGACCGTCAATTTTGGGTTCAGCTACAATAGCCACTTCAACTTCTTGGTTAACTCCTAAGAAGCGCCGAACGCGGTCAAAAAAATCTATGACTTCATCATCAGTAAAGGCATTGGCAAGCGATAGCATAGGAACTCGGTGCGCAACCTTAGCAAAGCCCCCTAACGGCGCCGCCCCGACTTTCATCGTAGGACTTTCCTTAGTTTTAAGCGCCGGGTATTGATCCTCTAAGGCAACAAGACGCTTGAAAAGTACATCGTACTCTGCGTCCGAAATAATTGGTGCATCTTCCTGATAATAGGCGAGATTATGGGCTCTTACTTCGTCAGACAGCTGTGCGTGCTGCTTCAGAATGCTAGCAGAGACTTTTTGCTCAAGCGGCGGCATGCTTAACCTTTTGACTGTCGACGCCTTGGCGATGCATCATGGCCTAGTAATCGGGCCGCTGCAGCTTGGGCTTCACGTGTGATCGTTGCTCCCGATAACATTCGTGCGATTTCTTCTTGGCGCTCAGTAGAGGCTAAACGGTTTGCGCCTGTAACAGTACGATTATTATGGGTTTCCTTGCGAATAACCCAGTGATCATTTGCCCGAGCCGATACCTGAGGAGAATGAGTCACTGCAAGAATTTGTACATTTTGCGATAAACGCTGCAGCCGTTCGCCCACAGCATCCGCTGTGGCACCACCAATACCCGCATCAACCTCATCAAAAACAAGCGTAGGTACGGGATCAGCTTTTTTAAGCGCTACCTTTAAAGCCAAGAGAAATCTGGATAACTCGCCACCGGATGCAATCTTATTGAGCGGGCCAAAAGGTTGGCCCGGGTTGGTTGAAACCTCGAAACGGATCCGATCTATCCCTGTTGCCCCCCACTCTGCTTCGGGTACTTTTTCCACGACCGTCTTAAACTGAGCTTTTTCCATTTTGAGAGGCGCCAGTTCATCAACTATCGCTTCGTCTAGTACTTGGGCCGCCTCTTTTCGCTTTAAACTTAATTGCGTCGCGCCCTTCTCGTAAACTGATGAAGTTGCAGCAACCTCCTTGTTTAAGTCAGAAATAATAGCAGTGTTTTGATCTAATTGCCCTAGGCGATTGGCCAAATCTTCTCTAACTCGGGAAAGATCTTTGCTTCCAACTTTGTGTTTGCGCGCCAAATCACGTAAGGCAAATAGTCTTTCATCAATTTGCGCTTGGCGTTTTGGGTCCATGTCTAATTCTTGCAACAATCTATGCAGAAGAGAGCTTGCCTCAGCTATTTCTTCGCCAGCTCGCTCAAACGCAGCCACAACCTCATCAAGCTTATCCGTTGTGGGTTTTGCTATGCGAGTCAAATTTCGGATTGCCCGCGACAAAGATTCACCTGCCCCCGCATCGCCCTCAACTTCATGAAGCGCCGACTGTATAGAAGCAATTAGCTTCTCTGCATTCATATAAAGGGTGCGGCTAGCGGCAAGATGATCTTCCTCGTCGGGCTCTATTCCAAAACGGTCGAATTCCTCCAAAGAATGACGCAACCAAACTTCATCAGCCTGCGCCCGCTCTGCTTCCGCACGAGCTGTTGTCAGAGCTCGGCGGGCTGCTTGATAAGCTTCCCATGCTTGCCCCACCTCAAGAGCCAGAGGCCGCAGATCGGCAAAACTATCTAAAATGGCTCGGTGCGAACTTGGATCTAATAGACCTCTTTGATCAAATTGCCCTTGAATTTCGACTAACCGAGAGCCGACTTCACGTAAAAACCCTACACTTACAGCTTGATCATTAACAAAAGCCCGACTGCGACCATCCGACGTTACTGTGCGGCGCAAAACAATGTCGGATGCTTGATCCATGGACTGCTCAAGTAAGAGCGTCATCGCGGGATGTTCTCCCGGAACATCGAATACAGCTGTGACCGTGGCCTGAGATGCACCATCGCGAATGAGATGAGCATCGGAACGACCACCCAAGACTAACCCCAATGAATCTAACAAGATCGACTTACCTGCACCTGTCTCTCCCGTTAGAACAGTCAGTCCTACAGCAAAATCCAGCTCAAGCCGCTCGATCAGCACCACATCGCGGATCGATAAAGCCCTGAGCATCTCCCCTATTCTCCTTAAGACGGCTTGGCGCGTTAGCTACGCTTGCCAAATACCCGATCCAGCCACGATTTTTCATCACGCTGAGGCGCAAGATTTGATCCTGCGAGCAGCTGATAACTATCTTCATACCATTTGCTACCGGGAAAATTAAAGCCCAGAACAGCCGCAGATGCCTGCGCTTCACTTGTTACTCCCAAAGCCAAATAGCTTTCGGTTAAACGATGCAAGGCTTCAGGAACATGGCTCGTGGTTTGATAATTCTCAACCACATTGCGAAACCGATTTACCGCCGCTAACGGCTGTTTGCGATTGAGATAGTAGCGACCGATTTCCATTTCTTTTCCGGCTAAATGGTCTCGCGTTAAATCAATTTTGAGTTTCGCATCCCGGGAGTAACTGGATTCGGGAAACCGGGTTACCAACTCTTCCATAGTTTTAAGGGCAAAATCAGTCATTTTCTGATCACGGCCAACGTCTGAAATTTGTTCATAATAACAAAGGCTTTTTAAATAATATGCATAGGCAACATCCTTATGACCGGGATGGAGCTGAATAAAGCGATCGAGGCCAATAATAGCTTCGTCATACTTAGCTTGACGATAATAGGCATAGGCACTCATCAACTGCGCCTTGGTCGCCCAAACAGAATAGGGATGCTGCCGCTCAACCTCATCAAACATCAGAGCCGCAGGCAAATTATCGCCATTCTCCATCGCGGTCATGGCACCATTATAAAGCTCTTCGACCGGTCTTTCCTTATAGCCCGTAGAATCTTCCCCGGCACAGCCAACTAAAAAAAGGGTAAGAATGGCCAAGCCGCGGCAGCAGCCTATAAGTAATGGCGATTTTTTCGGCAATTTAAGCATCACGTGCAATTATTATAGGCGATTTAAGGCAGATCCAAGGCCCAGACTCTAGCGCATTTTACGCTATTTCGCTATCGGAAGCATTTGGTCTTTGCCTCACGACTAAAAATCTAAGTTATTGATTTTAATATATAAAGATTTACAAACCTTAAATAGCCGCGGAAACAAGTTGGGTCTCTAGGGGGGCCTTCACAAAGGATGCCTTTGTTTCAATAGATGTTGCCCAGCACCAATTTGCCGAGTCAGCAAACAAGGCCCGCAAGACCATATTATTTAGCCGGTGACCGCTTCTGACCCCAACAAATCGACCCAAGATAGGCGCACCTGCCAGAGCCAGATCGCCAACCGCATCTAAAAGCTTATGGCGGACAAACTCATCATCAAATCGTAAACCCTCTGCATTTAGAATCTTATCGCCATCAACAACGACGGCATTTTCCAAAGAACCGCCACGAGCGAGGCCTACATTCCGTAATTGCTCGACTTCATGCTTGAATCCAAAGGTTCTCGCCGATGCTAAATCGTGGCGGAAAGCACCATTCACAAGAGTCACAGAGCGGTCCTGACGGGCGATTGCTTTGCTATCGAAGTCGATGGCAACCTCAAGTTCCAATCGGTCGTTTGGCACCAAACGCGCCGTACGATCACCTTCAGTTACCTCAACGGTACGCAAAACACGAATAACTCGTCGTGCCTTATCCTGAATATCAACCCCTGCTTGATCAATTAAATCAACAAAAGGCGCCGCACTCCCATCCATAATCGGAATCTCGGCACCATCAATATCAATAACCGCATTATCGATGCCACAGCCAGCAAGAGCTGCCATCAAATGTTCGACCGTACTAACTGTATGGCCGTACTCATTTCCTAATACCGTACATAAAACTGTATCAACAACATTTCCCCAGTTAGCACCTATACGGTTACGGCCTTCTGGAAGATCCGTTCGACGAAACACAATACCACTATCTGTTTTTGCTGGATGTATAGTGAGAGAAATAGGAACGCCACAATGTAGACCAACCCCTACGCAGGAAACAGAGCGATTCAAGGTGCGCTGTTGATCTGCAGCTTCGTGTGTAGTCCGTCCGACACTAATATGTGTCATCGTAGCCCTTTCTGTCTGCCTCTCTAAAGCCTTACGACCTTTTGTTGGGGCCGGTTGCTTAGGCATCTCCCACCTCCTCGCATTACCTTTTTAATAGTCTCACCGGATCCCCGCCGATGACAGAAGCCAGCTCACTGGTAATGCTGATAGTTGGGCGCAGGAGATATCTAACAAAGGACCCTGCGCCCAACAAATCACTCTTTATTGCCAATTGTTACCCAAGTTTTGTTATCCTTGAGCCCCTCATTAATTGGCTTGGCGCCGCAGAAATGCTGGGATATCCAGCAAATCGTCATCAATCGACTTTTCCACAGATCGGTCAACAGCAGATAACCCTCCTAACCGAGGCTGATGGCTAGCAGGGGTCGTCACCGCCTGACGGGCCGACTCGGTACGGACGCCAGATGTGGCTGACAGAGTTGGTGTTGTAACAACGGGCTCTGCGATTGTGGGCTCCAGAGCCACTGAAGGCTCGTAAGACGACTCCGAAGCAGTAACTGACTCTGGAGTTTCAACCCGAACCGCTGTTTGTAGAGCTGGCGCCGCCTCAGGAGCGTGCACTACCGGGGCCGAAGCCGCCGGATGTGATGACTCTTGAGGACGAGCACGGCCAGTTCCCGTTACTCGTTCGAACAGACTAGGTGACCGAGCGCGCTCTGGCATCATAACCCGTGTCGCAAAAGTCGGCTCAGCAGAGCGAGTCACTTGGGGCTGTGCTACTTCTCGTGTGGCAGTAGCTTCAACAGGTGCTGGAGCAATAAATGGCTCGTCTTGCATTGCTCTCGTCTCGGTTTCATTCTGCTGACGCTGATCCGACACATCATGATCTTGATGAGCATCGAGATCGAGTGCGAGATTGCCCGCGACAACAGGCTGCGACATAACCGACTTTACATCAGACGAGGCTCTGAGGACAGTATCAGCATAAGACACCTGCGGTGCAGCCTTAGCTGTTGCAGTTATAGGTGCAGCAGAATGAGCCGTTATAGCTGGACGGCTAGCGGTAAAGGATGGCGCTACTGTTGGCCGGGCCATCGTTGCTTGGGCTGGCGCAGACATTGCTGGTGCTGGTGCAGCCACCTGCTGAGCCATTTCACGGCGCTCGTTTTCAACCAAGGTCAGCGTTCTTGGCTTTGGTTGAATTGATGCAGCTGCGTCAATACCCGTAGAGACAACAGTAATCCGCATCACGCCTTCCAAAGACGGATCGAAGATAGATCCAAAAATAATGTTAGCATCAGGATCCACTTCATCACGGATACGATTTGCGGCTTCATCGACCTCAAACAGAGTCATATCTGTTCCACCGGTGATGTTGATAAGAACACCACGTGCACCTTTCATTGATACTTCATCAAGCAAAGGATTAGAGATCGCCGCTTCAGCACCTTCTATCGCACGCCGTTCACCGGTTGCTTCGCCTGTACCCATCATTGCCTTGCCCATTTCGCTCATGATCGAGCGGATATCCGCAAAATCAAGATTAATAAGGCCAGGCATAATCATCAGATCAGTAATACCGCGGACGCCGCTGTAAAGCACGTCATCGGCCATGGCGAAGGCTTCGGCGAAGGTTGTACGTTCTGTAGCAACACGGAATAAGTTTTGATTGGGAATAACGATAAGCGTATCTACATACTGGGTTAGCTCTTCAATTCCTTGCTCCGCCAAGCGCATGCGATGCGACCCTTCAAAATGAAAGGGTTTCGTAACAACGCCAACAGTCAAAATTCCGGCATCACGTGCGGCACGCGCCACCACGGGAGCCGCACCCGTGCCTGTGCCGCCACCCATGCCTGCTGTAATAAAGCACATATGCGAACCTTGGAGAGCCTCCAGAATTTCGTCCATGGCTTCTTCAGCAGCGGCACGGCCAACGTCAGGACGAGATCCTGCACCTAGTCCTTGCGTAATTGTACGCCCTAGTTGGATGACACGGCTGGCGCTGGTCATGGATAAGGCTTGGGCATCTGTATTCATGACCAAGAATTCCACACCATCCAAACTCGACTTAATCATGTTGTTAACAGCGTTGCCACCGGCCCCACCAATTCCAACCACCGTAATCCGAGGCTTTGTGTCCGGCTCGGCCCGGGGTACCGTTATATTAATTGTCATCTTTGCCTCCAGTTTCATTTCGCCGCTTCGCCCTCGCCGGGGCTAAGCAATGGTTAGTCTCTTGCCTTGCTTTGCCCCTGCAGTCCGATAAGACGGTAGGGGTATTTTCCCGTTAGACGCATTAAAACGCCTCCCGGAACCAGGAGCCGATCCGGCCAATAAAGCCCGATGGCATGTCGGTATTACGCGCCGCGTGCGCAGCAACTTGCGGCTGACGCACTGTCGCAAAATTTAATAATCCTATGCAGGTAGAGAAAGCCGGGCCACCTGTTGACTCAGCAAGACCTGTGCAGCGTACAGGACGGCCAATCCGAACTCTTTTGTCCATAATTTGCCCGGCAAGCTCACGAACACCTGGCAACTGGCAAGCACCGCCAGTCAGAACCAAGCGACTACCACCTAATTTATCGAATCCGCCGGCTTCTAATCGCCCCCGAACCAACTCAAAGGTCTCTTCCAAGCGTGGAGCAATAATTGAAACCAAAATTGAACGAGATATCCGCGTCGTTTTCGGCGGATCTTCTTCGCCAACCAAAGGCACTTCAATCATATCGCGATCGTCGCCAGGAGCCGGAATTGCTGCACCATATAAAGTTTTCATTCTTTCGGCATGCCGTGTTGCCGTAGATAGACCACGTGCCAAATCTTGTGTGACATGGTTTCCGCCTATCGGAATCGTATCCGTAAAAACAACAGCACCATCAAAAAATACGGCGATAGATGTTGTTCCACCGCCCATATCAATTAAGGTAACGCCGAGGTCCATCTCGTCTTCTACAAGAGAAGACAGCCCTGATGCGTAAGGAGACACAACTAATGCTTCGACATCGAGATGACAGCGCGCAACGGCTTGGGTCAAATTGCGGACTGGGCCAGAAGCAGCAGTGATCTGATGAACATGGACACCAAGTCTTTCCCCGTACATTCCTCGTGGGTCGCGAATACCTCTATTACCATCAATCGAAAAACCAACGGGAATTGCGTGAATCAGCTCTCGCTCACCTAACTCATCAAATAACTGACTTTGATCTATCAGCTTGCGTAAATCGGGGTCGCCAATAACCCGGCCATTAAGAGTTATCTCGTGACCAAGAGTTTGGGAAGTCGGCGCACCGCCAGAAATATTTACTATCACAGAGGATATAGTTTGACCGGCCATTTGCTCCGCAGCGTGCACAGTGGCACGAATGGAAGCTTCAGCTGCCTCCATATCAATCACTACACCGCCACGAACACCGTGAGCCATTTGGTGACCGATGCCCATTATACGGGGCTTTCCGTCACCCATCATTTCGGCAATGAAACAACAGGTTTTTGTCGTACCTATATCGAGGGCAGCCACTAACCCTGTCCGTGTTTTGGCATGCGACTTCATTGCGGCTTTTCCTTCCCTACGGGCCCAGCAAGGCCAAGCTTTTGAACAGAATTAGGCGTGAGTTTAACGACCACTCGATCGGGCAAACGGAGATCAATGCCAATTACATCGCGATCCAATATACGATTTTGCTCTTGCATTAGAGCCAAGCGATCCCACGCTTCTGCCACACCCTGCGCCGGCAAGTGAATGTCGATACCGTTATCAAAGCGCAAATCCCAACGACGCCCACCTAATCGCGTCGCCACAAGAATTTTTGCGGCCAAATCCGGTTGTCGCATTAAAACAGACATAAGCTGCTGGACGTGCTGAGGGGCATCGACGCCAATTACATGAGGCAATGACGGATATTGCGTAGCATCGGCATTGGCAATCACAACACCGTCAATATCCACAAGATCAAACCTACCCTCATGTTGCCATAGCGCAGCGGGGGTTCTTTCTGTTACCGCAATGTAAAGACGATCCGGCAATCGTCGTTCGATTGTGGCCCTGCTTATCCAGGGCAGCCGCTCAAGTTGCGATTTTGACTCTTTTAAATCAAGACCAAGAAGCGGTGCACCCCGACGCGCATTCAAAGCGGCTAAAATAGCCTCACGATCGGTATGACCATTACCTTCGATACCAATGGTATCAATTTTCATACCTAAAGCTGCCGTTGTAGCAATTAGAGCATCTTCCGATTTGCTGCTTAATATTTCCAACATGCCACTACGCCAAATCCAGATAGGCCCGCCAATGAGTGAGCCACCCAGGATAATTGCGCCGCCAATTCGCATAAGCGCGCCAAAAGTGAACTTCGATTTACGCCGTTTACGAGCGTTAGCATGCTGCAGTGCCGTTATGCGTCGCATGTCGCACTCTCCACCATCCAGCTTACTAAATCTGGAAATGAGATCCCACAATGCCGAGCTTGTTCTGGCACCAACGACAGCGGCGTCATACCTGGTTGAGTATTAATCTCGAGTAGCATGATTTTTTCTGGGTTGTGCCCTTGGGTGTCGTCATAGCGAAAATCAGATCTGCTAACACCCCGACATCCCAAAACTTGGTGGGCGGCAAACGCCATATCCAGTGCTCGGCGAGAAACATTTTCCGGTAAGTCTGCCGGACATATATGGAGTGTCTGGCCTTCTTCATACTTCGCTGAGTAATCGTAAAAACCCGTTTTGGGGCGCAACTCCGTTACACAGAGCGAACGATCACCCATTACTGCAACAGTTAACTCGCGGCCAGGAATAAACGGCTCAACCATTACTTCGTCGGCATATGGCCAAGAAATATCGAATGGGCGCGTATTGTCACCCTGGCGAATGATTGCAACCCCTACACTGGAGCCTTCATTGATGGGCTTTACAACATAAGGACGCGCTAAAGGGTCGCCTTTTAAAAGTTCTTCCTTATTTATCTTTCGTCCTTCAGGGCAAGAAATGCCTGCGGCAGTGAAAAGCTGTTTGGCCACGACCTTGTTCATGGCTAAGGCAGAAGCCAGCATTCCTGAATGGGTATAAGGAACCCCTATAATATCCAATAATCCTTGGATTCTGCCATCTTCGCCAAACTGTCCGTGCAATGCATTAAACACAACGTCTGGCTTTGTCCGCGTCAAAATAGCTGCAATATCTCGGCCGACATCTATTTCAGAAACGCCATACCCTTTTTTACGCAAAGCAACAGCGCACTCGCGGCCACTTACTAATGAAACCTCACGCTCAGCAGACCAACCCCCCATCAAAACAGCGACATGCTTTGTCATTGCATGCCTCCTGATGGGTCAGAGCTCATTACCGCAAAGGCATCACCTCGAGAAACGCCAACACGTCTGATTTCCCATTCTAACGTAACATCCGAGGCGGCTTTAACTCGGCGGCGTACTTCTTCTCCTAAACCTTCGATATCTGAGGCTGTAGCCGATCCCTCATTGATCAGAAAGTTGCAGTGCTTTTCGGAGACGACTGCTCCGCCACGACGCAAACCTCGACAACCAGCGGCATCAATGAGCTGCCACGCCTTTTGGCCTTGAGGATTTTTAAAGGTCGATCCTCCGGTCCGCGTTCTTATCGGTTGATTTTCAGCTCTTTCATTTGAAATTTCTTTCATGCGATCAGCTATTTTTACTTTATCGCCCCGCTTTCCGCGCAGCAGTGCCGAAATAAAAATCCAATCCTCTGGTAAATCGCAATGTCGATAAACATAACCAATATCGGCACGGTTAAGGATATGTAATTTGCCATCATTATCCATGGCGGTTACTCGGATAACGACTTCTTGAGTTTCGCCACCAAATGCACCCGCGTTCATTCGCAGTGCGCCACCTACGGTACCGGGGATTCCCGAAAAAAATTCAAGCCCAGACAAACCAGAATCGCGGCAGACCGTAGCAAGATTAATATCCAGCATTCCAGCGCCAACCTGAACACGATCATCTTCTACTTTGGCCTCAACAAATCCACCCATAAGTCGAAGCACGACACCAGGAACGCCCCCATCCCGCACTAAAAGATTGGAGCCCACACCTATGACAGTCAGTGGAATTTCACGTGGGCGCGCAGCCAAAAATGCAGCTAAGTCATCTGGATTAGCCGGGCGGAACAAAACCTCAGCAGGACCTCCGACTTGAAACCATGTAACGCGGTCTAAAGGCGCAAATGGCGTATAACGCCCCCTAACTTCAGGTAACCGCTTAATCAACAGATCTGATGAGCGCGCAACCATCATGCGCCTCTCCCATGCTGGCGACCACCCGAAACATCTATAAGCTTTTGCAATTGCGCTGGTAATTCGTGCGCCCAGTATGTAATCGATCCCGCACCCAAACACACGACCAGATCTCCCGGCTCAGCCATATCAAAAACCATAGCTGGCAAATCCTCAGGGGACCGCAAAGGCAGTACATTCCGGTGGCCGTGGCTAATAAGGCCTTGAACCATAGAATCGCGATCCGCACCTTCGATGGGTGCTTCACCTGCCGCATAAACATCAGCAACCAGAACCGCATCTGCTTTATTAAAACATGCGCAAAATTCTTCAAAAAGATTAGCAAGCCGGCTATAGCGATGTGGCTGAACGACAGCAATAACCTTGCCCTGACATGCCGCCCGAGCAGCATCAAGTACCGCCTCGATCTCTACAGGGTGGTGGCCATAATCATCAATAATAGTGATACCGCCGGCTTCACCCGTTTTGGTAAATCTTCTTTTTACACCAGCAAAATCTGCCAAAGCATCGCGGACTTTGTTATCGTCGATACCCATTTCACTGGCAACTGTAATAGCTGCAAGTGCATTTCGAACGTTATGCTGACCCAACATGGGGAGTACAACATTTGCAATGGTACGGCCCGTGCCCGTTTGACGATTTGTTAAAACAACATCGAAACGACTCCCCCCTGGACCGATACGAAGATTCATTCCGCGCACATCTGCTTGAGGCGAAAATCCATAAGTAATAATTCGGCGATCCGTTACTCGCGCGATAGTCTTTTGCACGACAGGATGATCCAAGCAAAGCGCTGCAAACCCGTAGAAAGGTAAATTTTCTAAGAAAGTGACATAGGCATCATTCATTTTTTCAACGGTGCCATAATGATCTAAATGTTCGGGATCCATATTCGTAATCACTGCGATCGTCGCTGGCAATTTTAGAAAAGACCCGTCACTTTCATCAGCTTCTGCGACCAACCACTCACTCGCGCCCAACCGAGCATTTGTTCCCCAGGCATTAACAATGCCGCCATTAATTACTGTCGGGTCATACCCTGTCTTTTCCAAGACAGTTGCGATCAAAGATGTAGTTGTTGTTTTACCATGCGTTCCCCCAACGGCTATCGACCACTTTAACCGCATTAACTCAGCAAGCATTTCAGCGCGACGAACTACCGGAATAAATTTTGATCGAGCCGCACTAACTTCAGGGTTATCCGCCTTAACAGCAGAAGAAATCACAACAACTGAGGCGCCAATTATATTTTCAACCTTGTGCCCGATAACTACCGCGACACCAAGCTCGCGTAGCCGCTTAACATTATAACCATCAGCAACATCGCTACCCTGCACGTGATAACCAAGATTATGAAGGATTTCGGCAATACTGCTCATGCCTATTCCGCCAACGCCCACGAAATGGATAGTCCCAATGTCTAACGGTAGGCCTCTCATGCTGCTACCCTCCCGTGATTGGCACTATTCTTTTTCGAATTTCCCGGAAGAGACTCAATAACAAGGTCAGCCAGTCGCTCGGCTGCCATAGGAATTCCAGCTTGCCGCGCACAACGGGCAGCGGTGATTAAGGTTTGTGGTAACGCAAGCAGAGCCGCCAATCTCTGAGTCAAAGCTTCGGCCGTAAAAGTTGGTTGCGGCATTACCCAAGCCCCTCCTGCATCAGCAAGATTTCGGGCATTTTCCGTTTGATGATCGTCCGTTGCATAAGGATAAGGAACAAGAATTGCCGGACGCCCCGAAACAGTTAATTCAGCCGCTGTCGATGCACCAGCTCTGCAAATAACTAGATGAGCTTTTTTTAGACGATCAGGTACATTGGTAATAAAAGATGCTAACTCAGCTTTAATACCGATCTGTTCATACATTTTTTCAACACGTGAAATGTCTTCTGTACGACACTGCTGAGTTATGTAAATTCGCGCCCGGTCGGCCGAGGACAGCTGAGCAATCGCCATCGGAACGACATCAGCGAAAATGGTCGCCCCCTGACTGCCTCCCAACACAAGAATATTGAGCGGCCCCTGAGGCTTTGGTTCGGGGTACGGTTCCGTAGACAATGCCGTAACAGTTGGTCGAACAGGGTTACCAGTACGAATAGTCCGTGCCGCGTCATCTTCAGATAAACCCTCAACATGCACAAAGGCTGTTGCAATACGTGTGGCATGAACAGCTAGAAGCTTATTAGCACGCCCCAAGACCGCATTTTGCTCATGAATAATTGTGCTTATTCGAAGAAGCTGCGCCACGCCTAATGGCGGAACAGAAAGATAGCTGCCAAATCCAACTACCATTGCCGGACGCAAGCGACGCAGCAAGAAGAACGCTTGAAACATACCTAAGATAAGGCGTCCAAAAGCAACAATTCCACTTTTAACGCTGCGCCCAGCTAGCCCACCTGCTGCTACTCGGTAAGTAGGAAGGCGCGCCAATACGCCCTCATAAGCAGCACCACGACGATCCGTCACAAAGGCAAGTTGAATACCACGCTTAGACAATGCATCTGCTAAGGCTTCAGCTGGAAAGATATGACCACCTGTGCCTCCAGCGGCCAATAAAACAAGAGGCGCGTTATGTTGTAGTGTCATCACGCCTCCTCTTCTGGGCCAAATCGCTTGCGCGTCAAAGCCAGAACCATGCCCATACCAAAAGCTAAGCCCAGCATTGAAGAACCGCCATAACTTAAGAACGGTAAGGTCATGCCCTTGGTCGGCATCAAATGAAGGGAGGACGCCATATTGATAACGGCCTGAAGGCCAAATTGAACCAATAAACCCGTTGAAGCCAAAACAACAAATAGATTGGTGTCTTGCATCAAGCGAGAAAAACCACGCAAAACGATAAATGCGAACAGACCAACGATAGCAATACATGCGATAACGCCAAATTCTTCGCCTGCAACTGAAAAAATAAAATCAGCATGGGCATCTGGAAGATGGGCTTTGACAGTGCCTTCACCGGGGCCCCGGCCAAATAGCCCTCCATTCATGAACGCCTCTAATGATCTTTCGATTTGGAAGCTATCGCCTGATGATGGATCTAAAAAACGATCCACACGACTTTGTACGTGAGGGAAAAGGAAGTAAGCACCAACCAATCCCCCAAAACCAGCACCAGCAAAAGTGCCGACTAGCATAAGAGGCAAACCAGCGACAAAAAATTGCGCGAACCACACGGCAGATACAACGAAAGCCATGCCTAGATCCGGCTGCAATAACAATAATCCTAAAACCATGCCATATAGGCCGGTCGCGATTAGATTCCCTGGCACACCCCGATTTTGTTTTTGCGCCGCAAACAAAGCTCCGCTGACAACAGCAAAAGCAGGCTTAATAATTTCTGACGGCTGCAATGAAAAACCACCGATGGCGATCCAGCGCTGCGCGCCTTTAATTTCTGCACCCACCACTAAGACGAGAGCCATCAAGGGAATACAAAGCGCAAACACAAGGGCTGCTGTCTTGCGGATTTCTCTGGGGCTAGCAAGAGAAACTGTAATCATAATCAAAATAGCAATCGGCATCATTTCAACATGACGTCGGACAAAATAAAAACTATCGAGTCCAATACGATTGGCTACCGCAGGACTAGCCGCCATTGCCAATACTATGCCAACAGTGAATAACAACAAGATTGCCAACAATAACCATCTGTCAACTGTCCACCACCAACGGCCAAGTTTACTGGTATCTGTGCGCGCAAGAACTATCATGCTGCAATTCCCTCGTTGTGAGGCGGACGGTGCTGACCCGGTAACTCCGCAACAATGGCTCGATAACGATTACCGCGATCTTCAAAATCCTTAAATTGATCAAACGAGGCGCAAGCCGGGGATAGCAGAACAACAGGATTTCTCAAATGATCGGCCAGCGCATCTTGATGAGCACGCTGGACAGCCGTCACAAGATTACCGCAAAGATGATAAGTAACCTTGCGTGACAGGAAAGCAGCTATCAGATCTGCAGCCTCACCGATCAGATAAACTGAACGAACATGCGGCAGGAACGGCTCCAAAGCTTCAAAACCCCCATCTTTGCTCCGCCCCCCTGCTATCCAGTAAATATTCGAATAACAAGAAAGCGCCCGCGCCGTGCTGTCCACATTTGTGGCTTTGCTATCATTGATATAAAGAACATCATCAACGTAAGCGATGCGTTCTTGCCGATGATCTAAGCCAGGATAGCTATCCATAGCCCGAGCAATTTCAGCCGACGGGATACCAAGCGCTTTTATCGCTGCATAGGCTGCTGCAGCATTCTGCCAGTTGTGGTGACCCGGCAAAGTCTCGATATCGGTAAGGATTACCGCTTTTTGCTTAAATCCTTCTGTGTCGTCAATAATGACGCCATCTTCAACATAGATACCACCAGCCGGTTTTTTCTGTGTTGAGATAGGAATTAATTTTTGTACTGATTTTTCTCGCAATTGATCATAAATCTTGTGACAGATAGGATCATCAATTCCAATTATGGCCGTTTCTGTCTTGCCTTGACCTTTAAAGATTCTTTCTTTTGCCGCAGCATATCCTGCCATATTGCCGTGACGATCAAGATGATCCGGACTTATATTAAGAAGAATACTGACGTCAAAAATAATAGAACTGGTGAGATTCAATTGGTAGGAGCTCATTTCCAACACGTAAACGCCGCCTTGGCTAAGAGGTTCAAGCGACAAAACGGGTATACCTAAATTTCCACCAACTTCTGTGGTGACGCCAATCTTTTTTAGAATGTGACCAATCAAGGCTGTGGTCGTCGATTTACCGTTAGTGCCCGTAATGCCAATATATTTTGCGTTTCTTTGTATTTGGCCCAACAAATCGATATCGCCGATAATTTCACAACCGGCGGATCTGGCTTTAAGAACTATTGGATGAGGCTTTGGGTGATGAAGTGGAACACCAGGGCTTAATACTAATGTTTTGACCGCACTCAAATCTTGCCGATAAAGATCAACCAAAGAAATCCCAAGGGCGGCGGCAGCTTGGCGACGATCTTCATTGTCATCCCATGCCCATACATAAGCGCCACTTTTTTGCAACGCTTCCGCTGCAACTAAGCCGCTACGTGCCAGTCCGAAGACAGCAATCGTAACGCCTCTGAAGGGAGCAAGATCAATCATATTCTTTACCGCAACTTCAAGGTAGCAAGACCAAACAACGCAAGAATAAACGCGATGATCCAAAACCGAATCACCACCGTTGATTCCGGCCAACCCTTTTGTTCAAAATGATGATGCAATGGCGCCATGCGGAAAACACGCTTACCTGTCAGCTTAAAAGATACGACCTGAACAATTACAGATACGCCTTCCAACACAAATAATCCGCCCACTATGACCAAGACTAATTCATGTTTGATCGCAACACTGACTGCACCTAGCGCACCACCTAAGGATAGAGATCCCGTATCACCCATGAACACCATTGCTGGGGGCGCGTTGTACCAGAGAAAACCTAACCCAGCGCCAACCATTGCCGCACAAAAGACGGCTAACTCACCCGTACGCGCGACGTAGTGCAGCTGAAGGTAAGTCGCGAATACTTTATTCCCGACCACATACGCAATAAGTCCAAAACAAGCAGCTGCAATCAAAACTGGCATGATTGCTAGCCCGTCCAAACCATCAGTTAGATTCACAGTATTGGAAGCTGAAACGATAACAAGGCTGGCAAAAGGGATAAACAACCAACCAAGATCAAGAACATAATCTTTGACAAAAGGTATGGCGAGCCCGGTCGCCATAGCTCCCTCACCCCAGATCGAAAAACCGAAAGCCACGACACCCGCTAACGCAAATTCCAATACGAGTTTCGTTTTTCCTGACAAACCCTTTGTATTGCGCTTTGAGACTTTGAGGTAATCATCAGCAAAACCTATCGCCCCATAACCAAGAGTAACTGCAAATACTGCCCATACATAAGGGTTTTCGAGATCCGACCAAAGCAGCGTCGATACAGTGATTGCCAATAAAACCATGAATCCACCCATGGTTGGCGTACCAGCTTTCTTAAAATGACTTTGCGGCCCATCGTCACGAATAGGCTGGCCTTTGCCTTGACGACGACGCAACAAAGAAATGATGTAAGGTCCAAATACAAAGCAAATAAACAAAGACGTAAAGATCGCTCCGCCAGCCCTGAAGGTTATGTACCGAAACAAATTCAAAAAAGAGATATGTTCGGCCAGAGGATATAGAAGATGATAAAGCATGGCTCTCCTCAGTGACCGTTGGCCGCGCGCGATGGCGCAACTGCAGATAATCGCTCAATAGCTTCAATAATAACGGCCATACCAGAGCCCAACGACCCTTTAACGGTTACAATGTCGCTTGGCCGTAAAGCTGAAATAACTAATGGAGCTAGTGCTTTACTGGTTGGGGCATGACCGCCACGTTGTGATGGCGGCAAAACCTCCTGCAGTTTAGCCATGGAAGGACCGCAGGTAAAAACGGTATCAATAGAATGCCCCGCAATGCTCTTGATAAGATCGACGTGCGCAACTTCACTCACCGAACCCAACTCGAGCATGTCGCCCAAAACAGCGATGCGTCGCCCTCCCGGTGTTTTTTCTAGGACAGCTAGAGCGGCTTTAACTGACGCGGGACTTGCGTTGTAAGATTCGTCAATAAGTGTAAACGAAGCGCCTGCACCAAATGCAGGTAGGGGAATTTGCCGATGCTGACCCCGACCCCTGGGCGCTTCAAGTTTCGCGAGCGCTGCTGCTGCAAGACCGACATCACCACCTATACCTCGCACGGCGGCCAAAGTGGCTAGACTATTTGAGACCCAATGACGCCCCGGAGCCGCAAGACCATATTCCAATTGTTCGCCAGCGATGGAAATCCGTACCGAGCTACTATTGCCATGAAGCGCACAATCAATCAGTCTCACTGCAGACTCTGGATGGCTGCCAAAATCGATGACATGAGCGATTTTAAACCCCTTTGCTGCACCGAAAAGCCGAGTGTAGTGCCGATTGTCGTGATTCAAAACAATCGTCCCACCTGGCTCTAACCCGGTCATAATCTCCGCCTTCTCGTCAGCAATAGCTTCTTCAGAGGCAAAGTATTCGATATGTACTGATTCAACCGTAGTAATTACTGCAAGATGAGGCCGCAACAAATCTGAAAGAGGGGCAAGCTCACCGGCGTGATTCATGCCCAATTCAAATACCGCATAACTCACATCGTCGGGTAAACGTGCTAACGATAAGGGCAAACCAATATCATTATTAAGATTTCCAGCACTGGCGAAAGTTTTACCGCTTTGCGACAGCGCAAGCTTGATCATCTCTTTAGTGCTTGTCTTACCAACGCTACCTGTAACAGCAACAATACGTGCACGACTACGCATTCGCGCAGCCACGGCCAAATCGCGAAGAGCTTTCATTGTATCTTCTACTTCAATGACGATTTTATCATTGCGAGATTCAACAAAAGGCGCCTGAACAATGGCAGCAACAGCACCTTTATTAAAGGCATCATTTACAAAATCATTACCGTTAAATCGCGGCCCCTTGAGGGCCACAAATAAATCACCTGGCGAAACAGTCCGACTATCAATCGAAACGCCCATAGCCATAAAGGGTTGAGTCGCACTCGCATCGATCGCCGCTGTTACGGTATCGTGTGTCCAAAGAACTGGTTCGGGCATTGTCATAACAGCCCCGCTTGTCGCGCCAAATCAACAGCAACCAAACGATCATCAAATGGAAATGTTTTATTTCCGATAATTTGGCCTGACTCATGGCCTTTTCCGGCTATCAACAAGGCATCTTCGGGACCAAGACAACGCAAACCGGCCATAATTGCCTCAGCACGATCACCAATCTCTTGAGCCTTTGGGCAAGCCGTTCGAATTTCTGCGCGAATTTTTGCAGCATCTTCCGTACGTGGATTGTCATCAGTAACAATCACATTGTCAGCCAGCGATCCCGCAATTTCACCCATTAGAGGTCTCTTACCGCGATCACGATCGCCGCCACATCCAAATACAACAGTTATTTTTCCTGCGCAGTGAGGACGTAGCGCACGCAACACTGTCTCTAAAGCATCGGGCGTATGTGCATAATCTACAAAGGCAACTCCGCCTTTTTTGAACTTGGCAATCAACTCCATACGTCCGGGAACACCAGATAATTTTTCTAAAGCATAAACTGCAGTATCAAAACCCCCGCCGGTCGCGATAACTAAGCCTAAAGCTGCCAAGCAGTTCATAGCTTGAAATTCGCCGACTAGTGGCAATTTGATATGATGTTCGTTCCCACCATCAAAGCGAACGCCTATTGCTTGACCTGAAGCATTTGGAGATTGATAAGTTAGTTCTATTTTCTTTGCTTTATATCCGTAATCAATAATGGATAGCTTTCTCTGGTTTGCAGCTTTCTTAAAGGCGGGGAAAGCCGCGGCATCTGCGTTTAAAACCGCATAAGCGCCAGGATCTAGCTGCTCTGAGAACAGGCGCAACTTTGCCTGCGCATAAGCAGCCATTGAACCGTGATAATCAAGGTGATCTCGAGTTAAGTTCGTGAATGCTGCTGCCGTTAAGTGAACACCGTCCAATCGATGCTGATCTAATCCGTGGCTGGATGCTTCCAACGCTGCATGAGTGACTCCCTTCGAAGCTAAGTCTGCCAATATCTCATGAAGCCTAATTGGATCAGGCGTCGTCAGCGATCCTGAAATGTGGTTTGTCGTCGTTACGACCCCAAGCGTTCCTACAGAAGCACTAGATTTTCCTAAAGCACTCCACAACTGCTGAAAGAACAACGCAACAGAGGTTTTACCATTGGTGCCAGTAACAGCGACCATTACTTCGGGCTGCTTTTCATAAAAGGCTGCCGCAATTAAAGCTAAACTGCGACGAGGATTAGAATCATTGATAAGAGTTGCGTGGCTGCCTTCAGGTAAAGCTATTCCTTCAGGCGCCAGTATGGCACTTGCACCGCGCGCTATAGCATCAGCAACAAAGCGACTACCATCTTCTTTTGTGCCTGGTAAAGCTGCAAAGAGATATCCTGGGCGCACAGAACGACTATCGGCTGTAATACCGATGATTTCCGTCTGTTTATCGACTGCGCCCATTAACACCTTAAGAAAGCTCCTATCTAAAATCTCACCGAGTTGCACCAGCACCGCCCCGGCTCTGCGCCGCAACCGTCGTTGCTACAGGAGCAGTTTCTGCTTTTGCAGATTTAGCCGGTGGGTTTTCAATCTGTTGCGGAGGAATGCCGGCCATTGGTGCGATGCGCGCTATCATACGACCAACCATTGGTGCCGAGACCCATCCCGCAGTTGCATAACCGTATGTTGCTTTATTGCCCTTAGGTTCATCCAAAAGACCCAAAATAACATAGCGCGGGTTATCAATAGGAAACGCAGCAACGAATGACGAAATTCTGTTACCTTCGTCGTAACCGCCAGTACGCTTCAACTTTTCGGCAGTTCCTGTTTTTCCGCCAACCAAATAACCCGGTATGTTTGCTGCCTTTCCGCTTCCCTTTTCCACAACAAGTCGCATCAGGTGACGCATCATCACAGATATTTCTGGTTTAATAACCTGCTCGCCAACGACATCTATCGCGTCTGTGCCAACAGCATTTTCTACCGCTGCATAACGCGCATTATTCCCATTCCCGTAATCGCGCTTTAAAAGAGTCGCGGGACGCAATTGACCGCCATTTACAATGGATGCCATCGCCGTCACGAGGTGTAACGGAGTTACGGCAATGCCATGACCAAAACCAATTGTAAGCGTATTAATTTCGCGCCAAGGCTTGGGCCAAATTGGGGTGCCCAGTTCCGGCAGCTCCAACGAAAGTGGCCGCAACATCCCCAATTTTTCCATAAAGGCTTTATGGCGTTCGGGGCCAACATCTTTCGCCATAAGTGCCGCACCGATATTTGACGAATAAATTAAAATCTCTGGAATCGTTAGGTAGCGATGCTGACCTTTATAGTCATCGATTGTGAACCGACCGACATGAATAGGATTTGCTGCATTGTATCCGCTTGTCAGTTTTATCGTACCAAGATCAAGCGCCATGGCTGTTGTAAATAGCTTAAACATAGATCCAAGCTCATAAACACCAAGCGTCATTCTATTGAAGCGTGCCTCGGGAATCTCTGAACCTGGCGAATGCGGATCAAAATCAGGAAGAGAAACGAGTGACAAAACCTCACCGGTATGAACATCGAGCAGAATACCCCCTGCACCAATGGCATTAAACTCCGCCATCGCGCCAGCCAGCTCTTCCCGCATAACATGCTGCATGCGAGCATCAATAGATAAAGCAATTGATTGTTTATGACCGTGCAACATATCGTCAAAGCTGGCTTCCGCTCCGGCAACCCCACGGCCATCAAGATCAGTAAAGCCTACAACGTGCGCCGTTAAACGCCCTTCAGGATAAACTCGGCGTTCTTCCCGCTGAAAATCAAGACCTGGAACTCCAAGATTATTGACTAAAAATGTTTCACGGGGCGTCAGATTTCGTTTCAACCAAACGAATGATTTATCTGAGCCAAGACGGGCTTCCGTTTCAGAGAGATTCAAACCAGGCAAAATTTCCGCTAGCCGACGCGTGACATCTTTAGCATCAGTTATAAGATGAGGATTTGCATACAAGCTTTGAGTAAATAAACTTGTTGCTAGAAGTGCCCCGTTTCGATCAACGATATCAGCACGAGTTGTTTCAAGCTCGGGCAAAGTACCGTCTTCACCCATCTCTGCAACAGGATGATTATCCGTTATCCTAGGTTCTGCGCCCAACTGCAAAATGCCGAGATCAATTAATCTTCCGCAAATCACTAAATAAGCTAATACAAATGATGTAGCCGCAATTAGAAGCCTGGTTCTTCCAACATCGATAGCGCGTTTAGTTGCACCGTCCATACGCAACCGGCCCGCTGCAGGTGCTATGGGCACCCCATAACGGGCCGCAGGATCATTATGTGGATGAGCCGTCATTGCCTCATCCCCAATCGCGCAACACTTGCATCAGGTGATGATGGTAATGGCGGCGGTATTTGATGAGTTAATTCTTGGGGAACCGGAGCATTTGCTGGCACCGTTTCACTTTCTGCCGGCGGAATTACGCGTGAGGGAATTTGATCAATAACTCGAATACGCTTTGCAATAATTGGTTCTAAAACGAAATGTTCTTTTACCACCTTTTCCAGGGCAACCGGCCGGTTAAGATAGCTCCATTCCGCGCGCAAAACATGAATCGATTCTTGATCCTTAACAATCTGAGCATTCAGATAACTAAGCCGCTCTTCTAGAACCTGCACTTCATACTTTAAAGCAAAGATTGCGGCGGCCGCACCAGTTACCAAAGCAGACCACAAAAGAATAAATCTTAAACTCATGCGGCCACTTCCTGCGGCCATGGCGGCGCGCTAGTACGAATGGCAGCCCGCAGCCGGGCCGAGCGAGCACGGGGGTTGGCTCTGATCTCGTCGTCATCCGGGGGGGTCGCGCGTCGGGACACGTGCAGGAAGGAGGGGGTAGGCGTGTCCTTAATC
>Ga0075163_10002004_pt1 | contig 27437 bp, 23 predicted proteins | sample JI1023141ADNA_FD_71478 | JGI IMG/M metagenome (GOLD analysis project Ga0075163, IMG submission 71478) | Wastewater effluent complex algal communities from Wisconsin, to seasonally profile nutrient transformation and Carbon sequestration -... | ecosystem: Engineered > WWTP > Effluent > Algae...
CCAGTGACTGGTAGTGGCTTGCCGTCAGCGCCAAGTAGTTTGGCGGAGGAGGGCGCATAATCGCTAAGGGCAATATAACCATAGTCAGGATCATCTATTACTATCGTGCTCAAGGCTCTGGCTGCAGCTAAACTGCCTGCCTCGGCTGCAAGCTGGGCGCGCTGTCTGAGGCAGGCAAATTTGATTAGAGCCGCGCCAGCGATGAGAGAGGAGGCAAGAGCAGCCACGCAAATAATCAAAATAAGAGTAAGAGCGGTGCCCTTATTTCTATCTCTTTTAAGTGATTTTTTGACTGTCTGCATCTTGCTTTCCTGAGTTCTCGACGATTAGCTGCTTCGATATTTTACTGTTCGATTGTAACTATGGTCCTCCCAGTGGAGGGATTTTAGTTGTTGGTCCGTATGGTGTGGTCAATTCGGATATTGAGACCAGACGCGAACCTTTACCCACAGCCGGCGATGTAGCTATTGGAGCATAGTTGAGGGGAGCTAGTGTGTAAGGTACATAATCTGATGGCATAGCTGCCACAGTGGCTTCGTCTGTCAATTGAGGATCTACCAGGGTTGGTGCCAGGGCAACTGTATTGCCTGCCACGCGATATTGGAAGTTACCGCCAGCATTGACCTTCATGGTGGCAGGAATAGAAATCGTGCTGCCATAGACGATGCTATTAGCTACTCTCAGTACGCCTGTCCCATTGGATCTAAAGGCAAAGCCCATCATGCCGTAAGGTGGAGTAAAGGGCTGGGATGGCGCAATAAAGGTGCATTGATTGACGCGCACATCGGTGGTATCGCCATTGACTGGCTCAGCTCCGATCATATAGCCTGCCGGAGCAAGGAAGAGACTGTCACTCACTCTAACATTGCCTTTGCTGGCAATGATGCCGTTTGTGATGAATGGTCCAAAAATGCAGCGATTGACTGCCATGTTGGACTGATAAGCTCCACTGGTTGTTGCCGCACTCTGAATGGCTGTACCGCAACCTCTGACAAAGCCCATGTATTGCTTGGTGCTACCAAAAGTGCATTCTCTAAAAACCGTATAGTTATTGGCTCCGGCTGCGGCTATTTCTTTTGTGGCAACCTGGCACTCTCTAAAGTCGCAATCAATAAAATGATTGTTGTAACCAGTGAACTTAACGCCCACGCAGTTGATTTGCCCGTAGGGTGGGAGCGATATGCGGTTTTCGATTTCGACGTTGCGGACAGTGCTGCTGTTTACTGCTGGACCAAAGCTGATGCAACTATCTTTGTAGGCTCTGATCTTGATGCCTGAGCGTCTCGCTCCGGCGATATTGACGTAAGAGCCCTGCAGTTGTATGCCCACTGCTTGTCCGTCGATATAGCCGCGAGGGTAAAGGTCTGCTGCTCCGTAGAGTAAGACTTGTCCATTGTGACCGGCCTGAGGCGCTTGTCTAATTGTAATTGGTGCACCGGCTGTGCCGCTTTTGGGGACAGTAAATGATGTCTGGTAGGTGATACCACTGGTGCCACCATCAAGGAGTATTTGATCGCCCGGGTTAACCATTGTCCAGTCTATTTGAGCTGGGTCTTTCCAGGCGGTTCGCCAGTTGGTACCACCGACTCCGGAGCCAGATGGCGAGACATAAAAGGCTTTGGCCTGTGCTTGCGCCTGGGCTGCTACCAAGCAGACAATGCTTGTCAGACCAACCGTCATCAGTTTTGTGGTGTGGGAGAGAATGCTCATATTACTCCAGTCAAAATTTGTCGCCTGCAGAGCTAGGCGAGGAGGGAATTTATAGCAAGGGACTTTTGAGACTATGAAATAGGAAATGGCTTGAGGGATGACCCTACTCTAATGACCTTGCGTGAATATGTTGTGAGGCCTACGTGAATTGAGAGTGAAGTTAAGAGTATTTATTTGGCTGATTTGGCCGGGCTTTTGCTACTAACTGGCTCAATGCCTACCAGGCGCTCCATGTCGCCTGTGGTCACTGGTGCCCCACAATAATAGGTCCGTCTCTCTACACTATCGTTACTTTGAGCATTATTGTCTTTGCCAAAAGTCCGACCGGAGACTACTACCACAAGCCACTTTTGTATTTTGGGTTTGTTTGGTTCTTTTGATTTGCCTTTGGCTTGTTCTAATAGATCTTTGACGCGAGCGCCAAACTGAGCTACTGGGCAGTCGCGCAGTAGTGCTACTGGAGCATCCAGGGGCAGCACTGCACCACTTGCATCAGTGGTTACGCCCAGGTTGTTGGATGTATAGAGTGCGAGTTTTTTGCCAGCCAGGTTGCTTACGCTATCGAGCGCTATGTGTGGTTTGTCGCTTGTGACGTAGTTTGTCACTGTGCCTGCTACTGCACATATCCTGTGACTTTTAGCTGGGCTTATTTGCGGATGAGCTTCAAAAAATTTGCGCAGTGGGATGTTGAGTTTTTCTTTGCCCATGCTTACATCGGTAGCGGCTTTAAAATCATAGCCCTCACCACCAGTAAAGCTGTAATCAGTCATGGCAATGCGGTAGGTACCAGAGTCCTGTATAGGCTGCCATTTGCCTTTATCGTCCTGGTATAGGGCAAATGCAATGCGCTCGCCATAGGGTTTTTCGCGGTCGTACGCAAATTTGAGACCAGCTACATCCAAAAATCTGCCGCCCAGTGAGCCGCCTACTGAGTGCTCCAGATTTTTGAGGAGTAGTTTGCCGGTTACCGTCGCGGAGGCTAAGTGATTATCAAAGGGCAGTATTTCTTCGACTTTTTCCAGTGTGATTGTGCCTTTTTCGATGCGTGAGCGGATGCCGCCTCGGTTTTCCATGGCTATCTGGACATGCTCTGACTTGCCGGCCTCTAAAAATGAATCAGCAATCAAGTCGCCTAGCGGTGAGTCATTTTTGTAAAAACGCCAGGCATTGTCAAAGTCAGCTGTGGCGACACTGAGGTGTGTCTCTCTCAATGACTTGAGCGGCTCTTCTAGCTTGGTCACATAAGCCTGGATGTCTGGCTCCTGAGTGATGCGCTCAGTGATGGGGATGAGCTTGTAGCGGCTCTCTGGCTTGACTAGATTGCCATTTTTGTCAAAGGTCAGACTCAAATCGCCGAGATTGCGACCATAAGAGCCTGTCTGCACTATCATGCATGGTGCTTGTCCATTGCGCTCCACCCAGACTGGTTGGGCCAGCCTGGTATGGCTGTGGCCGCCGACTATGGCGTCTACATCCGGAATCTCAGCGGCGATGATGCGGTCATTATCTAGTCCACAGTGAGTCACCAGTATGATTTTGTCGATGCCCTGCTCTTTGATCTGAGCTACTGTCTGCTTGATGGGGCTAAGCCAGGCCTGGTCACGGTCTGGCTCACCGCTATCGCGTTTGAGCACGACGCCATCGCGGCGCAAAGCCAGGCTCTCGATATCGGGCGTAATCGCTCCGACAAAGGCCACGCGCTGCCCCTCAAGGGTGCGTATTACATAGGGCTTGATTAGCTTGTCGAGGTCAGGAAGTGCACGGGCATCGAGGTTGCAATTAATAATGTCAAAGCGAGCCTTGGCTAACTGGCTGGCCAGATTGATAGCACCTTCGTCAAATTCGTGATTGCCTATCGTATAAATGTCGTAGCCCATAAGATTGAGCAGCGCTACCTCTGCCTCGCCGCGATAATGGGTAAAAATCGGTGTGCCCTGAAACATATCGCCTGCATCGATTACCAGGCAATTTGGGCTCTCTTTGCGCAATGTGCGAATAAGGTGACCAAGCCTGGCCATGCCGCCAATGGTTTTACCGCGCTCAGCAAAGGGCTCAAGATGTGAGTGGAGATCATTTGTATGAAGTATGGTAAGAGTAAGACCAGAGCCTGCTGCTTTGTCAGCACTGGCCTGGGGCAGATAGCCAAAAATAAGGAGAGTTGTCATGGTCAATAGGGTTGGTAAAAGCAAGCTTCTCAAAAAGCTCGTTGTGCCAAGTCTCTTGCCTTTGCCGCTACTACTTGTCATTGCGCCCTCTCTCGCCAGCCTCTTTATTGTTACCCAACCCATACCTGTATACGCTCAAACCGGCTCAAAAGTTCGATCCCTCACCTGTGACTTTGTCCAGGAAGAAGGATGCCCCGTAACGCCTGGTAATCTGCGCTGCGACGTAGAACTGGACCCTTTTGATACGCCAACGTCGCCCAAGATTTATTTTGACTACAAAAATAGTAGCTCAAAGGCAATATCGGCAGTCAAGTTTAGAGTGCGCTTTGTTGACGGCGAAGGCAATGATAAAGGCACTTTTCACGCCGTAGACTCCTTTTATTTGCAGCCCTCTGGCGACCGTACCCAAAAGTGGAAGCGTGATGTAGCTATCCATCCGGGCGTAACTGCCCTAAAAATCCGCGTACTGCAAGTGAAGTATGCAGATGGTGAAAGTTGGGAGAGTGTCAAAATGCAGGAATTAGTCGGTGGCAACCCGGCGGCCGCCGGTGGCGGTGGTGCTGGTAGCACTCCTGGACTGTCCGAATAATCAAAAAAACGCCTTAAAATGCCTCAATTTTGAAGGCAAGGGCGGATAAAAAAAATACGCAAATTTCTCAAAACTTTTTTGTTGAGGCGCTGGCGCCCTTCTTATCGATTTTGATGACTGTTGCCAGTCAAGTCGATATTCAGGGGTGGTGTATTGTATATCAACTTCTAAAAATTGAATAACTGTCCCCTGGGGAGGAACGATATGGCTCATGCCCGAGAGCCAATCGCCACCGCCGTTTCCCTTGTTGGTGCCGCGCTTACATGTTTTGTGATCGCTAAGGCCACCTGGTTAATGCTGCTTTTGGCGATTGTAGTCTTTTGCTTCGGTTGCTGTCTCTACAAGTTGATTGACAAGACGGATAAACCGGGCAAACGTGCTCGTCCTGCTTTGGATTCAATTTAAAAAACACGACCTACAATCGAATAACCCACAACCGAATAAAACTACAACTAAATAGAACTAAAACTGAATAGCCGACAATTTAATAGCCATTACAATTTAATAGTCCGCATCATCTAGCCAGGCGTCATCGTCTGGCTATTTGTTTGACTGTGTCGTTGGGGTGATATCGGATACGGTGCTAGTTTGTTTTGTTGTTTTTTTGCGGTTAGTGGACCGTTTACTTGCGAGTGAGTCGATGTGCTCCTCAGGACAAGAGATAAATTCTAGCAATTGATAAAAGTGCAAGTAGCAATGCTGTGACAGAAAAATAAAGTGCAATTCTAGAACCAGAAGATACAGTTTGACCTTTTATATTTACTCCTTGCAAATGCGAGGCCATAAAAGCCAGAATGGAAGTCGATAGAAGAGTAAGCGGTAGTGCGTAATGCACCCATATTGTTGAAATTGAAGGGTTTGTCACCAGCCATAAAGATGTTGGCTTTGGTGGAGGTTCAACTGTGAGCGTGTTTTCGGGCGCTTTAATAGTGGTTTTCTTCTTTTGTTTGGTTTTGGATTCTTGTTCGGCTATGTCTATAAGTGAAAGACTGCTGGCGCATTCTACATAGACCTGATTATTTATCGAGCTTTTAAGTAGCTGTCCATTTTTGTCATATCCGCGCAGGAAAAATTTTACTGTCTTCAGTTTTTCGCCTCTTGCGTCCATGACTGAGGCGACTTGGGTATAACAGGCAATGCCGCAAGGCTGTGGCTTTTTTTCGTCTATTCCAACCACACCCGACGCCAGGGCGGTCTGGGGATCTAAGCCAACAAAGGAGTTGGCGGTTAGTAATTTAATTGGTATCGCCAAAAGCTGTTTTGTGACTGGGTTTTCGAAGGTAAACTGATTGATAATGTTACTGGTAACAAGTTGTGGATACTCACCTGTGCTCAAATACATTGTCTGGGCAAATCCAGCCAGTTTACGCATTTTGGCTATAACTTGATGCTCAGGTTCGTTTATGCCGTAGTAGTCCAAGCCATCTTCGCTCTGGAGTATAGACTTGTTATTGGCTAATATGATTTGTTTCTCCGTGACTGAGCCTGCCATTATTGCTAAAAGACCCGGCCAGTCAAACGGTACCTCATGGTAGGGCATCGCCACTGCTTTGTTATTGGATACAAGCCAGCAGCTATTATTGTTTAGCAAACGTACTTCTTTTTTGGCATCGGCGGTGAGAAAGCGCTTTTGAATTGCTGACTTTGGCTCGGCTTTTGGCTGAAGTACTGCTTCAGTTGCCTTAGGCCGACACAATATAAAGACTAGAAGCGCGACCACTGCGACTGCGCCAATTAAAGGCACTATAAGTGATTTTAGAGTGCGAAGCGCCGATAAATTTTTAACGCCAGCTGAAGATGCTCGATTACGACTTGCAAGAATTTTTGCGTAGTCAACACTTTGAGTGCTTTCTTTGCCCTCTTTTGATTCAAGTGAAGACATAGCATTGGCATCTGATGCCAGTTCTCGCGCTTTGGTCTTTAAGTCACTAGAGTTTTCTCCTGTCATATATGTGAAATCAGTGACTTCTTCTCCGCCTTCGCCTTTCTCTTCGTCATGCTCCGGTAGTTCAGAGAATGGTTTGATGGTATTTGAGTCCTTAGCTTGAAGACCAGGCTGAATACCATTTACAAGATAGTTATAGGTCTTGATGATTTCCTGTGAGAGTGGCTCCTCTTGCTTCATACATTGCTTCGCTGTATCTAAAGCACGTTGTATCAGGGACTTGGCTTCATTTTGACGACTCAGCGCATCGCTGATTTTTGCCATCCTCCAGAGTGTTTTTGCCGCCTCAGGGCTGACTTCGCCTTTAATTGCGAGTACCAGGGCGAGCAATCTATTGTTCGTTCTTATTGCATCATTTAGTCTTCCGCTAATTTCAAATGTCTCAACTAGCGCTTCAAGGCATGGAATGAGAGCGTTATCTTCTTCGCCAAGGCTAAGCTCCTGGTAGCTCAATGTCTTTTCCAAAAGGGCAATAGCTTCCTTTTGGTGTCCTCCCTGGCTAAGCTCCAGGGCTTCTTTAATTGTTTGTTCTACTTCGGCTTCAGTCATGCGGGTGTTTCTTTTCCCAATTGCAATTAGATTTATCGTACCCAGTGGATGGCAATTCGTTTCGGTATTGTATATGGTGTCATAGTCGTTGTCGCTCCATAACTCCAGTCAGATTGCCGTCTTGACTGGGTCTGAGGGTGTGTAAAACTAGCCGGTATGGGGCAAAATGCCTTTAAAGAATTGGCTCGACAAGGGTAGTAATGAGTTTTTTAAAGAGACATGAATCAGGTGGTCGCGGTGTACATAAGCTGCCAAAACAGCCAATGCCGCCGACGTTAAAGCAACTGCAGGGGATATTTCAGGATATCACTCAACAGCCTGGTCTAATTTGCCATCTGACTTTTGGCGACCCGCCGGAAGAATACTTCTTGGCTGTGTTTAAGGACCGTCTTAAAAACGAAGTGCATTGGGCCCTTTATTTGGGTGAGGGTGATAACTCAATGATGCTTTGGGACCAACCCAGCAGTGATCCTGGCGCCATTTATCAACTAATTACAGCACAGTTTCCTGGATTGGATTTAAGACCGGTAACCTTACCTATCAAAGACTCTTATCAGCAACCAGAATTACCGCGAGTAAGCCGTGATAAGGAGCCGACTGTTGAGACGCCCGCACCTAATTCCCGTGTCAGAGAAAGACCGACGTTTGAGGGCAATCTAAGCAATCTACAGATGCCAAACGTTTTGCAGTCCATTGCTATGAGCCGGGGCAGCGGCAGGCTCGAAGTAGAAAACGAATCCGAACAGGCCTTCATCTTCTTTCTTGAAGGTGTGCCTGTCCACAGTGTCAGCCGCGGACTGGAAGGTGAGTCTTCCTTTATCGAGCTAGTCTCCTGGGAGGAAGGTGAGTTTCGCTTTTACCAGGGCTCAAACTGTGAGCAGAAGACAATCAGGCGACGCATGGAAACCCTCTTGATGGAGGGATCAACACTTGATGATCAATACAAAGCTCTTAAAACTATGGGACTGAACGATTCTGCCATCCTTGTAAGAAAGACTGAATTGGCTGATGAAGAAGCCTTTAAATTAAAGCTCAAGAAAGGAACTGGCGCGGATGCGTTGTTGTGCAAGCAACTTTACGAGCTTAGTGGCAAGGCTCGTGCCATTGATGCAATCAGTAGACTTAGCGTACCTAAGGCTCAGTGGGTTCCTGTTCTATTTAATCTAGCGTCCTTAGATCTGGTTGCCTTTGAGCAAAAGCAAGCGCCGAGTAAAGAAGCGGTCACTGAAATTAAAGTAGATTGGACTCAAGCTCAAATCTCTGAACGAGTATTGATGCGCAATGACACGCAGATTTACAGTTATCCCACTTATCTTTACTTACTAAAAAACGAATTTCTTCGCTGGGAACGTTTTGGGCGCCCATTTTCAGTGATAATTCTTCAGATTTCTACTCTTCCCAGTGACCTGCATCCAGCAGGCGAACCCCTCTCTATTGCATTGGCTAGAGCTGTTGGTGAGCGCATAGTCAAACTGAAGCGCAAGACTGATTACTTTGCACACTACGAAACTTTTGCCTTCGCTCTGCTGCTAATAGAGACTGATAGCCAATCAGCTAAAGCCTTTGCAAATAGACTTGTTACTAACTTGGCTAGCGAGTCTTACAGTGATGGCTTCACTAACCACCAAATCAAGGTCAGGGCAGGATTTGCTTGCATTCCAGATGACTGCTCTACGCCAGAGTCTCTGCTCACGCTAGCAAGAGCTACATGATTACTTGAACAGGCTGTATAGTTTTGAATCACGTCTCCATATGACGCTATCAATTGCATAGTGCTGGGTGTTGAAGAAAATGTACGCACAAAGTATGAAAAAGTTGGGAGCAAGAGAATGTATGAGTGTTGTTCTATCTAGTGCGACTGGTAGATATTTGTAGGCGAAATAACCGCAGGGCACCAGAATCACAAATACCGATAGGGTTAACAGCCAAGCTTTACTGTTACTGCTACTGGTAACTTGTTTGCGGGCAAAGCCATTTGCTTCTCCCTTTGCCGCAAAGTACAAGTATTGGAGTCCATGGGCAAACGGCACTATAGTTGCCTGAAAGCCATAGGGTTGAAAGAATGGTTGCAACCATAACCACAGTGCCACCATTGTCATAATTGCCGGAGCTGGAGGCAATTGTTTGGTTTGTTTGTAAATCGGAATGATCACTTTTGGCAAGAGTAAGACCAAACTTACAACAAAGACTAGTGCTGCAATTGCTTGCCACTCCTTGGGAAATTGTACTGGGCGGTAACCATAAAACTTGCTGTCTAAAATGGACAAGAAGGTGTAGCCCGAAAGCAGGTTGAGAATCCATATGCTGTAGATGTTGTAACGCAAGAAAGCCTTTTGCTTATCATCAAGTCTATAGCCGTGTTTTTCGCCACAGGCTAAGGCTACGCCTAAAGCTTGCATACCATAGTGATAGCCGCTCATAGTAATTTGTAAAATCAACAAAAGTGATATTAATAGCTGACCAAGACTGTTGTATTTTGTCCAGTTAATGGCAATACCAATGGTGTTAAATTGTTGCTCGATATTAGCTAAGAGAGGCAAAGTCGATACCGGCACCAACCAGGTCATGGCGCTTGTAATTAGAAGTGAAATGATTGCTATTGGAAATATTAGAAGCGCAAAGTTATGCCTGAATACAAAGGCTCCGCCTTGCCAGTAAGCAAATCTAAAGGACCACATTGAGTGGCTGTAACTAAGCAGTGCTGGAAAAAAAAGTCCTGTTGCTGATAGTTGGGCTAATGCAATGCGGACGTCATCCCGAAGAAGAATTGACGGGTTTGTGAGAATCGCGCAGATAGCCATCACAAACAGGCTTGCACCGCCAACACAAAAAAGTTCCAAAACATTGCCCAGCTTCAATTTGCTGACTAGAAGTGGCAGTGTTTGATTCGATTGTGTTGCTGGAACATACATAGTCACTACTTTTGGATGTCTTTATTGCCCTTGCCTTACGAAGTCCTTGGGATCTTTTGAGGTGAGCCTTTGAATAGCACTTATTTTGCCTATTCTTTGTCGATAGATGGCTGCAACTTTTGCGTCTGTTGTTGAGTTGTAGCCATCCGTCGCTAACTCCATTGCTTCTTCGTACTTAAAAAGTATGAGTAATTGGTCGATGGTTTTGATTCGATAGTAGTCAGAGTCTGGATCTCTTTCCATCGTTTCGCGAAAGTATTCTAAAGCTTTTTCGTGCTCTCCTATCATGTCTAATGCCACTGCTTTTAGCATTATGTCAAAGGTTGTGCTCTCCTGTAAAAGACTCAGCGCATTGAGCTGACTCAGGGCTGCTTTACCTTCGCCTTGCTGAAGCAGAGCAAAGGCTAAATAACGTCTTGCGCTTGGACTATCGCGATCAGCTCGCACTACATTACATAATGTCGGTATGGCTTTTTCCAGGTCATTTTTGCGCAGTTGATCGTAGCCCTTTCTCAGCATTGCATGTGTCACGGACTCACTATTGGAGTCCTTTTTTGTTGCCTGTGCTGCATCGCTATCGCCTTTGGTAGTGCCATTCTCTTTTGGCTGGGTCTGCGCAGATAGTGCTGGTCTTGATGCAATACAAGCAACTGACAGAGCTAGCATCAAACTATTACTAAAAATTCCGGCGTGTCTCACACAAGCCACCTTTCATTTGGAAATCATTACGGCAATAAATATTTGGTTTTGACAATTGGACTTGTATAAGTCTGAGTAAAGTCCATCTGGTTGGTAAAAGTGCCACCAAAAAAGTATATCGGTGCTGGCAGTGTTACGGTGACTCTTGTTGTCACCTGTACAAATGGTGCTTGTCCCACGGGAGGAGCGCCGCCAAAGTCGTTATAGTTTACGGTATTGCCAACAAGTGTAATTGGAGAGATAAATGTGCCATCTGTCTTATGATTTTTTACCGATGCCTGGGCAAACTGTAAAGCCTTAATAGCGTTTGGTTGTTGGGCTGCGGCTCTAACCACATCTCTACAACATTTGTCATTTACTGAACAGCCAAAAATCAATAAGCAGAGATCGGCAGCAAATACAGCAAGTAGAACAAGCAAAAATCCACTAATCATTACTTCAATGAGGCTGAATCCAGACCTAGATCTTTTGGGCTGATAGTAGCCAGCTCTCATTTGTTTAGTCCTTGTGGATTTTCTACGGTGCTCTGTGATCTAACTACCACCGGAAATGGGTCTGTTAAACCAGGAATAGAAAGTCCGCCGAGTTGAACTCTCAATAGTGGTTCGATTTGTCCTGCAATTTCTACCTGGATATCAAAAATGTTGTTATCTGTATCTGCAGCAGCAGCCAGTTTTTGCCTACTTGTTCCTTTGCTGGTGATACCGCTCAAAACGTTTGTCTGGACTATGTAAACATTGACCGGCGGCGTCACTGTTATTCCGGGAAACCCTGAAGTGGCCTTTGTTGCCCAAAGATCAGCTGTATTTATAGCGGAGATGCCAATGGTGGTATCATCTTGGAATGTAGCGCACTTTGATGCTTGCATTGCAGCTTCTCTTGCAGCATTCCAAAAGAAAGCAAAGCGAATTGATGATGTCGCTAATATGAGCATGGGGAAGCACATCACAATAATCAGCCATAGTGCTACTGGCATTTCGGCAATGGTAGTGCCAGATCCTGTAGCCCTCTTAAATGATTTACTTCTCCCTCTCATCGACTCGCCTTTCTGAAGTTTATGACTAACCCTGCACAAGTGATGTCAGCTGTCTAACTACATTGTTAAAGCTTGTGTCCAGGCTCCTTCTGGTGTTGGTGGGATTAGTCCAGTTATTGATGTAGAGTGCTCCCCCGTGTCCTGCTGTCTTTACAATACCAGTTGTACTTGTGTCGCTGTATTGAGCTTGTAGATATGGCGTCATTTGTCCGTTTTGTTGATCTAGTGCCACGATAAAAATAGGTATACCTAACGAATTGCATTGATCTGCAAAAGTCATCGCATCGTTAAAAGCTTGACCATTGCTAGTGGGACTTGAATATTTGTTGTTAGCTAAGTCCCGCGTCGGTACTTTATCGGTAACTATTACAATTGCCTTCATCGCTCCTTTGCGGCTACCTGTACCTTGTAAATCAGCCAGAGCTTCCTGAAGACCATGGGCTAGATTGCATCCACCATTTGGCTTCATTAATGTGCGGGGTCCGCCTGGCGCTATCGTTGTTGGTGGGGTAAGCACGTCCTTAATAGTTTGGTAGTTGTTTGTACCTTGTGCCAGACAGATGCGCGGTAATGCCACTTTGACCTTGCCAGCCACTGGGTATCCCCAGGATACTGCCGGTGCAACTTCTACATCAGTGTCACTCGCACCGGCTCGATCTGCAAAGGCGATAAATGAGAAGTGGCAGTCAGATGTCTGTGACACCTTTGTCATGAAATTGATCAGGGAGCTTTCTAAACTCCTTTTGGGTTCTAATCTCTTGTAAGCAATTAGCTCATAGGCTTCTTTGTAGCCTGGTTGAGCGATACCCTGAAGGTTCCACGATATCCAGGCGTCAGGAGCGACAGAACCGTTTTCCATGTTTCCTCTGGCTGCTTCTACCAGAGTATCCAAGTCATCAAAGGGATAAGCTGGGAAATCAGGATCTGTATAGCTCATAAAGTCTGTATTGCCATCAAGATTGACGACTAAATCTGTAAACAAAGTAGGGTCAGGACTGAATGTGTTTGTCGCTTCGTAGTTGATTCTTCCGTCTGCGGTGAAGTGTGCGTAGGCTGGACTGATAAAAAATTTGTCAAAGTCTTTGATTGCCGGCTTATCGAATTGAGGCATTGCTTTGTTCGGACGCAAAAGTGCTGCATTGCCAATCGAACCATCTCCTGCATAACCAGGCCCAGGAGTCAGGTTGGCGGCACCCACTCCGCCCTGCGGTGGAATGCTGGGAGGGGCATCCCCAGGGACGCTGTCTTGAGTGATGCCTCGGAGTGGTTTGGTTGAGCCAGAGGGGCCTACTTCACTAAACTCTTTGGGGCAATTGCTAGTCCTGGGATCTCCGCCTGCTTCAAGATTTTGCGGTGGCAATCCGTTGACCTGACTGCCAGTCAAAGGCGGACAAAACATCCCCGCTATAGTGCCTTGATTGCCAGGCCCTGGACCAGCTCCTGGCTGAGTATAGATAATCCTGTCATTGCTACTTTGATCCCAATGTCTGCGGATAAGTGTCACGGGAGTCTGATCATCCATGGACCCTGAGGTATTGTCTAGAATAACGAGGTCAAGGGCAGGCATGCCAGACATCGCCTGGGCAGTGAATGTATAGGTCGAAACACCAATAGCCCCGAAGCCACCGGCGAATAGAGGATAGGCATATGCACCGTGTACACGAAGTACGTTGGCTTGTTGGTTAGACGCCACAGGTTGCTTAGTAACAGGATCAACAAATTCAAAATAGACTTCGGTTTTACCAGGTGTCGGATTGAGAGCCGTCGCACTACTGCCGATAGTCACATTGCCATGGAGCGAGCTACCAAGCACCGAATTCATCTGTAGTAAGTTCATGGCCACAGTTTTTGATTCGTTCTGTGCTGCACTTCCAGTCGCATTGCTTGATGCCATGGCCGCTCCACCTGCGAGACTTGCCATCTCCAGGCAGTTTCTGAGCTGCTCTCGAGCGAGTAGTATGCGGCTTATCTCGTATGTAACCATCCCGAGTGTGCCGACAACAAAAATAGTCAATACTATGTTGAGTGCAAGGGCCGCCTGGCCCCGATTTCTGCGCATACTAACCACCACCACTGACAAAGCCCACCCCTCATACGTCGTACCCCAAACTCACAATTCTTTATCCCTAAAGGCGTATATTTAATTTGGCAGTCGAACATTGATTGTTCTTTTGCCTGGCTAGGCATCTACTTTGGCAATGTTTGCGGTAGGGATTTTTTCCACAGCCCAGGGATCGATCAGAGCGACTCTTTTTTCGCCTGGCAAAAATACAATATTGCGTTTACCGGGATCGCACATCCAGTAACGCTGGCTTGCTAATTCCTTGAGAAAAGTGTCGTATTGAAAGTCACTGACTGGTTCGTGAATGAGCATTTATCAGATAATTTCTCATTGCCTTGATGTAATCAGCCACAGGGTGATCGCTGAGCTGCTCTGCGGGTCTGCTCGCGAGTAAGTCGCTTACTGATTGAGCCTTTGAATTGTTTTGCTCTGCATTATCTAGCATCTGTTTTTGACTCTGTACTTTTTGAAAGTAACTATACTTACAGCTATTTAGCCAGGCGCAAACGTTTGGCTATTTGTTTGACTTCATCTAACTTGCCCAGATAACAGACCACGAGATAAGCTAAGAGTCCGGTGCCACAAGAAATTGCCAGCGACATAAAGATAACGAGCATGGTTCTGATTTTAGCGGCTAGCACCATGGGCGCTACCAGTCCCAGTACGATGGGATAGGTAATCGCATACAGATAATAGCTAATGCCACCGCAGAGTGCTGAGGCTAAAAGCATTATGGCTACTGGCTTTACTAGTTTGCCCGCACCCAGGTTGCCTATCTTTTTGCGTAGCAAAACAGATAGTAATGTCAGGTTAAAGACTGTGATAAGACTTGTCGATAGCGCGATACCACCCAGACCCAGATGGAGTTGCGAGACCAACAGCCAGGTGATAAGGGCTTTGACAAAGATAGCAAACATGCCGACATGATAGGGAGTCTTGCTATCTCTGTGAGCGTAAAAGACGCGTGTGATCAAGTCTCTGGCTACATAAAAGAAAATACTCGGCACTAAAAACAAAAGTACAGTAGTGAGAAGCTCAGTGGAGTGCTCGTTAAACTTGCCACGCTCAAAGAGCAAGCGCACAATTGGAGCGGGCACAGCAAGCAATATCGCCGACATGGGCAGGGCTAAAAACCAGAGCAGTGTCAGCGCCTTGCGCAGCTCGGCTTTGAGGTCGCTTATCTTGTCCTCTGTGACGTACATGGTAAAGCGGGGCAGGATTGGCACAAGCATAGCTGTGAGTAAGACGCCCAGAGGCAGTTGTACGAGACGATTGGCGTTTACTAGAGCGGTCCAGCCGCCCTCCTCTATCTGTGAGGTAAAGAACACGTCTACATAACTATATAGATAGCCAATCGATGTGGAGATTGTCGCTGGCCAGAGCATCTGGATGTACTCCTGCATGCCTGGCTCCATCTTGCCAAAGAGATTGAGTCCTTTGATGGTGGGACTGGCTCTGAGCATACCGGGGAGCTGCACTATGAGCTGCCCGATAGCACCTACCAGCGTGCCTGCTGCCAGGCAGATGCCACCGTATTTATTAAAGCCGGTGACACTGATGATAATTGCTAGTGATGCTACTGCTGGTGCCATAGAAGGCCAAAAGAATTGATTGTAAGTATTGGAGATACCGCAACCAATGCCGACCAGACCTGCTATCAAAATGAGAGGAGACATGACGCGCAGTTGGCTCACTGTCTCTTGCCAAAAGATTTGCTTGTCAGCAAGCGTGCCTGAGCCTGGTGCTACGATAGGCACTATATACGGTGCTGCCAAAAATACCAGGGCTGTAATCAGTCCCATCACAAGACCGGTCCAGACCAATAGTTGTATGGTCAGTCTGCCGCAGTCTCCACTATCTTTGCGCGGGGTAAGCACAGTTACAGCTGATGAGTGGAATGGTCCACCAAGACCACCAAACAAAACCAGGATATTGCCAGTAAATAGCGTGGCCACGTTAAAGGCATCGGCTATCCTGGTTGTACCAAAATACTGCAAGATGATGATGTCGCGCGCCAGTCCGGCAAACTTAGAGAGCACAGTAAGTAAGGCGACAAGACTAAAAGTCTTGCCCAGGCTTGGTTGTTTTTGGCTGGTTGGCTTTTTGTCAGAATCTACTGGAGCGGGCGGACTGCTATCGATAACGGTCGAGTCAGGCGTGCCCTCGATGATTTTATCGTTAGCGCAATCCACTGTCTTCAACGGATCCGGCTGGTCCGAGTTCTTTTGCATATTTGACCGACGGCGCTTCTACCGGTTTGATTTTAGCATTTTTGTCGGCTTGTCCCGGCAGGATGTCTGGGCTGATATTGAGGTAGCGCGCGGCATCCAGAGCAACAGCATTAAAGACAGGACCGGCTACAGTATTGCCCCAGCGACCATCTGTCTGTGGGCTGTCGATGACGGCAAGGCAGAGTAGCTGCGGGTTAGAGGCGGGTAAAAATCCGATAAAAGATGCGATCGTCTGACCAGCAAGATAACCACGTCCGCTAGCAGTTACCTTTTGTGCGGTACCAGTTTTTCCCGCAACGTGATAGCCCGGGATTTGTCCCGCTATCTGTGTGCCTTCGGCAATGTTTTGAGCAAGTAAGCCTGATACATGCTTGGCTATTTCGGCAGCGATAACGCGGCGACGTTTTGGCTCGGTCCATTTTTCGGTGACACCGGTGCGAGGATCGTATACACGTCTGATGACATGCGGTTGTACCCAGGTGCCTTCGTTTGCCAGTACACCTACTGCTGCCACTAGCTGTAGTGGCGTCACAGCAATTGCGCCCTGACCAAATCCTGTGGTGGCCTGGTCGATTGGTACCCAGCGCTTCCAGTTGAGCAAAAGACCGGCGGACTCACCAGGCAAATCGATGCCGGTGGGCTTGCCGAGCCCAAAGTCTGAGAGTTTGTCATAAAACTGTTTGGGGGTCATAGCCATACCAATCATCGCCGACGCGATGTTGCTGGAGTGGATAAAGAGACCCTTTAGATTGATCAGACCGTGACCACCATCGTGGTTGTGGATGGTGCGATTACCGACTGTTAGAGAGCCACCATCATAAAAGGTGGCGTTTTGCTTGATGGCACCGGTCTCAAGACCAGCGCTTACAGTGACAATTTTAAAAGTCGAGCCTGGCTGGTAGACATCTACCATCGACCAGTTCTTCATGTATTCGTATTTATATTTTGTGTAGTTATTGGGGTCAAAAGTAGGATAGTTTGCCCAGGCTAGTATTTCGCCGTTATGAGGATCGGCCAGGATTACAGAGCCGCGTTGTGCGTGCGAGTGACGGCACATAGCATAGAGTTCTTTTTCGGCCAGATGCTGGAGATAATTGTCGATAGTCAGCTCGACATGGCGACCAAGCGGCGGTGTGATATCCCATGAGTGCTGGCTGTTTGGCACCATGATAGTGCGACCATGACCGTCGAGTTGAGGCTTGGGGATATTGCCAGTATCAGTGAGGGTTTCGTGTAGTGCTTGCTCGACTCCGCCCTGACCTTTTGTATCCATGTCGGTATAACCAAGCAGTGTTGCTGCCAGTTTGCCTTCGGGATATTGTCTAAAAGGTCTTGATACCACGTCGATACCAGTCCAGTTGAGGTCCTGGATTTGATCGATAGTCTCTCTATCAAGGTGTCTGGCCAGAGTAACAATGGGATAGCCACTGTTGAAAATTTTGATGATTTTGGCTTCGGGCTCTTTGATGATGGCAGCCAGGATTCGAGCTGATTCGTCGACATCTTTTTTGAGCAGTTTGATGTGCACAAAGACATCGTATCTGGTGGTATCAACTGCCAGTGGCAGACCACGTCTGTCTGTAATAGCGCCGCGGTGCACCAGCATGTTGTGCTGTTGTCTTTGAGTTTCGGCTTTGGCTACTAGTGTTTTGCCTTGATAAATCTGCAAATAATAGAGACGACCGATGATCGCTAGACCACCGATACAAAGCAAGATTTGCCAGATCCTCAGACGCCAGAGCGGACTACGGGGGTGTCGCTTGATAGAGCGATTACGCACCCTTGGCTCTCTTTCTTGGAGGTCTCTGGCCACCGTTACCTTTCACCTTTAAAATCTGGACAGCAAAAATCAGGACTGCTTAAGCCTTACTAATATTTAGTTGCCGGTCCTTATATATAGCAATCAGTTTGTCACTGACAACTATATTTTAGTATCCGGTCATCAGTGGCAGGTGATGCTTAGCAGGTTTAAATGCTATTAGCCTCGGGGCTGGCACTTCAGAAACAATTTTTACTTGCTCAGGCACTTGCAATGTAGTGTGGTTAGCAACGTTTTTGCTCAGGTCTTGATATGAGATCAACTGCAGCAAACGTTGTGACAACTCGGTGTTTTGCTCCATCAGGCGGCGGGCTTGCTCTTGCATGCGACCGACAGTGTGGGATTCGTTAACATCGAGACCATATGTAAAGATGGCGATACCGCAAAGAGCGATAAGTGATGCTTGCATCACTCTATTGATGCGGAGCAAAACTGGAGTCTTGCGGCTCTTGACTACGGGGTTTTCTAATGGAACTAAATGAGGTCTTGACTGGTCAGCCTGTTGACGGGGGACGGAAGTCCTGACAACGCGCGCTGTATCTACTCTGGGTTGAGCTGAGCTGGCAAATGCAACAGGCATGCTGCGCTCGACTGGAGATTCCAGTAATGCAACGCGAGCTGTTGTCTTAGGTGCTGTACTCCGTACGCTGTACGAGCTGTACTCGTCAATCAGTTGGCGTCTTTGAGTGCTTACCATATATACTCCCTAATTCAGCTTTTGGCCTGCACGTAGTTTAGCACTACGACTCCGGGTGTTGGCAAGTAATTCTTCTTCAGAAGCGGTAATAGGTTTACGTGTGATCGTAAGAAAATCTACAGTTTTGTGGCACTGACATAGAGGCACTCTAGGTGGGCAAATGCAAGACTGGGCGGCGGTTTTGAAAAATTGCTTAACGACTCTATCTTCGAGAGAATGAAAAGTTATAACAACAAGTCTGGCACCAGGTTTGAGGACAAGTGATGCTTCCTGCAAAAACTCGGTGAGACTGTCGAGTTCGGCATTAACAGCCATTCTTAGAGCTTGGAATGTGCGAGTAGCCGGATGGATGCCGGATTTTGTGCCACCACCGGCAAGGCTAAAATTTTTTCTGCGATTTTTTTTATTTTTATTATCGGTAAGTGGAGCGAGGCAGCGGGCCACTATTGCTGATAACTCTAAGGTACTGTTAATGGGGCGATGCTCAACAATTCGTCGTGCAATTTTTCTACTGTGTCGCTCTTCTCCATATTCAAAGATTATGTTTGCGATATCTTCTTCGCTCCAATGATTAACAATATCGGACGCAGTTAGCTTTTGGCTGGTATCCATGCGCATATCCAGCGGGCCATCCTTTTGGAAGCTAAAGCCCCGGTGAGGTTGATCGATTTGCATCGATGAAACACCGAGGTCGGCGATGATGCCACCATCAACGGTATTGATATCGTATTTGGCTAGTGCTGCTTTTAGATATCTAAAGTTTGAATGTATTAACGTCACCTTGTCGCCAAAGCGCTCAGATAGCCTGCTTAGCGTATTTAAATCCTGGTCAAAAGCGACGACTTTTGATTTGCCATCTGTGGCCTCGACGATACCGGCAAGATGACCGCCAGCACCAGCTGTGGCATCAACGTAGGTGAGCCCTGGTCGCAAATCCAGCAGATCGAGCGCTTCTTTGAGCATGACCGGGTAGTGCTCTTTGCTGAGCCCGCCTGCGCTCTTCTCAATTTGCTCGCTGTCTATATCATTCATATCTACTTTGAGGCTAATGTTAACCACGTCTTTGCGCAAGGCTGATTTACTCACCTTGTAACGTAAAGGCTCCGCAAAAGCGGAGCCTCTAGTCATTACTGTTTTATTTGTTTAGCCCTGGCTTGGTCTATCGGTCACGGCTGTGCGCTTCTCTCGGTCTCTGTGGCGGCTGACAAAGTCGACGTCCCAGCAGAGGAAATAGATTATGTGCATGCTAAACAAACCGACAAGGGCGGATACGGCAAGTGGGTTTAGCCAATCTGGTTTGTCAGGGAATAGATTGAGTGAAAACGCCACCTGGCTCATGATTATCGGGGCAAAGAAGAAGAAAATCACTGAAAGTAGCTGTCTTGTGCTGGCTGTTGTACCAGCCCAGTGCCATCTCAGACCGTCCCACCAGTAGGTCGGGGCGATTTTAAAACCAAGGCGGTTGGCGGGAGTGAGCAATCTGCCGCCACGTAGTGCCACATAGGAGCGCTCACAGGAGCTGCAATTGAGGCATTCGGTCAAGCCGTAAGGCTCTAGTAGACCGGTCGAGCAGCGCGGGCAGGGGTAAGACTGACTGGCGTTGATGATTTGTTGCCGGAAGGAAAGATTTTGGTATGAAGAGTTGAACATCTCTTATCTCCGCCAAATAAAAAGGGGCGCTAATGCAGATGCCACTCACTGGGCACAGTGAAGCGCCAGGGCCGAGACGCAATGTCTTAATCCTGAAGTGCAACCTGAAAATCTGCTGGTATTTGTTAGATACCCGCTATTTGCCCCGCACTCAACAAGTCAAGAGGAGATTTTAGCAAATTTAATAAATGTCAGGAGAAGAATGTCCTTGGACTGACCCGAGCGTCAGTGCCACTAGCTAAAATACGGGTCTTTGCGGCTAGCACCCAGGGCCCCCACCGCCAGCATCAGGCGGAAGGCTTCTTCGTAGTGTTTTGACTCAATAATGATTTGTCTGGCTGATACCCGTTTGATATTAGGGATAAGCTCGGCAGCATCAGCCATTGACGGGTCAAACATGGTTATTTCAATCTGACAGGGGCAAGTGGGCTGATAAAGCTGCCAGCGTTCTTTGCTGTCAGCTGCCAGGGCTGCGCCTGCTCTCAGGGCTTTGAGTGTTTCTTCGTAACAGGGGAAGACCGCTGAATATCTCGAAACTGACTGTTTGACCTGGACTGTGACAATATTGCCGAGTAAGTCGGTGGCTTCTTCTATCACCGCATCATCTCCGGTAAGCATTGCCACCGGTACACCAAAGGCGCCAGCAAGAGCGGCATTGAGACCGGTCTCGCCCACTGGTACACCGTTGAGTTTGACCTCAAAAAATATCTGGGCCCGATATGTATGGCTGAGCACACCGTGAGGGTGACCAGCCCGGGCGTGATAGCCGACAAAAACAGCAAAGTCAGGACGCAGTCCATCTCCAGCGCTTTTGCCAGTATTGATGCCGCTTACCATGCTAAATGGCTTTTGCCAGCCACTGCGCACACTTACTGCTTTGTCGCTAAAAATTTCTTCTATATGTAGGTTACGCATGTCCCAGTGACTGTCGTTAACTACTATCTCCTCGACGCCACTGTCGAGCAGTCCCTGTATTACAGCATTGGTCTCGTCATGCATCAGTTTGAGGGCGCGGTTATAGCCTGGCTCATTGGGCTGGGTCTGACTGCTGTGGATAACGCCATTGACGCCTTCAAGATCGACCGATATATATGCTTTCACTCTTTACCCCTGGTTTTTGCCCCCTTAATATTAAGGGTAAATCGACTGGCTTTGTAGTCCTGCATGAGAAGCATGTCAAGTACGAATTGGCAGTTCTGTCGTATCATCTCTAATGTGCGTTTCAGGGATTTGAATTGTCCATCTTGGCAACCGGGAAGACTATCACTAATAAAAAGAGTGCGACTGCCCAGTCTCACTTGCCAGCTCAAAAACGTCTGGCATTTGAAAAAATCCACGGTTTGGGCAATGACTTTGTCATAGTGGATGCCGCAGTCCTGGGCACAATTTTTGATACTGATGCCACAGGCAGCAGTGCTTTAGCCAAGCAGTCGGAGCCTGATGACTTAGCCGCGAGTTTGCGGTCACAGTTGTCCCGACTGGCTGTCCAGGTCTGCGACAGGCATAAAGGGATTGGGGCGGATGGCTTGATTGTCGCCATCAGAGCCGGTCATCTAGTGGGTGGCGGCAGTGTTTACGCCCAGGCGCTCAAACAATTTGTCAGTCAGTACAAAGACGGCGCTAGTGCTGACTTTAGCTGGATCTATATAAACTCAGACGGCTCTTACAGCACCATGTGCGGCAATGGCTTGCGCTGTCTGGCGCTATTTATCGCTCGCCAGGGTTGGACAGCTGGTCTGGCTCAGCCTGAGGCATTTAAAATAAGCCTCTCCGACTCTACTGTCACAGTCAAAATCCGCTCCCTCACTGGCGACTCTACTGGTGGTGGCGCCGATAAGGCCAGCGTGAGCACACTACTGGCACCGCCAATTTTTGATTGTGAGCAAGTACCGGTGGTCTATGCCGGCGCTAGCTCAACAGTAACCGAAATGGTCGATACACCTATTTTGCTGACCGAGGGCACTGTCTACGGTACAGCTGTGAGTATGGGTAATCCACATGTGGTTATATTTGCCCCAAACCGCCCGCACCCTGGTGAGATGGAGTGGGCTGGATATCCCCTGGATATGCGTGCTGGACGCACAATTGTTGGGCAAGCAGCAAAATCAAAAAAAACTTCTTTGCTGGCACTCTCTGAGCAAATCCAGTCACTGAGCCTTTTTCCCTCAGGGGTAAACGTGGAATGGGTGCAAGTCGTGAGCCCCTCCCAAGTACATGTCTATGTGGTCGAACGCGGCTGTGGGCCTACGCTTGCCTGCGCTAGCGGGGCTGCTGCCGTTGTCGCCGCCGGAGTCAAACAGGGGCTCCTCAAAAGGCAATGCTGTGTTATTCTTCCAGGTGGAAATCTAGATGTTGATTATCTGGAAGGTGACATGCAGGATCAAATCGAACTGACTGGCGATGCTAAGTTTGTGTTTGAAGGAGAGATCCTGCTTGACCCTATGGCACTGACTGGCGGTAACTCCGTTTTTGAAGCGGGGGCTAAAATCTAAAATGGAAGCCGATCAAAGACGCGAATGGATGAAGAGCCGACGCAAAATGCGTAAGGCTGCGCGTGGTGCCAGGCTGAGACGTCAGACTCTACGCTTTATGCTTTTGTGTGGACTTTTGTTTTGTGGCGGTGCTTGTTTTACCCACATGCCCTGGAGCGTCCACAACGAAAAAACTCAAATCGTTTTGCGCGGCAACTCTGTGGCCAGCAAAGAGCAGGTGCTCAAATTGCTAGGCAGCGCGATGGATGTGCCGATATACAGACTCGATCCCAAACAATTAGAAAAACAATTGGCCTCATTAAAAGCCGTGCGCTATGCCTTTGTGCGTCGCTACGCTCTGCCGCAACCCAAGTTAGTTGTGGAAGTCCTGGAAGAATATCCCTGGGCAAGCTTTAGCACTGACCCCAAATTGCCACCAGTGGCTGTTATTGCTCAGTCCGGTCGTTTTATCCCGATTAAGGATTTCCCTAATGTGGTCAAACCACATATGGTTATCTACGCTAATCCAAACTTTAAGCTGACCAGTAGAGAAGTAACTCAATGGGCTAGCTGGGCTAATTACATAACCGAACAAACCGGTCGACCAGTCGATAGCATCGACATGAGACAGCCCTTTGATGTCCGTATCCAAAACGGCGATCTTGCTCTCAAGCTCGGTATGCCTGATACCACTCTTACTCGTCGTCTTGGCCGTCTTGTTTCGATTTTGCCAACTGTGGAGACCTATGTCGACAGACTTGAATACATCGATCTCGGTCTCGATAACAGCATCCCGCTCAAAGTTTCTAAAAAACCAATCAAGCGTCTTGATGATAAGCAGCAAACTGCCGCAGCCGATCTCTCTACTGGTAGTACCTCTGGTAGTGCCACTGCTAGCGGTGCTATGACTGCCACTGCCATGCGTGGTGCATCCGCCACATTGTCTGTGCCAAGCGGTTCTAACGCCAATATTTCTGGTAGTACAGCCGGGATTGTTTCTGGCAGTACCACCATCAATCAACAAACTGCTAGCAGTCCAAACGGACAGCCGCTTTAGGTTTTAGTCTTGAATTTGCTTATTTAGCCCTGAGCGTTATTAGTCTGCTAGCTATTACTTGTGTCCTTGCTTTTTGGCTTCTTCCCAGAGCCCATCCCATTCTTCGAGAGTGAGATCCTGTAGTGGCTTGGGCGTCATCGATTCCATTGCGGCAAATCTTGTGCGGAATTTATTCATTGTCTTAAGCAAGCAATCCTCTGGATTGAGTCCATGCCAGCGCGCTACATTGACCATACAAAAGAGCACATCGCCAAACTCTAGCTCGATGTTTTCTTGAGCTTGACTCATCTTTTGCGGCTCAGTTAGCTCTGGACTGGAGATTGCTTCTTTGAGTTCGAGTACTTCGCTATCCAGTTTGTCCCAGACATCTCCCTCTTTTTTCCACTCAAAACCTTTGTCCACAGCTGCTTCTGAAATTTTTAGCGCTTGTAAGAGAGCGGGCATGCCTTTGGGGATATTGCCGAGAGTGCCGCCCTTATCTTTTTTGTCTTTCTTCTCTTGTTCTTTGATGTCTTTCCACTGAGTTCCCACTTGATCAGCTGACTCCACCGTGCTGTCGCTAAATACATGCGGATGGCGGCGGATCATTTTTTGATTGATAGCCTCCGCTACTTCTTCGATATCAAAATGCCCATCGTCCTTTGCCACTTGGGCGTGCAGGACTATTTGCAAAAGCAGGTCGCCCAGTTCTTCCTTTAGCAAGTTCGGATCATCGAGGTCGATGGCTTCCAACACTTCATAGGCTTCTTCGACGAGGTAGCGTTTGAGGGTCTTGTGGGTTTGCTCTCTGTCCCAGGGACAGCCGTCAGGCGCCCTCAGTCTGGCTATGGTCTCGACAAAAAGGGTGAGATTTGAGGCTTTTGGATTTGTGATCAAAGACATTATTTAGATTACTATGGCTTTCAAGGTGATAAAACAATAGGTAGCCTTGGTCAAGGCTTGGTAGTTATCTGACAAGAGATAGCTTATCAATACTCACTCCTCAATAGGTTTATTGTCACGTGGATATTTGTGTAATTGGAGCTGGCTATGTAGGACTTGTAACCAGCGCTTGTCTGGCCTACCTCGGTAATCAAGTGACCGCCGTCGAAGTCAGCGAAGAGCGTCTCGGCAGCTTGCGCAAGGGACTGGTGCCGTTTTTTGAGCCTGGACTGCAAGAGTTTGTGCAGACCACCAGTCAATCTGGCAATTTGACCTTTTCGGATAATTTAGAGAGTGCCGTCAAAAAGGCTGATGTTATTTTTATCGCCGTAGGCACCCCCTCGCTCCCCAACGGTGAGCCCGACCTCTCCCAGGTGATGGTTGTCGCCCGGGCCATTGGAGCATCTCTTGATAGCTCTAAGAGACGCATTATCGTAAATAAATCCACAGTACCGGTCGGCTCAGGCAACTGGGTCGAAATGCTCGTCAGCCAGGGTGTGCAAAACAAGCAGACCGTCCCTGCCGGAGCCGGTGGCAACTCAGCCGTGAGCTTTGCTGTTGTATCCAACCCAGAATTTTTGAGAGAAGGCAGCGCTATTGCTGACTCCTTTTATCCAGACCGTATCGTCGTCGGTGCCACCGATGACACATCGGTAGCGGTCATGCAAAATCTCTACAAGCCAATCACCGAGCAAACATTTAAGGCGCCTTCTTTTGCTAATCGTCCTGAGGGCTTTAAGCATGTGCCTTTTGTCGTTACCGACCTGGCTAGCGCTGAGCTGATTAAATACTCTGCCAATGCCTTCCTGGCGATGAAGATAAGCTTTGCCAACGAAATCGCCGGTCTATGCGAAAAAGTCGGTGCCGATGTGCGTCAAGTCGCTCAAGGTATTGGGCTCGATTATCGTATCGGTAAAGCGTTTCTCAATGCTGGCGTGGGTTGGGGTGGTAGCTGCTTTGGTAAAGACGTCAGCGCCCTGATGCAAGTGGCCAAAGAGTATCACTACCCCACATCACTATTAGAAGCGACTGTGGCCGTCAACGACAGACAGCGTCTTGTTGTTATCAAAAAATTGCAAGAAGAACTCAAGATCCTCAAGGGTCGCACTGTTGGTTTGATGGGATTGTCCTTTAAACCAGATACAGACGACTTGAGAGATGCTCCAGCCATCACCATCGCCTATCAGTTGCTCAAGATGGGCGCTAGCGTCAAAGCTTACGACCCAGTAGCCAACGACCGCGCCAAGCATCTCCATCCCAATTTAGAGATCACTTATTGCGCCAATGTCGATGAGCTAGCCTCCGGCACGGATGCTCTGGTGCTTGTCACTGAGTGGAAAGAATTTCAAAATCTCGATTGGAAAAAACTGGGCAAAGCAATGCGCTGGCCACTGCTCATCGATGGACGCAATGTCCTCAATGAAGACGAAATCGGTAAAGCTGGTTTGACATACGTGGGAGTTGGACATTGAGAGTACTCATCACCGGTGGTGCAGGATTTATTGGCTCGCATCTGACTGACAGATTGATGAGCGAAGGTCACAATGTGGCTGTGATGGACAACTTCATCACTGGTAATTACAAAAACATAGCTCAGCATCAAGCAAGTGAGCGTTTTGAGTTTTATCACCACAATGTAAGCAACCACATCCATGTGCCTGGTCCTCTTGATTGGGTGATTCACTTTGCCTCACCGGCATCTCCTGTGGATTACCTGACCTTGCCGATTGAGACACTCAAGGTAAACAGCCTCGGTACTCACAATACGCTCGGTCTGGCACTGGCTAAAGGTGCCAAATATTTCCTCGCCAGTACCTCAGAGGTATACGGCGATCCTGAGATGCATCCACAGCCTGAGACCTACTGGGGTAATGTAAATCCTATCGGTCCTCGCGGTGTGTACGATGAGTCCAAGCGTTTTGCCGAAGCCATCACCACTGCTTATCACCACAAACATGGTCTTGATACTCGCATCATCCGTATCTTTAACTGTTATGGACCGAGACTGCGTCTAGATGATGGACGTGTGGTATCAAACTTTATTGGTCAAGCACTGACAAACAAACCAATCACCATATATGGTGAAGGTCAACAAACTCGCAGCTTCCAGTATGTCTCCGATCTCGTCGATGGCATCACTAAGCTAATGGGAGTAGAGCACCATCTACCAGTCAATCTCGGTAACCCCGAAGAAAAAACTGTAATGGAACTCGCTACTATTATCAAAGAGTTGACTGGCTCCAAAAGCGAAATCATCAAAAAGCCACTGCCAGTGGATGACCCCAAACGTCGTCTGCCTGATACCACTAAAGCAAAAGCATTGATTGGCTGGAATCCTAAGAAGGATCTTGTCGAAGGTCTGACTGAGACTATCGAATGGTATCGTCAGGAACTGAAAGAACTGGCTACTGCGCATAAATAGTAGGGTGCGGAAAGCTTTTTATTAGTATTAAAGGGACCTGATGTTTTCAGGTCCCTTTACTTTTGTCTTGAAATTGAAAAATTTAATTTTTGAACTTTTTGGGGGCGCCCGCCGTAGTACCTCTTATATCGCAGTGGTTATTGCGAGAAATACAGCTGTTTTTCTCGCAATAACCACCATAAAGGAGGTAGGCTATGCCAGCCAGAGCACGACGCCCGTCACCATTTTTAAGGTTTCTTCACGGGCTACCCAAAGGATACATTTTTACAAGTCGCGATTTGATTCCGTTTGCTCCGCGCACAACGATTGATAGCGCTCTGTCGAGACTAGTAAAGGGTGGAACTCTCGAACGCTTAGCTCGTGGTGTTTTTAGATTTTTTGCTCCATCAAATAGGAAGGTCTCTGATAAGCAATTGGCTGCCATAAAGCGAAGAGCATTTGGTCGCAAAATCGCCACAGTAGCAACAGCTGTTAGTCGAAATTGCATCGAAAGATTGAATGA
>Ga0075163_10002005_pt1 | contig 27431 bp, 18 predicted proteins | sample JI1023141ADNA_FD_71478 | JGI IMG/M metagenome (GOLD analysis project Ga0075163, IMG submission 71478) | Wastewater effluent complex algal communities from Wisconsin, to seasonally profile nutrient transformation and Carbon sequestration -... | ecosystem: Engineered > WWTP > Effluent > Algae...
GCGCGCATCGTCGTTCAACGGCCACATCCAGGTGTTGTAAAGCACGATGCGCTTCACGTTCGCCGGATGCTCCAAGGCATGTTGTAGCCCGATACCGCCGCCGAAATCCGTGACCACCAAAGTGAGGTCCTTAAACTGGAAATGGTCGATGAAGTCCTGCAGCCGGCGTGCTTGCGCGGCAACGGTGAAGTCAGCGTTGGCAGGTTTGTCGCTGAGCCCAAAGCCCAGGTGATCGATCGCGATACACCGATAACTGGATCGAAGATCCTTGATCAGGTGCCGGAAGCCGAAGCTCCAATCCGGTGTGCCGTGGACGAAGAGGATGATCGCCCCATGCCCTTCATCGATGTAGTGGATCCGGCCATCGGGATGTACGAAGGTGCGCCTGATGAAAGGGTATTCTGATCGGTCCAGCCAATTCGGTGCGGTGATCATGGCGTGCTAGTCTTCGCGTGGATGCAATGGCGGTCCAAAGATCGGATCGTCGGCTCCGGGGGGCACTTGACGAAGATCAAGAACGCTCAGCCCTCAATGATCCGTCGCGCTTCGGGTCCCGTGTTCATCACCAGATCGATCGCGCTCATGCGCGGAACGAGACCATGCCGGTCTGCGAAGATCTGGGAATAGGTCGGCACCACCGTGACCGCCGCAGGCAAGGGCTTCTTTGGGTGGAGTGCGAGGCGTAGATCGCTCAGTTCATCCAGCTTCTCGATATAGGTTTCCGAGACCAGCACTTCCGTCTTCAAGCCAAGCCACTTCATGCCTAGTCGCATTGTTGCAACGTTCAGATCCACCAGACGATCGTAGCGCTTCAGCACAACGTCCTCGATCTCGTCGATGTAGTGGATGAACCACGGGGTATTTCCATAAGCGCTCCGGATGGCATGAACATGTTGCTGCGGCCAGGTCTCGATGTAGCTCAGTCCAACGGATCGCATCGGCATCTTTTCGCCTGACCTGCGCGCGATCTGCACGGCGAGGTCCTGCTTGCCGTTCGGACCTACTATGCTCGTGCGCGTGCGGTAGCTCTGGCGTTCGTAGTGCTCGCCGATGTCGATGATCACACGCTCGTGTTGCGCGAGAATGCGGTAGTGCTCAACGGAACCGAAATAGAAGGCGGAGAGGAGCGGGGTCATGCCAGGCGTGGTCCCGGACCCATGGTGGGCCGCGATGATCGGGTTCGGGCAAAGATGTCACAACCTGTTCGCACCAAGGTGCCAAGGCTGCGCTCAATACGCCTCGACGGGCCTGCCGTACCTTCGCCGGGCATTGGAATAGGCACGCATCATGGAATTGCGATTGATCGAAGCCGCCTCTGAGATCGGGGCGGGTACAAGGGGTACCAGCATGGGTATGGCGGCGCTGCGCGTTGCGGCCTGGAAGAACGGCAGCGAACTGTTCGGCCATGCCGAGGAGAGCATCCTGCGCGATGAGAACGACGTCCTGTACGAGGACGACCGCAGCCCGAACGCCCACCACATCGACGGTTTGATCCGGTTCCAGAGCGATCTCGCGTATGAGGTCTACAAGTATCTCAGGAATGCCGTTTTTCCCATTGTTGTAGGTGGCGACCACTCCATCGCGATCGGGTCCGTGTCCGGTACCAAGATGGCCTTCCCCAACGACCGCCTTGGGGTGGTCTGGATCGATGCGCATGCCGACCTGCATTCCCCTTGGACCACGCCCAGCGGGAACGTGCATGGTATGCCGCTGGCCTTGTTGATGCACATCGAGAAGAAGGGCCGCAACCGTCCGCGCGTCTTCACCATGGACACGTGGGACCGCCTTCGGAAGATCGGCGTGAACGGTCCGAAGTTGCTGCCGCGCGATCTGGTCTTCATCGCACTACGCGACTACGAGCCGGAGGAGAAGGCCATCCTTGAAGAGCATGGGATCAAGGTGATCACTGTGGATACGGTCCGCAAGAACGGGGCTGCTGCTGCTGTAAAAGAGACCCTCGCACACCTCTCGCTTTGCCAGCGGATCCATGTTAGCTTCGATGTGGACAGCTTGGATCCCACGATCTCCGTAGGAACGGGCACACCGGTGCCGGATGGCCTTTTCGCCAATGAAGCCAGCGAGTTGCTACAAGGTTTGTGCAAGGACCCCAAAACGGCAACCCTGGATGTGGTGGAGATCAACCCGGCGTTGGATGACAAGAACGCCATGGCCGAGGCCACACTGAAGATCCTGGAGCCGTTGTTCCCCATCCTTCGCAATCGCTGATCGATGCCCATGGTCGCATGAGCATAACCTGTCCCGCCTTAGCGGGATGAGCACATGCAAGTAGCCACTTCCGTCATCCTCATACGTCCCACGGGTTTCGGCTACGATCCAGAGACCGCTGCCACCAATTCCTTCCAGCAAAAGGATACCGACCCGGAGGTCCGTGTTCGTGCAGCGTACGAATTCGACGGTCTTTTGGAAGCGCTTCGGGCTTCCGGGATCGGCATCACCGTTTTGGACCCGCGCGACAAGTCCGCACCGAACGGGGTCTTTCCCAACAACTGGTTCAGCACGCATGCGGACGGGACGCTGGTGCTTTATCCGATGCGCACCACCTCACGCCGTGCGGAACGCGATCCGGAGATGGCCCGCACGTTGCAAGTCGAAGGCTTCCATACGCGTCAAACCTTGGATCTAAGTGGGTGGGAGCACAAGGGCCTGTTCCTGGAAGGCACCGGAAGCCTGGTGCTGGACCGTACTGGGCGCAAAGCGTTCGCCTGTCTTTCCGAACGGACCACCGAGAACGCGCTGAACGCCTGGTGCGAGCAACTCGGGTATACACCCATTGCGTTCACGGCCACGGTGAGCGGGTACATCAAGGCGGAGCACGTCTATCATACCAATGTGGTCATGAGCATCGGTGAACGCTTCGCCGTGGTGTGTTTCGACGCCATGCCCTATCCGGCCGAGCGGCAGGAAGTGGATGAGGAGTTGCGTCGATCAGGTAAGGAAGTGATCCCGATCACGCTGGAGCAGATGCATGCGTTCGTCGGAAACATGATCCAGTTGAGAGCTGTGGAGCGTTCCTCGAAGATCACCGAGCGTTCTTCTTCCGACGGGACGTTCATCTTCCTCTCGGAGACCGCTTTTAACGCCTTGTATCCCGAGCAACGCCTCCAACTCCAGACCCATGGCCAGTTGGTGCCTGTTGCTGTCCCCACCATCGAAGCCGTCGGCGGCGGAAGTGTGCGCTGTATGATCGCGGAGAACTTCCTCGAGAGTGGGAAGTAGTTTTGGCGATCAAGCGATCTGATGACGCGATACACCTCCTTACTGATCTTGTCGTCTTTGATGGGTTGTGCGCATCCCAACGAAGGATATGCGCCCGATCTAGTAGTAAAAGAAGTTGGGCCAACTCCTTCGTCCCTTGACACAATTGGGTTCGGCCCACCTGTCGATATCAACGCCCTCAAGGCGTCTGAGTGGCTTGAAACTACATCTGGTATCGTCTCGAAGCAAGGACAAGAATCGCTTTGTTCGGTTATGCCGGATGGATTCTTCGGCTTTTACTTCTTGATCGACCGCGAGAGCGGGAAGGGGCCTTTTGGAAAACTCACGGTCCAGCAGAAGGGACTACCGGAAAATTGGGGGTATGACGACGTAACGGAAGAGTTCGTTGAGATTGAACTCAGGTCGAACCGAGTGAGGGTATGGGATAGGTTAGCCGTTGGTTCACGCATGGATAGCCTTTCGACCTTCTTGGCGGATCGGTTCCATTACAAGAAGGGAACCGTTCATGTCGTCACAATAGGGCCGTATAAAAGCGAGTTCCGTGTTCTGAGCGATACGATCCACGACATCCGAATTATGAGGGTCTGCCAAAATTGATCTAGCTGTACGTGTCCTCTACGGATTTGACTGTTGCTCACGGATGGAGGGAGCGTCACAGAAGCCCCTCAGCGCTTTCCTTTGCATCCCATGTTCCAAGACCGCCTTCAATCCCAACTCGTCCCCGCACTGCAACAGGCCTTCAAAGCGCTGTTCAGGCATGACCTTGACGCCAAGGCCATCACCTTCCAATCCACGCGACCGGAGTTCGAGGGCGACGTCACCATCAACGTCTTTCCCTTCCTGAAGTTCAGCGGCAAGTCTCCTGAGCAGACCGGACAGGCGATCGGTGAATTCCTGCAAAAGGAATTGTCCATCGTGGCACGCTTCAACGTGGTGAAGGGCTTCCTCAACATCGTGATCTCCGATGCCTACTGGCTCGGCTTCTTGCGGGAAGCGGGCTCGAAGGACATCCTGCAATTCCCTTCCACCGGCAAGAAGGTGATGGTGGAGTACGCATCACCCAACACCAACAAGCCCTTGCACCTGGGGCATATGCGGAACATCTTCCTCGGGTACAGCGTGAGCCGCATTCTGGAAAGCGCGGGCAATGCCGTCGTACGTGTGCAAGTGGTCAACGACCGCGGCATCCATATCTGCAAGAGCATGCTGGCATGGCAGAAGTTCGGGAAAGGAGAGACGCCGACCGCCGACGTCAAAGGCGATAAGCTTGTGGGCAAGTATTACGTGGAGTTCGACCGGGCCTATAAGAAGGAGATCGAAGGTTTGATGGCGGCAGGCAAGCCGAAGGAAGAAGCCGAAAAGGAGGCACCTATCATACTGGAGGCGCAGGAGATGCTGCGCAAATGGGAAGCGAATGACCCGGAGGTCCGCGCGCTGTGGGAGAAGATGAACAACTGGTGCTATGCGGGCTTCGATGCGACCTACAAGCGGGCCGGTGTCCACTTCGACAAGAACTATTACGAAAGCCAGACCTACGTACTGGGTAAGAACGATGTGCTGGAAGGGTTGAAGAGCGGTGTGTTCTACGAGAAGGATGGGGCCGTGTGGGTTGACAACACACCGGAAGGTCTCGATGAGAAAGTGCTGCTGCGTCGCGATGGTACGAGCGTATACATGACACAGGACATCGGCACGGCCATCAAGCGGTTCGAGGAATATCCCGGTCTCTCGCAACTGATCTACACGGTCGGTAATGAGCAGGACTACCACTTCAAGGTGTTGTTCATCATCTTGAGGAAGCTCGGCTTCGCGTGGGCCAGCGAACTGCACCACCTCAGCTATGGCATGGTGGACCTGCCATCCGGCAAAATGAAGAGCCGGGAAGGCACGGTCGTGGATGCCGATGACCTGATGGGGGAAGTGGTCAACGAAGCACGCGCTGCCGGTGAACAATTGAGCAAACTCGACGAATTCAGCGAACAGGAGAAGGCCGAACTCTTCGAGATGATCGGTATGGCGGCCCTCAAGTACTACCTCTTGAAAGTGGATGCCAAGAAGCGGATGCTCTTTGATCCAGCAGCGAGCATAGACCTGCAAGGGCACACTGGGCCGTTCATCCAATACACCTATGCGCGAACACAGAGCCTGTTGCGCAAAGCCGGTACCATGGACGTATGGGAGCATGAGCATCTCGGCACATGGCCGCTGTTACCGGAAGAACGTACGGTCCTGAAGTTGATCCACCAATTCCCCGCTGTGCTCAATGAGTCGGCGATGAAGCTGGATCCATCGTCCGTTGCCAACCACGCCTATGAGTTGGTAAAAGCGTTCAACAGCTTCTACCAGACCGTACCGGTGATGAAAGAGGAGGATCCCGCCAAACGCGAATTCCGTTTGGAACTCAGTTCCTGCGTAGCGGCTGTGACGAAGAAGGCGATGTGGTGCCTCGGCATTGAAGTGCCGGAGCGCATGTGACTTCTGATCTATTCCCCTCTCCTTGCGAGAGGGGTTAGGGGTGAGGCCGCATTATCAGCGATCATCACGCTGGATCCGCGTCATCTGCGTTCCTAGAACTTCGGACAAGGCACCACGCGGTGCTTTCTGGCCTTGGCACGCTTCGGCCATTCGTAGATCATGCTGATCTCATGCGCCCCTGCGCTCTGCATCGTCAGCTTGCTGATCGTGATGTCGTAGCTGTACGTGAACTGCAACTGGTGCTCTGTCTCATAGCCCACCATGAGGATCACGGCCTCGCTATTGCTATATCCTTTCTGGTATGCCTTGAAGAGCGGTATGCCTCGATACCATACCCCCCCGGTCAGCTGGCCTTGTTCAATGTAGCCGCCGAGGTCCAACTGGTCCCACTTTCCCTGCGCTTTATAATGGCTGGCAAGTGTCATTTTGGTCTGGCTCCGGATCAGCTTTTCACCGTCCAATGCGAAGCGGTAACCGGCGTGGATGGAGGTGCGCACCTGGAGCGGTGCATCGCCGTCGATCATCAAGCTCTGGTTGGGCTTGTTGATGTGGTTGAACGAGGCACCCATCCAGAACTGCTCGCTGTAATAGAGACCGCCGGCGGCAAGGTCAAGGTAACTGGTGCTTGGTACAAGGTTCGCCTCGACAGATGTTGGCGCATTGTCACGGATCACCTGATCGGCGAAGAGGTATCCGTCCGGTGCCACATTGCGCATGGTGTAGCCTGCGCGGAACCCAGCACGGAACGCGTGTTTACGGTCGATGCGCGCCTCGTAGCTGTAGCTCAAGGCCATGGTTGTGAAGGTTAGGCCGTAGGTGCCGGCCTTGTCCCGCATCGCCATACCGCCGATGCCACTGTGGGCACTGGAGAAGTTGTGGTCGTAAGCGAATGCATAGGTCTCATAACCCGGTTGCACGCCCGGCCATTGCAAGCGATAGTTCAGGGCGATACGGTCCTGGAAGGTGTTCCCGGTGAGTGCCGGGTTCAGGTATTGTGAAGCGGCATAGAACTGCGAGAACTGCGGATCCTGCGCGAGCAGGATCCGTGGAGCGAAAGCTATGAGGATGATGAGGGGGCGCAGTGCCTTCATCGGAACAGGGTCAGGTCGCTCAATTTCTCCACCGTCTTGCCGTCAACGAAGCGGAACCAGGTCTGTACCACGTACACATCCTGCGGGCTGATCTGGCCACGGTAGTACCCGTCCCAACCGACTTTCAGGTCCGTGCTTTCGAAGATCAACTCGCCCCAGCGGTTGAAGATCCGCATGCGGAAATCCTTTACAAAGCGCACGAAGGGGTAGAAGACATCGTTGCTCAGATCTCCTGTTACCCAGGTACCGTTGCCACCGCCGCTGCCGCCGCCTTCGGGATCGGGTGTGAAGGCGTTCGGTATCACCACATCGTACACCGGTTCGATCGTAACGGGATGGCTGACCGAGGATGTGCAACCATGCTGGTCCTCGATGAAGAGTTCCACATCGAAGGTGCCGATCTCGCTGAACGAATAGCTCGGGTTCATCGATGCGCTCGTTCCACCGTCACCGAAGGTCCACGAATAGGACGTGACCGTTCCAACGCTTTGGTTGGAGAAATCCACCTGTGGTGCATCGATGTTGGTGGTCCATGGTGTTGCGGTGAACTGCGCAGAGGGCTGGCCATAGGCCATGATCTGGCCACCACCGTTGCTGCTCGATACACACCCTGCTGCGGTTGTTACCGTCAAGCTTGCGGTGTAGTTCCCTTGCTGGTAGATCAGTTGTGGTGCAGGAACGTTGGTGGTGGTGCCGTTGCCGAGGTTCCAGGCGTACATCACGTTGCCGAGGTCCATGGTCGGGAATTGCACGGATAGGGGGGCACACCCTTCAGCGATGATCGGAGGTAGCGTGAAGGTTGGTGCGATATCAAGGCGAAGGCCGATGATGTCCTGCAACGTATTTCCGCAAACATCGGTAACGGTGACCTCAAGGTTCTGGTCCGCATTGATAGGGACCGTGTAAGGCCCCATCCCCGAATATCCCAAGGGCGACCAATTGATGGTGTACGTGCCCGGGTAGTTCGCGAGGGATGCACCGACAGTAGCGGAGCCACCAACACATACGGTCGTGTCTCCGTAGGTGGTCAAGGAGGCCGCGTTCAGGTCGAGCACGACAACGGGGACCAGCGTATTCGGACCCGTGCAGCCGGCTTGGTCCACCACGGTGAGCAGGATGGTCTGTGAGTTGGGGAATGCGAGTTGTACCGTGTCGTTGAACCCGAACCCGCCCCAGTTGTAGATGTACCCGCCAGCGCCACCCGTTGCCACTGCGATGAATTGTTCCGGCGTGTTCACGCAGACCGTGTCAGGAACTTGGACCGTGATCGCGATGGGTTGTGGCTGTGTGATCGTGGCAGGCGCTTGCACGGCACATCCGTTGGCATCAAGCACGTAAGCGATGTAGGTGCCGGCGATCAATCCGCTGATGGCCGCAGTGGTTTGGCCGCTGTTCCACGTTACGTTATAGCTTGGGGTACCGCCGTTGATCGCAAGGCTCGCCGCTCCGTTGGACCCTCCACCACAACTCACGTTCGTGGTGTTCACCTGGGTGATCGCAAGAGGTTGGGGTTGTGTGATCGTCGCGGTCAATGTGGTGTCGCAGCCAAGGATATCCGTGACCAGTATTGAATAGGTCCCGGCTCCGAGGCCCGTGGCCGTGGGAGTGGTCTGCCCTTGCGGGTCGTTCCATTGATACAAGGAACCAGGGGTTGCTGGCGAGAAGGCGATGGCGCCGTCAAGTGAGCCGTTACAACTCGCGTTCGTCGGGGTGAGCGTGGCGTTCAGGAAACTGTTGGAAAGGGCGATGTGTACCACATCGGTCGCCGGTGGACAGGTGGAATTCCCGATCGTGGTCAGCGTAAGGTCGACACCTCCGTTGATGATCTCCGTGATCGTCGGCGCGTACTGGATCGATAGGCCGTTTCCGATGATGGATCCGTTACCACCACTCCACTGCCCACCCGTCGCGTTCTGGACGGTTCCTTGAACTGCGATGGGCGAGGCGTTCAGGCAACCGATGAGGTCTCCGCCCGCGTTTGCCATGTTCGGTTGTCCTGTCGCGTTGATGGTACCCCCGCCGTTCGTCGGCGCGCATCCGTTGGCATCTGTCACGCTTACGGTGTAGGTGCCGTTACCTGCGGTGAGCACAGGGCCGGTCGTGCCGTTGCTCCATGTATAGGTGTAAGGTGCTGTCCCGCCGCTGACAGTGGCGGTCAACGTACCATTTCCATCACCCGCACAGGTCTCGTTCGTACTGGTCACCCCAACGAGGGAGAGCGTGTCCGGCTGGTCGATGGTCGCGTTCAACGTGATCTGGCAGTAGTAGCTATCGGTAACGGTCACCGAGTAGTCTCCAGCGGCAAGGTCCGTCGCTATCGGACCGGTCTGGACCCCGTCGCTCCACTGATAGGTGAAGCCGTTGTCCGGTGACACCGTTGCAGTACCAGTGGTCGTGCCATAGCACGTCGCATCCGTGTGGGTGATGCCGACCGAGGCGAAGCTGTTCACGAAGGTGAGGACCATAGTGTCGGAGTCCGGAGGACAGGTGATGTTGCCTGTGGTGGTCAGCGTAAGCGTGACCGACCCTGCAAGGATATCCGCTGCGCTTGGTGTGTAGTCGGTGTTCGGATACGTGCCATTGAAGACACCTGTACCACCGCTCCAGATACCTCCGGTCGCGTTTATCGTGGCTTCGTCCAGGTATATCGTTGAGGTATTTGCGCAGACCAGTTCGTCCGGTCCGGCGATAGCCTGGTTCGGAAGTCCTTGGGAGATGATGGTGATGGAACCCGTTGCCGGTGTGCAACCGTTGGCATCCGAAACACTGACCGTGTACGTGCCCGATCCGACCGTGATGGAACTACCTGTGTCGCCGTTGCTCCAGGTATAGGTATATGGAACTGTGCCACCGGTTGCCGTTGCTGTCGCTGAACCGTCGTTGGTGCCCAAGCACATCTCGTTCACCCCGGTAACACTAGTGAGGGTGATGGCTTGTGGTGCACCGATGGTCGTGGTCAGTGTGGTGTCGCAGCCCGATGCATCCGTTACGGTCACTGAATAACTGCCAGCGGCAAGCATGCTCGCGGTCGCGGTACTTTGTGTTCCGGGGTCATTCCAGGAATACGTGAAGGTTGGATCGTTGGGTGTGATCGTTGCCGTTCCCGTGGCGCCGCCATTACAGAGTGCATCGGTGCTGGTGATCGCGACGGTGGAGAAGCTGTTGGGCAGCGTCAGGATGAACTGGTCCGAAACCGCAGGGCACGTGGTATTCCCCGTGGTGGTCAAGGTCATCTGGACTGAGCCATTGGCTACATCCGCAGCGCTGGGTGCATACGTCACATTCGGCCAGGTACCGCTGTAGGTTCCGGTCCCGCCGCTCCATGAACCGCCCGTTGCGTTGGTCACGCTACCGGTGAGCGCCACCGGATAGTCGGCTAGGCAGGCCACTTGGTCGGAACCTGCATCCGCGGCGTTGGGCAAGCCCTGGTAGTTGATGGTCGCCGATCCAGTCGCTGGTGTGCAACCGTTCGCGTCGCCGATGGAAACGCTGTAGGTTCCGGATCCAGCCGTGATCACATCACTTGTGCCACCGTTGCTCCATGAATAGGTGTATGGTGCTGTTCCACCGCTGGCCACGGCGGTCACGGTGCCATCGTTACTGCCTTGGCAGGCTTCGTCCGTGCCGGTCAGGCTGACGATGGTGATCGCCTGAGGTTGGCCGATGGTCACGGTCAAGGTCGTGTCACACCCGGATCCATCGGTGACAACCACGGCATAGTTGCCTGCGAACAGTTGGATCGCACCGGCCGTGCTTTGTGACTCCGGATCGTTCCATGCGTAGGTAAAGGAAGGATCGTTGGGTGTTACTGTTGCTGTTCCATTGGTTGCGCCGTTGCAAAGTGCATCGGTGCTGCTTACTGCAATGCTGGAGAAGCTGTTCGGAAGGTCTATGTGGACCGTATCCGCATCAGCAGCGCAGCCGGTATTTCCGGTCGTTGTGAGGATCAAGTCCACACTGCCGATACCTAGTTCACCTGCTGATGGGGAGTAGCTGATATTCGGCCATGTTCCGCTCAAGGTGCCACCACCATTGCTCCATGCGCCGCCCGTCGCATTCACGACAGTGCCCTGTAAGGCGATCGCCCCGGAGCCCGCGCAGGCCACGATGTCCGCCCCGGCATCCGCCTGGTTGGCTTGTGCTGATGAACCGATGATCGCTGGCAGGGCGGTGACGGAACATCCGTTCGCATCCGTGATATCAACGGTGTAGTTGCCTGCACCTCCCATGATCATGGATTCGCTGCTTCCATTGCTCCACGTATAGGAGTATGGACCGGTCCCCGCATTGACGACGGCTTCCGCGCTTCCATTCCCATAACCAGCGCAGGTTTCATCAACTACCTGGACTGTCGCGCCCAACCCGGGAATGACTTCCACGGAATACACATAGGTCTGGAACGCGGGGATCGGGCAGGCGCCATCGTTCACGTTCACGATGATCGGGTAGAAGCCCGATGTTCCGGGTTGAGCATTCCAGCAAATGGTGGCCGTGATCGGGTTCGTCCCGGTGTATGTGAAGGTGGATCCAGGCAGGATCTGTTGGATGTTGCTGAACGCCTCCAGGATGTTCCCCGCGTTGATATCGGAGATGACCATGTCGAAGCAGAAATCGCCCGATTCACACACCTGCACCGCCCTTGGTCCTGTTTGCAGCGCTGTGCCGCTCATGTTGGTGATCGTGCCGGTGGCCGCATCCGGTGGAACGTTCGCGCACGGGTATGCCACGAACTGCATATCGCGCATGATGGATCCGATCACGTTGCCGTTCTCGTCGTATTCGGTCACCTTGACCACCACCACCCAGTTACCGGCAAGGAAGAGGGTGAAGTCGAGAAGACCGGTGACAGGGTCGAGCGTCAGGCCTGTGATCGGGGAGGTTGGCGTATATGGAACGGTATAGGGGATCGGGTTGCCATTGATCATGCGTGCGCCGATCAAGGAGTAGGAGAGGGAATCCGCCTCGCTATCCACGGCTCCGTAGCTATAGGAGACCGGGTAACCGAGGCATACATAAGGAATAGCCGTATTGGTGAACGTGGGTGAATCGTTGCATGGCGCCGTTGCGCTGTTCAACGTGGATTCGATGTACATCTGCCGCGTGCCGGGGTTCGTGAGGTTCACGATGGCGTTGTTGCGGTAGATGTTGGTCCACGAGATCCGCCATGTATCACACGGCGGCAGCGTGATGGTGCCGGTATAGATGTATTGCTCGATACCGGGCAGTGTTCCTCCATTGCAAGTGCTGTTCGGTAACTCGGTATCGCAGAGTTGCGAAAGCTCGGTGCCGCCGTTGGTGCTTACGGTCAGGTTCCTGTTGCCACAGGGGCTTGTGAGCACAAGGTTGTAGGTCGGGTCCACGTTGATCCCGGCGCAGTCCCGGTAGACCAGCAAACGGATGCGGTACTCGTCCGGGCCGATGCACTCCCAATAGATCTCTCCACCGCTCATGTGCGTGGCATGGGAGGCCAGGCATATGAAGAGGAAGCCTAGTAATACAAGCGGCTTGCGGAGCATCTGGATGGCGCTTGAAGAGCGAACGCCTGCCTGTTCCTACGGAGACTTGGGCTTTTCTGTTACATGGCGACCACGAATGGGAGGCTTCATCCGCCTCGCTGTTCGTTCCGCTGGAAGCCTCGGAAGCCTTTCCAGATGCGTGATGCAGCGATACGTTCACGGTCTTTCCATCTTCCATGGGACAGTGCGCGATCATCGCCGCGTCGGTTCGTTTTACGATGCTGTTTCGACGTGTTCCGTCCCGGTCAATGCGTTCCTGCGGGATCCCTCCTTGGACCAAAACTGCGCTTCGTGTTCCGACCAAGACCGATCGTTCGTTCATCGGGACATGCTGTTCACCCGTCGAATATCGGAGGAGAAATTCCCGGACCTGCGTTGCAAGGCGTGTAACCGATCCTAGGTTCGCCGGCCGATCAAAGCACCTATCAAACAACCAACACGTCGATCATGCGCAGCTTGACAACACTCTCCGCCCTGGCGTTCCTGTTCGGAACGACCATGGCACAATCCGGGCGGATCGCCCAGCGCATCAGCACACTACGTGGTGATGGCACGGAATTCACCTCATGGTCCCTCTTCGGTGAAGAAGATCGCAGCAGGACCAATGAGACCATCTGGCAAGGCGCCTGTCGCAGTGCAACGATCGCCCCCTTCGATCGATCCAATGCAGCGGCCATGCTCCAGGAGCGTCCGCACCACATCGGCTTGGAACTGCCGTTCGAGACACGGACCATCACCCTGGATCTGGAACGTTCGGAGATCTTCACCGAAGATTTCTCCGTGGTCACGGCGAGCAGCGGTTCCGCGATCGACCATAACACAGGCATCCACTACCGCGGATCCCTGCGTGGTGATCCCGCCTCCGTTGTCGCGATCAGCGTTTTCGGTGATGAAATGATGGGTTTGATCAGCACCGGGGACGGCGATATCGTGCTCGGCAAGGTCGAAGGACGAACCGATGACATGCACGTGCTTTACCGCACCTCCGATCTGCGTGGTGAGCCGATGTTGACCTGCGGTACAGCCGACGACGGAGCGGCGTACACCAAGGAAGAACTGAGCGGTGCACATGCTAAAACGACCCGTTGCGTGCGTCTTTACTGGGAGGTGAACTACGACCTGTACCAAGGCAAGGGCAGCGTGACGAACGCTACGAACTATGTCACCGGCCTCTTCAATCAAAGCGCTACGCTGTATGCGAACGATGATATCAATGTCCAACTCTCGCAGGTCTACGTGTGGGACGTTGCAAGTCCGTACACGTCAACGAGCACCGGGACGCTGCTGGACCAGTTCGGTGCTTACCGCACAAGCTTCAATGGCGATCTGGCCAACCTGATCGGTTATGCCGGCGGCGGTGGTATCGCCTGGGTGAATGGGATCTGCAGCAGCCAGGCCAGGTACAAGATGGCGTACAGCGGCGTATCGAGTAGCTACCAGACCGTCCCGACCTATAGTTGGAGTGTTGAAGTGGTCACCCATGAACAAGGCCACTTGATGGGATCCAAGCATACCCACGCCTGTGCCTGGAACGGCAACAACACGGCCATCGACGGCTGTGGGCCCGCCGCTGGCTACACCGAAGGAACCTGTGCGCAAGGACCGTTGCCCGACGTCAGTGTTGGTGGTACGATCATGAGCTACTGCCACCTGACCACTTCCAAGATCAAGTTCGCCAATGGCTTCGGTCCTCAACCATTGGCCGTTATCACTAGCAAGATCAACAATGGAACATGCCTTACCACCTGCAGCGGGACGGGTACGTGCGCCACTCCGGCCGGGCTTGCAGCCACGGGGTTGACCAGCAATTCAGCCTCGCTGTCCTGGACGGCTTCAAGTGGTGCCAATACCTACACACTGCAGTGGAAGCCTACCTCCGCATCCACGTTCACTTCTGTTACAGGGATCACGGGTACGACCTATGCGCTCACCGGATTGAGTGCGGGTACCAGCTACCAAGCCCAGATCATGGCCGTTTGCTCCGGAGGTACATCGCCGGTATCTGCTGTTACCTCGTTCTCCACGACCACTGCAGCTTGCAGTGACCCCTACGAGCCCAATGGTACCACTTCCACAGCGCGTGCGATCGCCGCTAACAGCACCGTGAACGGGCTGATCAATTCGTCCACGGACATGGATTGGTTCAGTTTCAGCAACACTTCTGCCCAACGTAACATCAAGGTCACGCTGAGCGGACTTGCGGCCAACTATGATCTGCGTCTCTATAAGGGATCAAGCGTTGTTGCGAACTCCACAAATTCGGGTACGAGCAACGAACAGATCATCTACAACACGGGCTCATCCAGCTCGACCTACAAGGTGCGCATACGGGGTGTGAACGGGGCATACAGCGCTTCCCAGTGCTATACCCTCAATGTTCAGATCAGCTCCAGCACTTTCAGTACCATGGGTATGGAAGGAACGTCCGATGGGGAGGACCTTGTCGAACAGGATGTGATCACCATACAACCGAATCCCGCCAATGACTTGGTAAGCGTCGTACTCCCGCCGCATGATGCCATGGTGAACGTGGAAATGCTCGATGGCCTTGGTCGTGTCGTCAATGTCTTCACCGCTGGCGAAAGTGCTGGCACCAGCAATGTCACGTTCGATGTGAGCGGTCAACCGTCCGGAATCTACCTGATGCGCATTACTGACAAGGGCCAACAGACCGTACAGCGTTTCGTGATCGGCCACTGACCAATAACCTGCAAAAGCGTGGAAGCCGGGCCGGGAGGTCCGGCTTTCATGTTCCCGCTCCCAACGTGCGACCCTTGTTATCTGCCCTCTAGCAGCTCCAACACCTGCGCGTTCATCCTCGCGCGTTGTCCGGCCGTACCCCGGTCATTGAAGTCCACATGCTTGAAGCCCGGCATGTCGATCACCCGGATGCCGAACCGTTGCTGTTCTTCCGGAGTCGGTAGAACACCGGCATCCGCAGCCACATCCTCTGCACGTAACGAAGCGATCCTGGGATTACTTGTCCGCGGCAATGGCATTCTGCGGTTGTCTAGTGATATGGCCACTTGCACGCGGTCCGGATACAGTTCGGCGAAGAGCATGCTCATGTCCCCGCCGTTGCTATGCCCCACCAGTGCTACATGCTCAAAGTCCCACTGAGGATAACGCTCTTTCATTGCGTCCAGAACGAAGCGGATGTTGGCCACGCCACGCTCCCAGTTCGGCCGACGCTCAACGCGCAGATCGCCTTTCATTGGCAATAGTTCGTCCGTAGGCAGCTCGTGCTGGATGCTCACTACCGCATAGCCGTGTACAGCCAGGTATTCCGCGAGGGAAGAGAAGCGCAGGTAAGTGCCAGGCAGGTTCTCGTTGAAGCCGTGACTGATCACGACCACCTTGCATGGATTGTCATCCAACCCTTCCAACCGATACAAGGCGATGGGAATGGACCTGCTCCGTGTACTGTCCAGGAGGGTGATGGTGTCCCGCTGAAGAGCACCGTGTGAGACGGTCTCAGGGCGGGCCGCAAGGGTTGCACAGGAAATGAAAAGTCCAAGAAGCAATAGTAGGGAAGGTGTGCTCCGCCAGTGGACCTTGTTCATGGTGGATATCCATGCAAAGATCATGCGAAGCTCAAGTCCAGTGAGGGGATCGGCCGGTCGGAGGGCAACGGGGCGCATTGGTTTCCATCAGTTGGATGCGGTGCTTCAACGCATGCAGCGAACACGAGCAGCAGTGGAACGAATACGGCACGCATGGCTCAATCCGCGAGGAAGCCGAATTTTCCCGCCTTGTAATCCTCGATCGCTTCGTGTATCTCCTCCTCCGTGTTCATCACGAACGGACCATAGTTCACGTAGGGCTCGTTCAGTGGCTCACCGCTCAGGACAAGAAGGATGCACTTGCGTGTAGCCTGGATCCGGATCGCGCCGCCTTCGTTCTTCAATTGTACATAGTGGTTCTCCGGAGCCGCGGTGTCGTTCACGGTAATGGCACCGTCCACAACGAGGATACCGGAGTTGTAGTTCGCTGGCAGTTGGAAATTCACATCAGCACCGGCGTTCAAGTGCATGTCGTACATATGGATGGGCGAGTAGGCCGTCGCAATACCCTTCACGCCCTCGTATTCACCGGCCACAACGTGTACCGTGCCTGCGCCTTTGGGCAATGTCACCTTCGGCTTCTTGCTATGCAGGATGCTCTGGTATTTCGCGGGAACGCGTTTGTGCTTCTTTGGCAGATTGATCCACAGCTGCAGCATTTCGAAAGCACCGCCCGTGCGGTTGAAGGTCTGCTCGTGGTACTCCTTGTGCAAAACGCCGCCGCCAGCCGTCATCCATTGCACATCGCCGGCGTTGATGATGCCGTGGTTGCCCTTGCTGTCGTGGTGTTCAACCGACCCTTTGTAGGCGAAGGTGATCGTCTCGATGCCGCGGTGCGGATGCACGCCGACACCCTGTGATATGTCGCTCGGTGGGAAGTTCACCTCAGCATTGAAGTCCAGCAGGAAGAACGGGCTCATCCGTTCCTCGAAGCCCTTACCGTTCGGGAAATAGTTCATCACCTTGAAGCCGTTGCCCACCATGTGCGAATTGGTAGGGGAGAGCACACCCTCCACGCCGCGCTGGCCGTTACCTGCCAGGTTCTCCATGGCCTTGGCCGTTCCGCAAAAGGCACCACCGATGAATGCCAGCGCTGTCCCGAGAATACCGCGATGCAGGAATTCCTTGCGTTCTATGGCAAAGGAGTTTGGAATGTTCCGGAAAGTTAAGACCCTACGGCACCGTATGGTCACCCGAGTTCGGTCAGCGGATCAGTTCGTCCACCAAGGCATCGCCAAGGATGCGGTTCCCCGTGGTGTTCTTGTCGCCGATCTCGCCGGAGTTGGTAAGAACGATGATCAACACACTCCGCTCCGGGAACCAGCGCACCACGCCATTGTGCCCCCAGTCCTCATTCCCGCGCGTCCAGATCTCCTTGGTTCCGTTGGTCTCGGAAATGAACCAGCCACGTGCCATGCTGCCGACGGACAAGGGCACGCGCGGTGTCCACAGTGTATCCAGCAGCTCGGGTGATAGGATCGCTTCGTCGCGGAGCGCATGGAACCACGCGTACAGATCGCTGGTGCAGGAGTAGAGCCCGCCGCTGCCGATGTAGCCCCAGTTCGTGCCGAACACCTCCGATTCCAAAGTCCGGGTGAAAGCCGCGACCTCTGGCGTTGCGGGATGCGCGACATCGCTCCAGACCTTGGAGCGCAGCATGCCTGCCGGCAGCAGCTCGTGCGCCCTGACATAGGCTTCGAACGGCGTTCCGCTCACCTTCTCCACAACCGCCGCAAGCAGATCGTAGTTCTCGTTCGAGTAATGGAACTCCGCGCCGGGGATGGTATCCAGCGTGTCGTGCGCGATAGCGAAAACAGCCTCGGGGAGCGTGCGCATTCCATCAGCGGCGTAGCGCTGCGCCAGACCGCTGGTATGCGTCAGGCAGTGTTCGATGGTGATCGATCGCTTGTCCGCAGGCAGGTCGGGAAAGAAGGTGGTGAGCAGATCGGAACGGTGCAGAAGCCCCTTTGCTTCCAATTGTGCGATGCACACGGCCGTGAAGCTCTTGCTGATCGAAGCCAGATTGAAAAGTGTCTTGTCCGTAGGGACGTGCAGGCGCTTACTGTCGATGTATCCGTAGCCCTTGGTCAGGATCACCGTATCGTGTATGCTGATGAGCACGGCTGCACCGTAGTCATCGCTTACCAGCGCATGGAGCACACTGTCACAGCGGTGTGCGAGCACATCATGTTGCGTCGACAATTCGTTCTTCACTTCGGTCCGCCCCGACTGTGTGGTGCAGGCAACCAGGAGAGTAGAGAACAAGAGGTACGCGTGGCGCATGAACAAGTATAGAGGCTGAAGTCTCCTTCACCGGGCAATGAGGGATGGAACGTGGGCTCTGCTAGTCCGTGGGCAGCAGATAGCTGCGCTCTTCCTTCGCCTGCCCGTTGGGTACAAGTTGCGCACCATCCCAGCGCAGGAATTCTGTCGTGACGAAGCGGCGCACGAACTCCTGCGGTTGTTCCTCACCATCGTTGCCCAATAGCTCACCCCCGGTCTGTTCGCTCTCGTCGTAGCTGCTGGTCACGCGTTTGATGATGCCGGGCAAGCCTTCCATATCACTGGGGAACACCAAGTGTTGGTTGGTGCTGTACGCTCCGTCCGGCGAACCTTTCATATCGGCCACATGGTGGAAGCGCCCGCCGCTCCAGAACACCACGATGCTACCTGTGGCGCAACCGCAACCACCCACACAAGGGACATCCAGAAAGAGCACATCATCCACGTTCCGCAGACCCCTATTGCCAAGGGCGCTCAGTTGGCCGAAGTTCCAGGCGAAGGAGGGTAGGGTGATCGCATCCAGTTGCTGGCCATCGCGCACGGCGACCAGGCGGTATTTGTAGCGCACGGTCGTGGTGTCGCTCCACGTCGTTACGTATTCCAGCCCCCCCAGGAACTTCACCGTGGGATCCGCATAGCTGCCAGTGGCATCCTGTGCCAGCAAGCCGCCCCAGACCCATCCAAATTGTTTGTTCGCTTCCACGCGGTACCACACGCTTCGCACACCGTTGGCAACAACCGTATCCGTGCTCACCGAATCGATGTAGACCGACGTTCCGGGATATAGCGCCGCGACCTTCCTACTCTCATGCGAGGGTTCGTCGCGCAGGACCACCGTTCCCATGAAGGTGTGCTCGGGCGGCGCTTCTTCGGGCATCATGTAGTTGTCGCGCGCGATGAATTGGACGTGCAGATCGTTCTGCGCCGAACCAAGGACGGGAGAGAAAAGGAACATGAGGATCCAGTGGCGCATGGGACTAATGTAACTGCCTCCGACAACGGTAGAAGTGGCAAGTCCTGTATATCGTGCGGAATACATCTTTGCACCATGACCGCCGAAGTGACTGTGGTTTACGTGTCTAAAAAGATGGAACCATGAGAACCCAGCGCCGCAAACGTTGGAAATGGCCGCTTTTGGCCACGGTCATCCTCTCGGTCGCCATCGTGGCACCGCCGGCTTGGAAGCTCTGGAAGGCACACGACAGCGATGGTTCCGGCGTGCCGCTTCCCGAGCAAGGCATCGCCGATGATGTTAGCCGCCTGAACGCCACACCGATCGATTCGCTGGTGCGCGTATCCGAGGATCCACAGGAAGCCATCGCTCAACTCGTCGCGCTGGTCACCTTCGCCGCGCAGCACCATCTACCCATCTCCATTGCCGGTGCGCGGCACAGCATGGGCGGCCATACTATAGCGCAGGATGGTGTGCGAGTGGACATGCTGCCCTTCAAACAGCTTTCGCTGGATACAAGTACGAACATCCTCACCGTCGGGTCCGGCGCTTTGTGGTCGGAGGTGATCCCGTATCTCGATCGATATGGCCGTGCTGTTGCGGTGATGCAATCGGACAATGCCTTTTCCGTCGGAGGATCCATCAGCGTGAATTGCCATGGCTGGCAGCACAACAACGCTCCGATCGCTTCCACCGTCGAAGCATTCCGCTTGTTGCGGGCCGATGGTCAGGTGGTCCATTGTAGCCGTACCGAGAACACCGAGCTCTTTTCGCTTGTGCTGGGTGGATACGGCCTTTTCGGGATCATCCTGGATGTTGATCTGCGCACCGTGCCCAACGAACGTTACACCTATCACCGTCTCGTAGTGAGTACGGACAAGTACGTGGACAATTACGCCCGTGTCGTTGATACCGACACCAACGTGCGCATGGTCTACGGCCGTTTGAACGTGAACGCGGAGGACTTTCTGCAACGCGCCATGCTGAACTATTTCGTGTTCGACTCGGCAGCGCACATTCCGGGCGGATTCGAAGCGGATGGGCTGGCAGACCTTAAGCGCTCCATCTTCCTGGCATCGAAGGACGATGACTATGGCAAGCGCCTGCGATGGAACTCGGAGCAAGCCGTCACCAAGACGCGCATCGGTACCCGCATCACCCGCAACCAGGTGATGAACGAAAGCCCGTCGATCTACATGAACCGCACGGCCGATCATACGGATATCCTGCACGAGTACTTCATCCCGCGCCGCAACTTCAACAGGTTCATCGCTGCGATGCAAAAGCACATGCCCGAGCATAAGCAGGACCTACTGAACGTCACCGTGCGCAATGTCTATCGGGATACCGACAGCTTCCTGTCGTATGCGCACGAGGAGAACTTCGCCTTCGTCCTGTTCTTCGATCAACGCATATCGCCCGAAGCGGAAGCCGACATGCGAGCCCTTACCCGGAAGTTGATCGATGCTGCGCTGGCGTTGGATGGCGCCTATTACCTCCCGTACCGCCTGCATGCATCACCGGAACAACTACGCGCGGCCTATCCCATGGCGGATACGTTCTTCGCGAAGAAGCGGCAGTACGACCCGGAGCAACTCTTCCAGAACACGTTCTACAAGACCTATGGGATGGACGTTCCAATGCAACCTTGACAGGAACCAGCCTGTCGACGAAACTACCTTGCGACCATGATCGTGCTGCTCTCGCCTGCCAAGGACCTCGCCCAAGAGACCCCTGTTGTCAAGGAGGTGACCCAACCTGTGCTTCTGGACCATGCCGCTGTGCTCGTGGAAAAGCTGAAGACCCTCAGTGCGAAGAAGCTCTCAAGCCTGATGGACCTCAGTGCCAAGCTTGGCGAGTTGAACCGTGAGCGCTACGCGAACTGGAAGCTGCCCTTCACACCGAAGAACGCGCGCCCCGCAGCCTTCACCTTCAATGGCGAGGTATATCGCGGGCTTGATGCGCGCACGCTCAGTGCGGACGATCTGCGTTTTGCGCAGCACCACCTGCGCATCCTCAGTGGGCTCTATGGCGTGCTGCGGCCCCTCGACCTGATGCAGGACTACCGCCTGATGATGGGCACGCCGTTCGGTGTCGGCAAGACCAAGGACCTCTATGCCTATTGGGGCGACCGCATCACCGAGTCATTGAACGCCGAGCTGAAGGCCATGAAGTCCGATGTGGTCGTGAACTGCGCGAGCAGCGAGTACTTCGGTGCGGTGAACACCGCTGTGCTCAACGCTCGTGTGATCACGCCGGTGTTCAAGGACAAGGGACCGCGCGGCTACGGTGTGGTGATGGTCTTTGCCAAGCAACAGCGTGGTGCCATGGCGCGGCACATCATCCGGAACAGGGTCATGGACGTGGAACGCATCAAGGCCTATGATGGCGATGGTTACCGTTTCGCCCCAACGGAAAGCACGGCCGATCAATGGGTCTTCCTGCGCGACAAGCGGCCACCGTTGGTGCCGAAGAAGTTGGTGGGCGGACGGATTCGGTAGAGGTCGATACCAACCACCGTTCCTAAGGGGATGTCTAGGAATTAGCGAATGGTCAATTGGCGAATGGTCGGTCCCGACATTCGCTAATTGGCACATTGATCTTCCTTCTCACCGCTGGATCACTACACGTCCATTGCCCACACGTTCGGTACCATTCAGCAACGTATAGAAGAACACACCGCTCTCCAGCAGGTCCACTGATCGCAGCGCAGTAGGAGGGAAGCGCTCGTTCAATACCACGCTGCCCAAGGCGTTCACGATCTGCAGACCGGTGAAAGGTCCTTCGCTTTGCACAGTGAAAGCACCATTCGATGGCACAGGGAAAACGCGCACACCGTCAATATCCATCCGTTCGAATGCAAGGCCCGTATTGATGTCCCCGCTGCGCGCCAGGTATATCGCATTGTCCTCCACGTCCAAGGTCGGTGTGCCAGCGAACGTGAGCGTATCGTGGAAGCCGCCAGCAGCATAGATGTTTCCGTAGAGATCGCGGCCCAAGCCGTTCACCGTGCGGGGTAGGTTCTGGCGTGTGACCCACACCTCTTGCGCGTCACCTTCCAGATCGTACTGTGCGATGAACGCACCGTAGAACGCACCCGGCGTGATCTCGGAAACAATGCCATCCCATTCGCAGCGGTTGGAGAATTGGCCGGCGGCGTACAGGTGGCCTTCATCGTCCAGCACCAACCCGCTCAGATCCGTGTTGTAGCTGTTGTTGCCCATGCGCGCGCCCCATTCAAAGACCCCGTTCGGATCCGACTTCAGCAGCACACCGCGATAGATGCCCAGCGTTCCTGAAATGTCGAGCGTGAACTCGGGTAGATCATACTGGCTTTCCCGGTGGACAGCGAGGTAACAATGGCCATCCGCATCCGTCTCCAGCGCACGGATCTCATCGTAGCCATAGCCGCCGAAACCGCGTGCCCACAGGAAGTTCCCATCGGCATCGTACTTCGCCAAGATCCCATCTTCCGCCTGGTTCCCAGCCGCGTCGTTCAACACGGTGTCGGTCTCGAAGAAGACGGTATCGCCCCGCAACCGAGCACCCACGTACAGGTTCCCGAAGGCATCGAGCGTCAGTTCATCGCCCTTCAGCGCGCCATAGCTGTCGTCGTGTGTGCAGCCCGGACGTTTGGACCAGAGTGCGTTGCCGTCCGTATCCAACTTCAGCAGGAACATGTCCTCGCGCGGCATGCACGACTCCAAGAGTTCCTGACCTGGCACCTCCAAGGTGTTGTGGAAGATGCCTGTCACATACATATCGCCATTGGCCTCTGCAACGATCGCGGCTCCTGTCTCCCACTCGCCGCTCGTGGACCCGTAGTCGTTCGCCCATTGGAATTCGCCGTCCGCGCTGTACTTCGCCACGAAGATGTCCGAAAACCCTTGTCGGACCAGCGGTCCTGCACCGAAGTCCAAACTCGCGCTCTGGTAGTAACCGGTGAGGTAAACATTGCCCGCGCCATCCACGCTAACGGCCATCGCCTCGTCGAAGCTGTCGCCACCCGCATGCACCGCCCATAACGCCGTGCCGCTGGCATCGTATTTCACCACGTAGAGATCGGACTGTACGCCTGAAGTGATCGGCGACAAATTGCCGAAGGTGACCGTACCATAGAAGCTGCCGGCCACATAGCTGTTGCCATCGGCATCGGTGGTCATGCTATAGATGTTCGGTGCGATGGTCGCGTCGCTGGTGACGCTGGTGCTCCACTGCCAGTCGAAGGCTTGGGCGTGCAACAGGAAGGTGAATAGCAAGGCAAAGGCTGCGGAAAGTAGACGCATAATGGAGTAGTTGTTGGTGCGAAGATGCGATGAGAGTCGGATCTGCTGCTTATACACGTGGGGTGGGCCTGGGTCCATTGGAGCCGGCCGCCTTCCTGACATCCCTCAGGTTATGACCTGTCCCAGCGACCCACCTTCGGGGCCAACGATCGGTCATGTGGTGGAAAATGCTGCTCATCTGGTTGCTCTTCATGGTAGGCGCCATAGTCAACGGGGCCTTGCGTGTAGAAGCCATCATTCCCCGCACCGGCGAAGCAGTGGGCCACATCATCAGCACCGTATTGCTTGGTGCCATCATTCTCGCCATCACGTGGGCTACCATCGCATGGATCGGCCCCCGAACGACGCAACAAGCGCTCATGATCGGCACGGCGTGGTTGTTCCTTACGCTCGCCTTCGAGTTCGGCGTGGGCTATTTCATCGGGCATCACACCTGGTCGGAAATGCTCGCCGACTACAACGTACTTAAGGGTCGCGTCTGGGTCGTTGTTCCCATCATCACCTTCCTTGCACCGCTTTGGATGGCGAAAATGCGCGACCTCCTGCCATGACCGCGCGGATCAAGCTCCTGCTCTGGTGCGGCATTCTATCCTCGCTGCTGTACGCGGCCATGAACGTCTTCATCGCCGGGCAATGGGAGGAGTACAATTCGCGCAGCATGACGGTGAGCGAACTGTCCGCCATTGATGCACCCACGCGTGCCATCTGGGTGCCGTGGGGTTTCGTCTACACCCTGCTCATGGCCGTTTTCGGGTGGGGCGTACGCGATGTTGCGCAAGGCCGTCGCTTGCGGATCGCAGGTGGTTTCCTCATGGCCTACGGCATCACAGGTCTGGCTTGGCCACTGTTCCCCATGCACCTGCGCGAAGTGCTGGCGGCGGGCGGTGCTACATGGACCGACACCATGCACCTCATTTTTACCAGTTTCACGGTCTTGTTGATGGTGCTGGCCATGGGTTTTGGTGCTGCTGCGTTGGACAAACCCTTCCGGATCTACACCATCGTCACGATCCTGCTCCTGGCCACTTTCGGCGGACTCACTGGCGCGGGTGCTGCCGACGTGGATGCCAACGCGCCCACGCCGTGGATCGGCGTGTACGAACGCATCAACATCGGTGTGTTCCTGCTCTGGGTGGTGGTGCTGGCCACGAAACTCCTGCACCGACCTACGCCGCCGCTGGATACTTCCCACCGAGCACCTGCTTAAGTGCGGCCCGTTCAAGGGGCTTCACATAGTGCGCGCTGAAGCCCGCTTCGCGTGATCGTTTGCGATCCTCTTCCTGGCCCCAACCGGTGAGGGCGATGATCACCATGTCCTTGCCCCACGGTTCCGAGCGGATGCGGCGGCACACCTCATAGCCGTTCAAGAGCGGCAGGCCGATATCGAGCAGTATCATGTGCGGCCGGAACTGTTCAGCAAGGTCCACGGCTTCAATTCCATTGTGCGCAACGCGGGTTTGCCTGCCATTCAGTTGGAGCAAACGTTCCAGCATGATCGCTGCGTCCACGTTGTCATCCACCACCAGGATGCGTTGTGGGACCACCGGCACGGCTTCATCGAGAGCGGGGATCGCCACAGGTGCCATTGGGATGGTATCCATGATCGCCATTCGCACCAGGAAAACTGTGCCGTGCCCAAGGCCCGCGCTGCTGACCTCCACTGTTCCGCCGTGCAACTCCACCATGTTCTTCACCAGGGCCAGCCCGATGCCCAGGCCGCTCACGGAGCGTTCGATGGATGTATCAGCCTGAATGAACATGTCGAAGATTGTGGGCAGCTGTGTTGCCGCGATCCCGATGCCGTTGTCGCGCACGCTGATCACGGCCTCTTCGTCCACGACCTCAACCGTGAGTGAAAGCTGCCCGCCTGCGACGGTGAATTTGCAGGCATTGTTCAGCAAATTGCCCAGCACCTGGATCAAGCGCGTGCGGTCCGCGTTCAGGTATACGGGTTCGGGTGGCACGGTGATGGTCAAGGTGTGCCGCAGGCTTTTCACCAGCGATGCCGTGTCCTCCACGGCTTGCTTCACAATGGCAGCAACGTCGATGCGCTGCCTGCGAAGATCGATCTTGCCCCGGCTGATGCGGCTCACATCCAGCAGGTCATCAACGAGCCGCACCATCTGGTCCACCTGCCGTTCCACGATGCGGATGGCGGCGCTGTGGGCTTCCGGATCGCCGGTCACTTGCATCAGTTCCACGGCGCTGCGGATGGGCGCCAACGGATTGCGCAGTTCGTGTGCCAAGAGGGCCAGGAATTCGTTCTTGCGGCGATCGGCCTCGGACATCGTGGCGGCGATCTGGCGCAATTCATCCTCGAGCCGCTTCCGTTCGGTGATGTCCTCGATCGCCAGCAGGATCAACGGTGTCTGGTCCGCAGCGCGGATCAGTCGCCGGGCGTTGAGCAGCATGGTCTTCTTGCCGATGTGCTCGAACTCGTGTTCCACCGAGAAGTCGTCCACTTGGTTCTCTTGCGGCAGCACCTCTTCCAGCAAGCGGCGCAGGGCGGGGATGTCCCATTGACGGTTGCCCAGATCGTAGAGCAGGCGGTTCTCCGTGCCTTCGGGCGTTACACGGAAGTTCTCGTAGAACGAGCGGCTCGCACTCTGCACGCGCAGGTCCGCATCCAGCACCAACAGCGGTTCGCGCACGGTGGCCACGATGCTCGCCGTGTACTCGTGGATCTCCGAGGCCACCTCGCGCAATTCATCCTCCAGCCGCTTCCGCTCGGTGATGTCCTCGATGGCCAGCAGGATCAGCGGCGCTTGGTCGGTGGCTTGGATCAGCCGCCGGGCATTGAGCAGCATCGTCTTCTTGCCGATGTGCTCGAACTCATGCACCACCTCGAAATCGTGTACCTCCGTGTGCTGGGGGAGGATCTCCTCCAGCAAGGTGCGCAGTTCCGCGATGTCCCATTGTCCGTTGCCCACTTCGTAGAGCAGGTTGTTATCCGTCTCAGCAGGCGTCACCTTGAAGGTCTGGTAGAAGGCGCGGTTCACCCGCACCACACGCAGGTCGCCGTCCAGCACGAGCAGTGGTTCGCGCACGGTGCCAACGATGTTATCGGCGAAACTGCGGGCGTCCTCAACGTGCCGTTCGGCCTTGGCGATCGCCCGGCTGATGACCACGGTGGTGACCACGGCGACACCGCAGCCCGCGATCAAGAGCAATGCGGCGGTCCATTCCCATTCCTGCGATGTCGAGTCCGTGGTGTCCGCCGCATCCGCGCGGATAGCCAAACTGGCGAGTATGAGCAGGATCGCGAGCACACTGAAGCCGAGCCACAGCTTCTTGGAGGTCGTCATGGTGGTGTTGTGGGGTCGCGCCTCGTTCCTGCCATGACGCATGTACCGCCGTGGGGTGCGCAACAATCGACCCGCGGATCGTGGAATACCCAATTTGGTAATGGTACCTAGCTCGACCGGACGAATGAGGTGAGCGGAGGCGCTTGGGATTAACCGGGAACACGCCCCAACTTGGGCATGCGGCGCCCCATGTTCCCGTCCCGTTCATGCAGACCAGGACCGAAGCAATACGGCCTTACTACTTCCGTTCTCCGGCCAACGCCTGGTACTCCCCTGATGAGATCATTGCTCTTCGCACTTCTTTTGGCTACTTGTGCCACCGAGGATGCATCGGGGCAGGACCGGCCCTTCAACGCCGGTTTCGTGGGTGGCCTCAACTTCGCTGAGCTGGTCGGCAATGGCTCCACGGACTACTTCGGTCTCAACGCCGGAGTGATGGGCACAGCCCGGTTCGCGCGCCATGGGCAGCTGAGCATGGAGATGCTTTACAGCCAGAACGGCGAGTACGTGCTACCGGTCTACTACCCGCCGATCGAGTATGGCCGCATTTCACTGCAACACCTGGAGATCCCCGTGCATGTGGACCTCCTCATCGGACTGCTCCAGCATGATGAATTCTACGACTGGCAGCTCAGCTTGGGTGTGGCCTACACCCGGCTCATGGACTATCGCGTGCGGGACATCGGTGGTGCCGACATCAGCGAGCAAGTGATCTACGACAAC